>OLQT01001831.1_pt1 | contig 12383 bp, 7 predicted proteins | sample 1672651 | NCBI WGS metagenome assembly OLQT01 (sample SAMEA3136709, study PRJEB25190) | human gut metagenome | biome: human gut; feature: human-associated habitat; material: faeces | place: Austria | collected 2013 | reverse complement strand
ATGTCGGTGGTCTCGGCCACCACGCGAAGCACAATTTTCAAATGTTTCTCGTACAGTGACTGGAGGCGGGCTACGGAGCGCTCGCCATGATCAAACATCTCATAAAGCGCTACCTCAAATACCCGCGCCAGGTTCACCTTAATGCTGTCGTTGAGGGGATATTCGATGCCGGGGATAGCCATCCAGTTGCAGCCTACGGCAATTCGCCGGCGGGCCAACTCAGGCGTAAAGCCGCGCCGCACAAAGCCCTGAACCAGCGACTGGTCTCCCGAAAAGCGCGGCCAGCCATTTTTGTGCTGAAAAAGCAGTTCCACACACCGGCGGAAGAAAGGTTCCGGCAGACCCTCATGCACGCGCACCGTCAGGTTAGAGGAAACATTGAGACGGTCAGCCGCTTCCAGAATGAGCCAAGATACCCGGCTGACCATATCGCGGCCCTGTTCATCCGGTCCGCCCAGCTGGTAATACTTTGTATCGCTCAACAGCAGCCCCGCAATGTAGAACACGGCATCCTCGTCGTCGATTCTGTGCTCCTGAACATCCCGTTCATAGAAGGGACGAAGCAGCTCGTCAAGCTGACCTCCCGCGCCCTCACGGTTAAAACTGCGGCCAAAGATATTGTACCAGCTGATAAACTGACAAGCCTCCCTGAGCGTTGTCGGCGGCTCCAATGTGACGCGTCGGTTGGCTTCCAGCATCTGGCACAAATTGTCGGCGATCAGCGGATCGGTTTCAGCAGCCAGTTTTTCGGCGATGCAGTCCGTGGTGCGCTCCATCCATTCGATGCAGGTGTGCAGAAACATTTCTTCCGCACGATAAAAGGCACGCTGGTCCTCGGTTTCGTTGTTGATGTCAGCATACCGCTCCACCTTTTGGAGCAGCCCGCCCCAGCCCAGCTGCATGGCGATACGTACGTCTCCGCAGAGATGATGCATCTGACCCAGTCCATGATCGATGCAATAACGGTCAATGAGCTCCTGCCAGGGCGAAAGATCCCAGTTTTCATGCCAGCGCAGTTTGCGGAATTTTTGCAAAATGCGAAAGAAGTTGCCCGCCATGCTGTTTTGGGGCACCACCACCGGCGGAAAGCTGCGCACCATATCGCGGTAGTTTTCAGACCAGCCGTCATAGCCGTGAAAATCACCATTGGGGGTATCCCCGCGCGGATGCCAGTCATAGCCCTCCGGTGGCGTCAGAAAGTGATAGTCATCCTCATCAGTATAGCCAAAACGCGCTACCTTGCGGCGGGTTTCCTCCACCTTTTGGTCGTGCAGTTCATCAATCCATGATGTGTACAGCGCCCGCTTTTCTTCCAGCGGCAGATCCTTCAATGTTTTCATGGCCCTCACTCCTGTCCGTAAACCACCCTGATGCCGCTCTCCTGTGCCACCTGTGCCAGTGCGAGCAGAGCTTCCTTTTTTAGAGGGCGCTTTCCCTCATGCACGCATGTCAGGCCAAGAGCGCGATATTTTTCCTCGCCCAGCGGGTTAAAGTTCAGAAGCTCATAATACCGCACGTTGGGCAGCGTGCGTACAAACGAGGCAATGGCACCGATGTTTTCCACCGTATCGGTAATGCCTGGGATGAGCGGTGTACGCACTACCGCAGGTATGCCGCTGTGGGCGAGTCTCTGCGCGTTTTCCAGCACCGTAGCATTGGAGATGCCCGTAACCTGACGGTGCTGGGCGTCATCCATCAGCTTAATGTCAAAAAACACCTGATCCAAATACGGAAGCAACCCTTCCATCCGCTCAAACGGCAGTGACAAATTGGTTTCGACTGCTGTGCCTATCCCATTTTCCCGGCAGCGCTTGAGCAGCTCGCGGGCAAACTCCGCCTGCATTAACGGTTCTCCCCCGGAAAGGGTAACACCACCGTCCGATTCCCGGTAGTATGGCAGATCGGCCGCCAGCTCGCGATAAACCTCTTCCACGCTTTTTTCTTGTCCAATGGTAACCCGGGCCCCAGTAGGACAGTGATCGCAGTGTCCGCAATGGATACATTTGCGTTCATAAAAGGCGCGCTGTGGTTTGGGCGAAATGGTTTCCGGGTTATGGCACCAGTCGCAGCGCATATTGCAGCCCTTGAAAAATACGGTGGTGCGGATGCCTTTTCCGTCGTGCAGGCTAAACTTCTGAATGTCGGTAATGATTCCTGTCATGTCGGTTTCCTCTTTTGCCACGGGGGCAAATCATCGGGATTGATAAATGTTTTGGGAGCATTCTACGGAGAAGTAACATCGTTTTGCGCAATGGGGAGCAAGGGATGCTCCTCCGTCTCGATTGCGTGACACACGCCCTGGCATACATTGTGTACTTCCAGGGGCTTCAGTCCGACCCCCTCAATGGGTGCTGCTTCGCTTTCGGAACCGCCCGCAGCTTACAGCGCCGCAAGGCCTTTCAGAAGGAGGAAGCATTTGTCATCGGTAGGTGCCGTTCAAGCTAAGCAATGTTCTCACGGTGAAAGCGCGGATGGCTGTTGAGCACAGCCACCCGCCACGTGCCTAAGCGGACTACCGCCTGTAATTGTCCTGTGTCTATTCCCGGATCTGGGTCAGGCTTTCGTCCACGGAATTCTCTCCGTCTTACTCGTTATCCTATCTGCCAATGCTCGTTATTAACCAACTCCATTTTGCCGGTACCGGCAGAACGGATTCCAGCATCCAGCACAGCCAGCGCCTTCAGGTTAAATTCCGGCAGCGCCGTAAAGTGGATATCGCCTGTCTCCATGTAATGGACATAGCCACAGGCCACGTCACGCAATTGGGGCGGCAGGGGATCGTTGACGATCTCTTCTACGCTATGGTCCTCATGATAGACCACCACTTTACCGGTTTTGTAATCGCCCACAATTGCACCTTTGGTTCCATACACGATGGGGGATTTGAAGGTGTGGTCCACGGTGGTCCAAGTGCCTTCCAGCACCGCATACTTGCTGGGGAAACGTACGAACATGGCGCTGTTGTCCTCTGCATCGCCCATCAGAGTCATGCTGTTGACACGCATGCCCATGGCCGCTATCGCCGGTTCACCCGCATACCAGCAGCTCAGCACGCTGCCATAGCAGCAATAGTCCGCCATCGCGCCGCCCCCGCAGGCATGCTGATGCCACCATGTGGCGCTCTTCTCCGCCTCAGTCATTGGCTCAGCAGTCTGGGCAATTTTATGCTTTGCACCACGGCCCAGTGGACCTGTGTGGCCCATGCGGGTCTTGACCTGAATTACGTCGCCGATAACGCCGCGATCAATCAATGTTTTAACCATCTGCATGCCGGGATTCCATGTCACAGGCCAGTTGACCATCAGGAAGCTGTTATGCATTTGGGCAGCACGGGCCATTCTGAATCCGTCGGCCAGATTGTCAGCCATGGGCTTTTCAATGCATACGCCAATGCCGCGTTCCGCGCAGAACTGTGTAATTTCCACATGATAGCTGTTTTCGCTGTTAACCACGCACAGATCCGGGCGAAGCGTATCCAGCATGGCGCGCCAGTCCTCGTAGATGGGAGCACCGCAAAGATCGCTGACATATCGGATGTTCCACTCCCGGGTATAGGGTGCTCCGGGCTTGAGCTCAGGAACCACGGGCTTGGTATCGGCGAGGCCCACCAGCTGCGTCTGGGGATGATCCACAAAGTGGCTGGCTACATCGTTGATGTGTACATGGGCAAAGCCCGCAATACATACGCGATAGGTTTTCATATGGTATATCCCTCCAGATCCTCGGTACGGATTTCCCGGTTTTCTTCCGCAGAACGGTAGAATGCCTCAATAGCGGAAACCACATTGAGTGTTTCCTCCGGCTTGACCCTGGGCTCCTCCTTGCCGTCCAGCACGTTGAGCACATGCTCGTACATATAGTGGTGAGCGTCAAAGGGCACCCCGGCAAAGGGCCGGTTGTCAAAATACTTGAGTTTGGTCTCGCCCTGATAGCCTCCTACATTCTGGTACAGGACCATCTGCTCCACATCCAGGCCACCCCGATCGCCGCAGATGGTAATGTGCTTTGCGGTGGGCTGATGCATGGCCCAGGTAAACTTGAAGTTGACTGACAGGCCCCCTTCCATGCGCATGCTGCCCATGGCGGAGTCCTCCACGCTGAACTCGCTGGGGTCATAGGGGCGCGGGGTAAACAGGCCGCCTGCCGCTCCGCTCTCCTTGATGGAAAGGAGTACATCCTCTCCCTTCTGGGCAATGATATCATACATGCTGCCGCTGACGCTGACCACACGCGGATTGCCGGTCATCCATAAAAGCGAATCCAGGAAGTGTACGCCTAGATCGCAGAACGGACCACCGCCGTTTTCGCTTTTCATATGGAACATGCCCCATGTGGGAATGCCGTAGCGACGCACAAAGCTCAGATCAGCAAAGTAGGGTTTGCCCAGCAGGCCCTTGCGTACAACGTCGCTGGCAAAATCCATGTCCGGGCTCCAACGGCGTGACTGACAGGGGAACAGCAGCTTGCCTTCCTGGCGGGCCACGTCAAACATTTCTTTTGCTTCGCGCCAGGTCAGAGCCAGGGGCTTTTCGCACATCACGTTAGCCCCTGCCCGCAGCGCCAGAATGCTGAGGTTGTGGCGACGATTGGGCGTACACACACTCACCCAGTCGGGTTTTACCTCATCCAGCATTTTCTGAGGATCGTCGTACCAGGCGGGAATCTCATAGCGTTGCGCCGTTTCGCGTGCAGCCTCCGGTCGGATGTCCGCCACAGCCACAACCTCCACCGCGCCGCGCTTGCGCAGTGGCGTAAGCGCCGGCAGATGAGCGGCGTTGCAGATCATTCCCGCACCGATAATGGCAACTCTGTACTTATGTGGCATAGGGGTCCCTCCTGTATCTGTATTTCGATGCCCACAGTATAAGCCTGTTTGCAGCTGCCTTACAATACGAATGGCGGGCATCCGCCTTAGGGGTTTTGGTATTGCTTTTTTTTCGGAACGAGTGTATAATATTTCTCCGTATTTCTCAGATGCATGTGTACACAACCGAAAGGGGGCACCGAATGGCTGTGCGTATTGTATCCGTAGTGTGGGAACCCGGATGTGCCCATTCTGTGTGGCACAGACAGATATTTCAGGGGCTGCAAAAGGCCGCAACCGCCGCGCAATGCTCCGTGCAGCTTGCCGATACCGACTCTGAAGCCCTGACTGACCCCGTCATCCTGATTGGCAACTCCCATGAAAGTCTCATGACTGCGGTAGCCGTGCTGTCCCGCAGGGGGAAACGCATCATTTTGGCCGGCATGGATGCAGACAGCCTGTCCAGTCAGATCAGCTGTGTAACGCACAGCCGCAGCCAGCAGATGATCCGCATGCTGTGCTATATGGCGGATTGTGGACGGCAGCACATCGCGCTGGTAGGTGTAGGGCAGATGTCGCTGAACGACATGGTCAAGGTCGATGCGGCGCTGCGATATACTTCGCTTTCTCAACACCCCATCCGCGAGGAGGATGTTTTTCGCTGGGCCGGAAAAATCCAGGAATGCACGGAGGCCTTTTTGCGCGTATGGCGTCGCTATGATGCCGTAATCTGTCCCAACGATTATGCGGCCTTCGTTCTCATCCGGCAGCTTCTATCTGCGGGCGTGCGTGTGCCGGAGGATTTGTATGTTGCCGGCTTTTCCGATCAGACCATTGACCGCTACTGTACGCCTTCCATTACCAGCATCACAATGGACTACTGGGCCATCGGACGCTATGCGTTTTCCATCTGGCAGCAGCTCCAAACGTTGACCGAGCCGGAGCTGGTCTGCAAACTTGTTGCACCGGGCAGGCTAATCGTACGTGGAAGCACCGGTTGGGAGCCGTGTCGCCTTTCGGAAGGAGCCCCTGCCCTTTGGACGGCACCCAAGGAAAAGGAGCAGTTTTACCACGATCCCACCATTCGCCGCCTGATGCAGATTGAAACCTGCCTTTCCAACCGCGATGATCTGGATATCCGCATCATTGAGGGCCTCCTGTCCGGAGTGAGCTACGAGGCGCTGTGCGACAGGCTCTACATCAGTCTGAGTTCGCTTCATTATCGCACGGGTAAGATTTACCGCGAGCTTGGGTGCCGCACGCGTGCTGAGTTTACAGAGCTGTTTCGCACCTGTTATGGAACCTTTACGCTTTCTTCAGAGAACTAAAAAGTCCCCGACACAGGCTGCTGACAAAGTGCGGTGTGCAGAGGATCATACCCTCCAAACTACCTAAACAGGCGTTTAACAGCCTGAACGGGTGCGCTATATGCACACCCCACAGGGCGGGCAGCCTGGAGATTCTGATGTACTTTTAGCGGTGGCAAAGGCCGGAGTTTTTTGCGAAACCCTGTAGTTTTTCGCCGCGAACTTATCCTTTTACAGCGCCCGCGGTAAGCCCGCTGACCATGTATTTCTGGAAAAACACAAACAGCAGCACAATGGGCAGCGAGCCGGCCATGGAGAACGCCATGAGCGCGCCATAGTCGTGTGCATATTCCCCAAGGAAACTTTGTGCCAATCCCACGGGAAGAGTTTTCATGTTGTTGACCTGCATGATGGTCATGGACATGAGATAGTCGTCCCATGCATTGAGAAAAGTGTAGATTCCCACCGCCACCAGTCCTGGAAGCGTCAGCGGCAACAGGATTTGCAGCATCGTGCGCATGCGTCCCGCACCGTCAATGCGCGCCGATTCATCCAGCGAGCGTGGGAGAGTGTCAAAGAAGGATTTCATCAGCGTAATGGCCAGCGGATAGAGGAACATCAGAACCGGCACGGAGCAGGCGATGATGGCGCTCAGGCCCAGATTGGCGATGGCGAAAGAAACCACGCTGAAAATGACGGCCCAGGCCTTGTACTTCGGGCCCTGGGGAAAGAGCTGCACAAAGGTTTCGGCGCAGCTGGTCACAAGGCCCACGGAGGTCTTCAGGCAGGCCATGGTCACGGTCGCGGCCAGAATCCACACGCCCGCGTCGCCGAAGTAATACTGTGCCACCAGCGACAGCACCTCGCCGCCGTTGGCGCAGGCAACGCCCGCTTCCTCCGCGATCACCCGGCACTGCACGCCCACCAGCGTCACGGCCAGATAGATCACGGCCATAATCAGGCAGCTGGACACGCCCGCTTTGACGGTGCACATGGCCACATGCTCAGGCTTCTCCACGCCCAGCCCGCGTATGACGTTGATGACCACGATGCCGAACGCCAGACAGGCCAGCGCATCCATGGTGTTGTAGCCCTCCAGAAAGCCGGTGAAGAACGCCTGATCCTGATAGGCGCCCTGGGCCTCCAGCGCGGAAACGGCGGCGGTGGGGTTCACCAGCGCGGCGATCACCAGCACCGCCAGAAGCGCCAGGAAAATAGGGGTCAGGATCTTGCCCACATGGGTGAGGATCTTGCCGGGCTTGAGTGAGAACGCCAGCACGACGACGAAGAACACCAGCGAGAAGATCGCCAGCGCCAGCGACTGGCTGGAGCCCGCCGGCATCAGGGTCGCCACCGCTACGGTGAAGGGCGTGGTGGCGCAGCGGGGAATGGCAAAGAAGGGACCGATGGTCAGGTACAGCGCGCAGGTAAAGAAATAGCTGTACGGACGGCTGACCTTGGCGCTGAGTTCCATCAGGCCGTTGCTGCGGCTGATGCCCATAGCGGCTACGCCTAGAAGCGGCAGGCCTACGCCGGTAACGACGAAGCCTATGATCGCCTGCCACATATTTTTTCCGGCGAGCTGTCCCATGTACGCGGGGAAGATCAGATTTCCCGCGCCAAAGAACAGGCCGAAGAGCATGGTAGCGATGAGCACGTTTTCCTTTTTTGTCAGCCGTTCCTTCATCCCGTTCACATCCTTGTGCATTATATTTGTAACAATATAACACCAATTCTGGCGGGACGCAAGGCCATTTCCGCCCATGTTCCGGGTGGAAAATTGTATTTATATTGTTTTTCTTTTCAGGGAAAAGAAAGGCCGTATTTGGGGGCATCGGCATCGTCTCTTGCGCTGCCGCTCATTTTCCCGTATAATGGCGGTGCCGTCTTCTTCATTTACTTTTATTTTTTATTCTGGACTGATTAGGAGGACTGCATCATTATGCAAAAGAAAGGGATGGTTTGGGTCATTGGAGCATCGGGCGGACTGGGCCGCGCTGCGGCGCAGGCCTTCGCCCAAAACGGATGGAGCGTGATCGCGGGGGCGCGCTCCTTTGCCGAGGGAACCTCTCCGCTGGGGGAGGGCGTGACCGTCCTTCCGTTGGACGTGACCAGCGAGGAAAGCTGCGCGGCCTTTGTTAAAAAGGCCCTCGGCATGGAAAGCCGGGTGGATGTGCTGGTCTGCGCCGCGGCGCAGCTGGTGCTGGGCTCCTGCGAAAATACCACGGTGGACGAACTGGACAAACTGCTGAATGTCAATGTGCTGGGCACGGTGCGGATGGTTCAGCGGGCGCTGCCCCTGATGCGCAGGCAGAAAGGCGGAAAAATGATTCTGTTCTCATCGATTAACGGGCTTCTGGGCATTCCGTTCCAGAGCGCCTATACCGCCAGCAAGCACGCATTGGAAGGGTACGCCGAATGTCTGGCCATGGAAACCGCAGATTTCGGCATTCAGGTCTGTCTGGTAGAGCCGGGCGACCATCGGGGCGGCAGCAGCCACACCCGTCTTCACGCCAAAAATGAAACGAACACCGTTTACCAGAAGGCGTATGAAAACACCTGCGCCATTATTCATCACGACGAAGAAAACGGCCTCTTTCCGGACCGGCTGGGCCGGAAAATCGTGCGGAACGCCCAGCGACGGCATATGCGCTTCCGTCTGAGGGTCGCCAAGCCCGACCAGCATCTGGCCGTGCTTTTGCATACCCTTCTTCCCACCAGCCTGAATCGGAAAATTCTCTGTTCCTATTATCGTGCTCATCTCTGAGACAAGTCTCTGAAGGTACATTCTGAGGAGGAAAAAAATTGAATTCATCTTACGCTTTGGAGCACAACTGTGCTCTTCTTGAGCAATCCAAAACGCTGGAGACCCTGTTCCGCCTGACCTGCGGCCACGGGGACGCGGACGCGGCCCTGTTTTTGGAAAACGGCGAGGAAAAGCGCTGGTCCTACCGGCAGTACGAGGCCATGACCCGGCAATACGCAGCCTGTCTGAGCCGCGCCTTTCCCGGGGAAGGGTACATCGCCCTTTCGGTGGATACGTGCAAGGAGTGGTTTCCCCTGTTCTGGGGCGTGATCCTGTCCGGCCGCAACGCCCTTCTGATCGACGCGGCCTGCGCCGACGATACGGCTCTGCGGCTTCTGCGGGAGGCCGACTGCCACGCCATTGTCACCCAGCGGCGGCGCAGCCTGCCGGAAACCGTTCAGACGCTGGATTTCGCCGTGCTGGCGGAGCAGGCGGCCGCCGAACCGGAGGACGGCTTCCGCCCCGGTGCGTTCGGCCAGTGCGTGGCCCTGTGCACCAGCGGCACCACGGGCCAGAGCAAGGTTTTCGTCTACGACGGCGAAGCCATCGCCGAGCAGGTGCTCAACTCCAAGCTGATCTATGAGGAAAACCGCCGCATTGTAGAAGAAGCCAACCGCCGTTCGCTGGCGTTTCTGCCCTTCCATCACGTGCTGGGCTTTATGGTCGATCTGCTCTGGTGCAGCTTTCTGGGGTACGCCACCATCTACCTCAAGGACCGCACGCCCAAAACCATTCTGGAAACCTCCCGCCGCTTCCAGCCGGAGCTGGTCGTAGCCGTCCCGCTTCTGGCCAACAACCTCTGCAGCTCCCTGCGCAAGCAGGTGGCCAAAGAGAGCCGCACGAAGCGGGCCTGGTTCGCATCGGCAAAGAATCTCAGCCTGAACCTGCAGCGCATCGCGCCGGAGGCGGGCCTGTGGTTTGCGGAGAAGATTCTCTTCCGCCGCATAACGAAGAACCTGCTGGGCACGGAGATTCAATGCATCATTCTGGGCGGGAGCCACACGCAGCAGGAGCAGCTGAAGCTGCTCAACGCGCTGGGCTACTATACTGTCTGCGGCTTCGGCATGACGGAGACCGCCGTCACCAGCGTGGAAATGAGCAAGCGTCTGAAGAAGCGGGTCAGCGGTTCCGTGGGCAAGCCGCTGCGCAGCGTAGAATACCGGCTGAAGGAGCCGGAAACGGGCCGCGTCCGCCGGGGCGAAATGCTCATCCGCGGCAAGACCGTCCACACCGGCCGCCTGCACGAAGGCGAGATGCTGCCCCCGGAGACGCTGGAGGACGGATGGTATCCCACCGGCGACATCGTCCGGCTGAAGCGGGGCGACCGGGTGTTTATCGAGGGCCGCAGCAAGGAAGTCATCATCAACGAATCCGGCGAGAACGTGTACCCGGATGAATTGGAAGAAACCTTCTCCGGGCTGGAAAACGTGCGGCAGTATACCGTGCTGGGACTGAAAAAGCCCGGAAAGGATCAGCATTACGAGGACATTGCGCTGGTGATGAACGTAGGCGGCGACTACAGCGACGCTCAGGCCATGGAAATGCTGCGGGGCCGGGTGGCCCAGCGCAACCGGAAGCTGCCCGCCGTGAAGCGGCTGACCCGGGTTTTGATTACCCCGGAGGAGCTGCCCATGGTCAACGGCATCAAGGTGAAGCGCATCGCTCTTCGGGAGATGATCGCCCAGAACCGTCTGCCCTGCCGGGAGCTTTCCCTGAACGGCGCGCTTCCGCAAGAGGCCGAGCCGAAGGAACAGCCGGACGCCAGCGCAGCAGGACAGGACGACGAGATTCGCAGCGCCGTGCGCAGGCTCTATGCCGAAGCGCTGGAAGTGCCGGAAAGCAGCTTCGGCGACAGCGAGCACTTCATCGACGATCTGGGCGGCGACAGCCTGCAGGTATTGTCCCTCTCCCTGAAGGTGGAGGAAATGTTCGGCGTGATGCTCTCCGCCGAGGAATACAGCCAGTGCACCACGGTAAACGATCTGACCCGGGTCATCCGGAACCATCTGAACGGCGTCACGGACGAAAAAGCGGAGGAAGTTGAAGCCGTCACGCCCATCACCCGCTTTGAGGATGCGCCGGAATATCAGGCCTTCGCCAAACGGCAGCAGGCGCTGAACGCCTCCGGCGAGGGCAATCCCTATTTCGTCTGCCACGATTCCCCCCTGAAGGACACCAGTCTGATGGCCGGGCAGGAGGTACTGAACTTCGGCAGCTACAACTACGTGGGCATGAGCGGGCGCAAGGAAGTGCAGGAGGCCGCCAAGGCCGCCATTGACCGCTACGGCACCAGCGCCAGCGGCAGCCGTCTGCTGGCAGGCGAAAAAAGCCTGTATCAGGAATTAGAACGGGAAATCGCCGACTGGAAGCACGCCGAGGACGCGCTGGTCTGTGTCGGCGGGCACTCCACCAACGTAACGGTGGTAGGCAATTTCTGCGGCAAGGGCGATCTGATCGTCTACGATGCGCTGGCGCACAACTCCATCGAGCAGGGCTGCCGGCTGAGCCGGGCCGTTTCCAAGCCCTTCCCCCACAATGACCCCGAGGCGCTGGAAAACATCCTGAAGGTACACCGAGCGCATTTCGCCAAGGTGCTGATCGTCATCGAGGGCGCGTACAGCATGGACGGCGACATCGCCAACGTGCCCGCCTTTGTGGCCCTGAAAAAGAAGTACGGCTGCTTCCTGATGGTGGATGAAGCCCACAGCGCCTGCGTCATCGGCGAAACCGGCGGCGGCGTGGACGAGTATTTCCATTTGGAGCCTACGGACGTCGACATCAAAATGGGCACGCTTTCGAAGGGGCTGGGCACCTGCGGCGGCTATCTGGCAGGACGGGAGTGTCTGATCGAATACCTGCGCTACAGCCTGCCGGGCTTCGTTTTCAGCGTGGGCATCTCTCCCGCGCTGGCGGCGGGCACGCTGGAAGCCATCCGGCAGCTCCGGCACAATCCGGCCATCATGGCGGACCTGCGGCGGAACATCCGCTGCTTTGCCGAGTGCGCCCAAAAGCACGGCTTTGACATCTGTCTGGCAGGCGAAACCGCCATTCTGCCCGTACTGGTGGGCAAGGACGAGGACGCCTTTGCCCTGAGCAACGAAATGCGCCGCCGGGGCGTATTCGTCCCCCCGGCCGTATTCCCCGCCGTGCCCCGAAACAAGGCCCGCCTCCGCTTCTGCGTCATCAGCGAGCACAAGCCCGAACAGATCGAGCGGGCGCTGGACGTGCTGGAAGAAGCCGCCGAGGCCCTGCACGGCAGCCCCGTGCCCGCGGGGAGCTACCGCATCATCCTGCGCTGGGACGCCATGCAGGCCCTGCTAGAAACCTTCTGCGGCATCTTCTCCGCTGAAAACGCGCAGCAGGGCATGTCCCTGCTCAATGGGCGGGAAGGCGAAGCCATCGCCGCGCCCTGCGTAACGCTTATGGACGATCCGCTGCTTCCCGGCGGCTTCTCCTCCTATCCCTT
>OLQT01001828.1_pt1 | contig 12387 bp, 10 predicted proteins | sample 1672651 | NCBI WGS metagenome assembly OLQT01 (sample SAMEA3136709, study PRJEB25190) | human gut metagenome | biome: human gut; feature: human-associated habitat; material: faeces | place: Austria | collected 2013 | reverse complement strand
GCCATCATGGAGTTCATCGCTCACAAAGAAGGCAAGAACATCGACGAGATCATGACTGTTCTGAACAAGAAGTCCGGTGTATATGGTCTGTCCAACAACCTGTCTTCCGATTTCCGCGATCTGGAAGATGGCTATAACAGAGGTGATGAGCATTGCATCCGCACTATGAAGACTTATTGTTATCGTGTGGCAAAATACATCGGTTCTTATGTAGCAGCAATGAATGGTGTAGATGTGATCTGCTTTACCGCAGGTATTGGTGAGAACGCACCGCTGGTTCGCTCCCTGGTATGTGAGCATCTGGGCTTCTTGGGCGTATCCATCGATGAGGATGCGAACCACAAGCGCGGCGAAGAAATCGCTATTTCCACTCCTGACAGCAAGACCACTGTAATGGTAATTCCTACGAATGAGGAACTTGCTATTGCCAGAGAGACAGTAAGTTTGGTAAAATAGGTTCGACGGAACCTTAAGAATGAGAACACCCATCAACCGGAGGCTCCGATTGATGGGTGTTTTATTATGGTAAGGAATGAACAGAGGGAGAAAATGTTATGAAGAAAAATGTGATCGTAGGACAGTCCGGAGGTCCCACCGCGGTGATCAATGCAAGCCTTGCCGGTGTCTATAAGACAGCAAAGGATATGGGGGCGGATACCATATACGGTATGCGTTACGGCATCCAGGGTCTTTTGGAGAAAAAGATAGTAGATCTTGGAGAGAAAATACGTAACGATATGGATGTGGAACTTCTGAAGAGAACCCCGGCATCCTTCCTGGGCTCCTGCCGCTATAAGCTGCCGGAGAGCAGTGAAGATAAAGCTATCTATGAGAAAATATTTGCAATTCTGGAAGAACTGGAGATTACGGCATTTTTCTATATCGGTGGCAATGATTCCATGGATACCATAAAAAAGCTTTCCGATTATGCCCGGACAGTTGGCAGCCCGATCCGTTTTATCGGTGTGCCCAAGACGATCGATAATGACCTGGAGGGTACGGATCATACGCCCGGTTACGGCAGCGCTGCAAAATATATTGCCACCGTTACCAAGGAACTGGTACGTGATGGTCTGATCTATGAGATGCAGAGCGTGACGGTCATCGAAATCATGGGAAGAAATGCCGGCTGGCTGACCGGTGCGGCAGTACTTGCCAAGAGTGAAGACTGCGAAGGTCCGGATCTGATCTATCTGCCGGAGGTTCCTTTCGATGTGGATGTTTTTCTGGAAAAAGTAAAGAAACTGGTAGCTGAGAAACAGTCCATCGTCATCGCTGTATCGGAAGGTATCAAGACGGCAGACGGCAGATATGTCTGCGAATTGTCCGCACACTCGGACAAGACCGATTCCTTCGGTCATGTGCAGTTATCCGGTACCGGTAAATATCTGTCCGACCTGATCATCGAGAAATTAGGCTGCAAGTCCAGAGCTATCGAACTGTCTACCCTGCAACGCTGTGCAGGACATCTGACCTCCCGTGTGGATATCACCGAGGCTTATCAGGTAGGCGGTACTGCGGTAAAAGCAGCTTTTGAGGGCAAGACCGGTCAGATGGTGATCCTGAAAAGAGTATCCCAGGATCCCTATATCTGCACCACGGATCTCTACGATGTGCATAAGGTGGCAAATCTGGAGAAAAAGGTTCCCCGTTCCTGGATTACGGAAGAGGGAGATTACGTGACAGCAGAGATGAAGAACTATATCGAGCCTCTGATACAGGCGGAACTGACCCCGATCATGATCACAGGCCAGCCCAGACATATTATTATCGATGATCTGCCGGATATAAAGTAAGCAAGTATAGATAGAACAAATTGGATACAAAGGAGGTGGGAACATGCCGAAAGACAGGAAGAGAAAAAACATGCTGATCATAGCATGTATCATGCTCTTTGCGATTTTATTTACGCTTGTTCCCGCCTTTTCTTTTTCTGTGACTGCAGCCAAAAGGAACACAGGATCGGTGGCGGAAGAGTACGTCAGGTATCAGTCCAGGCTTCAGAACATAGAGAAGATCACGGATCTGGAGGAAAACGGATTTCGTTTGTTAGAGGATCAGGTATTTGCCATGCCGCTTCAGAAAGTGCCGGAGGATACGCCGGAGGAGGCAGTGGATGAAGTCTGGTTCTATGCGGCATTGGACAAGCAGTACCACAGACTGGCAGTTTTTCTCGCAGATGATAATGGACAGATTCTGTACAAGACGGACCAGCTGGAGGCAAATTACTGCTATCCGGGGGAACTACGGCAGCCCATAGAGAAGCTTGCATCGGTATCTTTTCAGGATGTGGACAATGACAGCGATACGGATATTATTCTGATTGCCCAGTGCCATAATGACAGAGGAGATTACCAGGAGAAATCTTATAAAGTGGGAGATGTTCTGTTCCAGGAGAATGGCAGCTTTTACAGAGACTATCGGATCTCGGACAAGATCAACCGCTTTGATATGAATAAAAATCCGGCGTGTATTCTGAACTTCGTACGCGACGGACGTTCCACAGAATTTCTCTATACTGCGGAGACATACGGAGAACTGCTCAGCCATAATTTCCGGGTGATCGAGGAACAAAGCTATACCCGTAATTTTGAAAAGCTGGGGAAAATGAAGGTAGTGCCCGGAGTATACCGGATGGCGGATTATGATGTGTTTATGATCTACCTGATCGACGAGCAGGGAAATATTGTGTGGAGCTTCCAACCTATGGAGGATTATGACAATCTCTATGCGCTGAAGGGAATCCAGGGGAAGGATCTGGACGGCGATGGGTTCAAGGACCTGGTGGTATTTGCAAAATACAGTTACGAGGGAGATTTGGGGGAACTGTTGGTAGATACCGTGTGCACCGTGTATTATCAGCGGACTGCCGGATTTGAAAAAGACAAAGATTTTACCGCAAATTATGAATGTACGGAGGAGGACACTTTAGAGGCACTGGTTGGGAAGATACGTGCCTACTGGGGGTGGCAGACATAATGATAAAAATATTGATCGTGGATGATGAAAAGCCGATCTGTGATCTGATCGATCTGAATCTGTCGGCAGCAGGATATTTTTGCAAAAGCGTACAGGACGGCATGAAAGCAATCGAATGCATCGAGAGAGAAAAATTTGATCTGATCTTGCTGGATATTATGCTTCCCGGAGTGGATGGCTTTGACATCATGGAATATATCAGACCTTTGAAGATCCCGGTGATCTTCATTACAGCCAGGGGAGATGTGAAGGACCGGGTAAAGGGGCTACGGCTTGGTGCAGAGGATTATCTGGTGAAGCCCTTTGATGTCGTGGAACTTCTGGCGAGAGTGGAGGTCGTATTACGCAGATTCCATAAGACGGGAGCACAGTTGTCCGCCGGTGATGTGGTGGTGGATATGGATGCCAGAATGGTGACCAAGGCAGGAATGCCCGTGGTGCTGACCAATAAGGAGTATGGACTTTTGGTGTTGTTTATCCAGAACAAAAATATTGCCCTGTTCAAGGAAAATCTGTATGAAAAAGTGTGGGGCGAAGAGTATGACGGAGATAGCAGAACCTTAGAACTTCATGTGCAGCGCCTGCGCAAGAAGATGGGATGGGAGCGTCAGCTGGTGGCGGTCTATAAGGTGGGATACCGGCTGGAGATCGCATGACACGGAGTTGGTAAAAGGAGAGATGTATGAAATTTTCCTGGAAAATACTGTTTTGTACGATGTTGATCATGGCAGCGGCATGCGGAGCAAGCGGTTATTTTTTTGTAAATTATGTGTTTCAGACCTCCATGGAGCGTGAGACCAGACAGGCACTTGATGAAAGTAGTATTTTGAGGTTCGCTTTTGAGACGGCAGCTTTAAATATCCCGTCCAAATATGATGTGCTTCCGGACGGAACGGTGGAACAGATCGGAGTATACCTGGAGAATAGTGGACAGCACGGCAACAGATTGCTGCGGATCAGTGATGAGAACGGTAAGGTGTTGTATTCCAGCGAAGGGTTTACCGGGGATACTTCTCTGTGGGAAGAGCACGGAGAAAATACGAGAGTATACCGGGTATTGCAGTCTGGGGATTCCTATTATATCCAGACACAGACCAGGATCAATGTGTCCGACCGTCTGCTGACGTTAGAGACCATGAAAAATGTAACTGCGGTATATACGGAGAGGACGGAAGGATTCCGGATGTATCGTCAGGTTACGGTGATCGTATTGTTGTGCAGTGGAGCGGTCATGACGCTGATTGCCTGTTGGCTGACCAGACCTATCAGACTTTTGACCCGTGCCACCGGCAAAATGGCGGAGGGAGAATATAGCTATCGCGCGGAGCAGATCAGTAATGATGAAATGGGACAGCTGACCGCGGATTTCAACCATATGGCAGAAGCGCTGGAGCAGAATATTCAGAATTTGGAAAATGAAGTCAGAGCCAGAGAAGATTTTATTGCCGCATTTTCCCATGAACTGAAGACACCGCTGACTGCCATGATCGGTTATGCGGATATGCTGCGTTCCCGTAAATTGGATGATGAGAAGCATTTTTTGTGTGCCAATTATATCTATACAGAGGGAAAACGCCTGGAGACTATGGCACTCAGACTGTTGGACATCATTGTGACCAGGCGTAAGGAGATCGATCGTAAGACCACGAATGTCTCCAGTATTTTCTCGTATCTGCAGGAAATCTATGATGAGACAAAGAACCCGGAAGATGGCAGAGTGAAGGTTGACATCTGCTGGGAAAAGGGAGAACTCTATGCCGAGGAGAACCTGTTGAAGACTGTTTTGATCAATCTGACCGATAATGCCATCAAAGCCTCCGAGGAGGGGCAGACCGTGGAGATCACAGGAAGGCGCATGGAGAACGGTTATTATTTTCAGGTGCGGGATGAAGGAATCGGTATCCCCGAGGAAGAACTTCAAAAGATCACGGAAGCTTTTTATATGGTGGATAAATCCAGATCCAGGGCTCATAACGGAGCGGGACTGGGGCTTGCACTGTGTACCGCTATTCTGGAACTGCATCACAGCCGCCTGAAGGTCGAGAGTACACTGGGTTTTGGAAGCTGCATGAGCTTTCTGATTCCGGACGAGGGGGTGAACGCGGATGAATAGATGGAAGAGCTGTTCTTTGGGCTTTACGGTAGCAGTTGTGGTCATTCTTGCGGCTCTGTGGGGTCCGGAATGGATCGCTGCCAGAAGGGATGAGAGACTCTTAAACAGTATTACCACAGAGGCAGTGGAAGGAGCGGAAGGATATCGTTACCGCATGAGCAGCAATCAGAAGCTGTATCTTTTGGGAAGATGTCTGAGCAGCCAGACCCTGCCGGAGAGTGAACTGCGGTTTCTGACCAGAGTGGACAATGAGGCAGGAAACTACGGAGAAATGACGGGTACCTATGCGTTTGTAGAGAATCGTCAGCAACCGGGAGAGGGACAGATTCAGGAGGAAGCGGTATATGAGGCATGCAACAGAGAGATTCAGACCCTGAAGGAGCAGGGAATTCTTCCCGGGGAAGTAAAGGAAGTGTCGGAAGACTCTTACGAAGCGGTGATCTGCTCAGCCATCGATGTGCTGGAGCCGAGAAATAATCTCTCTGTATGGAAAATCAGCATGTCTACGGACGTAAGGAATGCGGATAAGAGCAACCGCTTTCTGGATATATATCTGGATGCGGATACCGGCAAAATCTATGAATTCTATGTCCGGACCGGACAGCAATGGGATGACATCGATACGGATGCCATGATCGACCGGTATGCGGAATATCTGGAACTGACCGGTCTTGAAAAAAATGAGGATCAAAATCCGCTGTTGGAGACGACACCGTATTTTGCCAAGTATACTTTCCCGGGGGAGGAGGAAGGCAGTACCACGGTGACCATCGGTTACTATGAAGGAATTCGTGAGCTTTTCCTCAAAGTAGGAAGATAGAAAAATAAAATACGTAAAGATTTTTTACAAAAAAAGATTAAAATCACTACTTGACGTTAGCACACTAAAGCGGTAATATAAATAAAAATTAAATACAGCGGTAAGAAACCATTGATGTGGAGATAAAAACAGTTCGTGCACTTACAGAGAGACCGGATGCTGAGAAAGGTTGGAACGCAGGTTGTTAAATGGACCACGGAGGGCGCAGTCAAAGAGGACACACAGAATCCTAAGACCTCAAGTATTCTGCGACGTGAGGGCATACGTCAGTTGCCGGGGATATGTTGGTATCCTGTAAGAGCACAAGCAATTGTGAAGCAAGGTGGCACCGCGGGAAGTGTAAATGACCCGTCCTTGACAGAAGCAGATTCTGTCATGGGCGGTTTTTTTGTACCTTTTCAGAGCCTATGGCGAGATAGCCTCAATGAGTAAAAGGAAGCCTCAAAGAGGCGATTTTACGAATGGAGGCGCTGAAAAGGTGTGAGCAGAAATAATTTTAAGGAGGAGTACCGGAATGAAGATCACACCCACACTGGAAGAATGTAAAAACATTGCAGCAGAGGGGGACTATGGCGTGATCCCCATAAGCACAGAGCTGTATGCGGATATGACCACACCCATCGAAGTGCTGCGCATCTTAAAAAAGGTCAGCGGTCATGTCTATCTGCTGGAAAGCGCGGAGGCGGATAAGCGATGGGGACGATATTCCTTTTTAGGCTATGATCCTTTGCTTGAGATCACCTGCTATAACGGTATGACCACAATAAAATCGGAACTGACCAGCCGGACGGATTCCGGAGATGTCAGAGGGATCATCCGCAGCGTCATGGAAGAGAATAAAAGTCCCAAGCTTCCGGGGCTGCCTTCCTTTACCGGAGGTCTTGTAGGATATTTTTCCTATGACTATATCAAATACAGCGAACCGACCCTGCGACTGGATGCGAAGGACGAGGAAGGCTTCCAGGATGTGAACCTGATGCTGTTCCACAAGGTCATCGCTTTTGACAACTACAGACAGAAGCTGATCCTGATCCTGAATATCAAGACCGATGATCTGGAGATCAATTATCATAGGGCGGAGCGGGAACTGAACAACATGAAGGAACTATTGCTGAATGGGGAAAAGGCAGAGCATATTCCCTGTAAGCTCCGGACAGACTTTCAACCACTGTTCAACGAAGCAGCCTATTGCAGCATGGTCGAGAAAGCCAAGCATTACATCAGAGAGGGAGATATTTTTCAGGTGGTATTATCCAATCGCCTGGAGGCGGAGATGGAAGGAAGCCTCTTAGATGCTTACCGGGTACTGCGCACGACAAATCCTTCCCCATACATGTTCTATTTCTCCGGAAGTGATGGTGAGATCGTGGGAGCCAGCCCGGAGACATTAGTAAAGTTAGAGGACGGCGTGTTACATACCTTCCCTTTAGCCGGAACGAGACCAAGAGGTGCCACCGAGGAAGCGGACAAGGCGCTGGAGGCAGAGCTTTTAGCAGATGAGAAGGAACGCTCCGAACACAATATGTTAGTGGATCTGGGACGGAATGATATCGGCAAGATCAGCCGGATCGGCACCGTGGAAGTGGAAAAGTATATGTCCATTGAGAGATATTCTCATGTCATGCACATCGGATCCACGGTAAGAGGAGTGATCAGAGAGGATGCGGATGCTCTGGATGCGGTGGATGCCATCCTCCCCGCAGGAACTCTGTCGGGAGCCCCGAAGCTGCGGGCATGCGAGATCATCAATGAACTGGAAGACAATAAGAGAGGTATCTACGGCGGAGCCATCGGCTACATTTCCTTTACCGGAAATCTGGATACCTGCATTGCCATCAGACTTGCTTTTTCCAAGAATGGAAAAGTATTCGTAAGATCCGGCGCCGGTATTGTGGCGGACAGCGTTCCGGAGAAGGAATACAGAGAATGTATCCAGAAGGCAGCAGCTGTAAAACAGGCTCTTTGGAAAGCACAGGAGGGAATGGAAGCATGATATTACTGATCGATAACTACGACAGCTTTTCCTATAACGTATTCCAGCTGGTAGGAAGTGTGAACCCGGATATCCGGGTGATCCGCAATGATGAATGCAGCGTGATGAGATCCGCGCCATGAATCCCTCCCACATCATTTTATCGCCGGGACCCGGAAGGCCGGACAAAGCCGGTGTCTGTGAAAATGTGATCCGGGAACTTGGGGGCAGGATCCCTATTTTGGGAATCTGTCTCGGACATCAGGCAATCTGCGAAGTGGCGGGGGCTACCGTTACCTACGCATCCCACCTGATGCATGGAAAACAGTCCCTGGCAACATTAGATACAGACAGCGTGTTGTTCCGGGGAATGAAAAAGGTCATCACTGTGGCAAGATATCATTCCCTGGTAGCGGATCCGCAGACGATTCCCGCAGAATTGAAAGTTACCGCAGTTACCGAAGATGGCGAAGTCATGGCGGTAGAACAGACGGAAAAACAGATCTACGGAGTACAATTCCATCCGGAATCCGTACTGACACCGGACGGACGACAGATTATCGTTAATTTTTTACAGACACGGAAGGGAGAAGGCAGAAATATGATTAAAGAAGCTGTAGCTAAGCTGGTAAAAAATGAGAACATCGGATACGATATGGCAAAAACCGTTATGGATGAGATCATGAGCGGGGAAGCCAGCGATATTTTAAAAAGCGCTTACTTAACAGCGTTAAGCCAGAAGGGTGAGACCATTGAAGAGATCACCGGCTCCGCAGAAGAGATGCGGAAGTTCGGCAGAAAGCTGGGCGCAGATGTAGAAGCACTGGAGATCGTGGGAACCGGCGGTGATGGCTCCAATTCCTTCAATATCTCCACCACGGCATCCATCGTGATCTCAGCAGCGGGTGTACCGGTAGCCAAGCACGGCAACCGCGCAGCCAGCTCCAAATCCGGTGCGGCAGACTGCCTGGAAGCACTGGGGGTGAATATCACCATAGAGCCGGAGCAGAGCAAGAAGCTGTTAGAAGAGATCGGCATCTGCTTCCTCTTTGCACAGAAATATCACACTGCCATGAAATATGTGGGTCCCATCCGCAAGGAACTGGGCATCCGTACAATTTTCAATATCTTAGGACCGTTAGCGAACCCTGCAGGACCGGTATATCAGATCATGGGTGTGTACGATGAAAGCCTACTACCTTCTATGGCAAAGGTATTGTCCAATCTGGGAGTCAAGAGAGGCATGGTAGTCTACGGACAGGACAGACTGGACGAGATCTCCGCCAGTGCGCCTACCGCAGTCTGTGAGATCGACAACGGCACCTTCAAAAATTATGTGATCACACCGGAAGAGTTTGGGCTGGTAAGATGCACGAAGGAGGACCTGGCAGGCGGCACTCCCCAGGAGAACGCAGAGATCACCAGAGCTATCTTAAATGGGAAAAAAGGACCAAAGCGTAACGCGGTACTGTTGAATGCGGCAGCAGCCCTCTATGTGGCCGGCAAGGCAGACAGCATGGCTGACGGTGTGAAGTTGGCAGAGAAGGTCATCGACACAGGCCTTGCAAAGGCACAGCTCGAGCGCTTTATCAAGCTGAGCAATGCATGATAAAGTGTTACGAGTACTTTTGACCTGCGGCGCAAGGATTCTGGATTTAGATTATGAAACAACGGAAAGGCAGGATGAATGGATGATACTGAATACTATAGCAGCCTCTGCAAAGGAGCGGGTGGCAGCAGCCAAAGAAGCACTGCCCCTTACAGAACAGATCGCCAGAGCAAGAGAGTTAGATAGCAATACGGGATTTCCTTTTGAACAGGCACTGGCAAAGAAGAGAATGAGCTTTATCTGCGAGGTGAAAAAGGCGTCACCCTCCAAAGGACTGATCGCACCGAAATTTCCTTATGTGCAGATTGCGAGGGAATACGAAGCAGCAGGAGCGGATGCAATTTCCGTACTGACGGAACCGGCGTACTTTCAGGGGAAGAACGAATATCTGACCGAGATCCGTCAGGCAGTGAAGATTCCACTGCTTCGGAAAGACTTTACGGTAGATGAATACATGATCTATGAGGCAAAAAATATCGGATCGGATGCAGTGCTTTTAATCTGTGCCATCCTGTCACCGATGCAGTTGTCAGAGTATGCGGGAATCGCAGGAGAACTTGGACTGTCGGCACTGGTGGAAGCCCATGACGAGAAGGAAGTGGAGATGGCGCTTGCAGCAGGTGCGAGGATCGTCGGTGTCAATAACCGGAATCTGAAAGATTTTACGGTGGATATTCATAATTCCGTGCGGCTGCGGGAACTGGTGCCGGAGAACATCCTCTTCGTATCTGAGAGCGGTATGAAGACCAGACAGGATATCGCGAGACTCGAGCAGAATGGTACCAATGCTGTTCTCATCGGAGAGACGCTGATGCGAAGCACGGATAAGAAAGCGGTATTGCAGGAGCTTCGCGGACAGTGTGAAAAATAAATTTTTCACACGCAAATTTGTGCCTACGGCAAGGTACTAAAGTACCTGAAAGTTTGCAGGTCATAGAAAGGTTGTAAATGGTATGAAAGTAAAAATGTGTGGTCTCTATCGTCCGGAGGATATTGACTATGCCAATGAGGTGCAGCCGGACTATGTGGGATTGGTATTTTATGAAAAGAGCCATCGGGCGGTTACGAAGGAGCAGGCAGCCGAATATCGCAAAAAGCTTCTGCCGGGAATCCGGACGGTGGGGGTGTTTGTGAATGAGGATCCGAAGAACATCATAGAACTGCTGGAGGAAGGTATTTTGGATGTGGCACAGCTTCACGGGGATGAGACGGAAGAGGATATCCAGTATCTGCAGGCGGTGTGCCACAAGCCGGTGATCAAGGCGGTCAAAGTAAGAGACCGGTATGATGTGGAAGCCTGGCTGGACAGCAGTGCAGACTATCTGTTATTTGACAACGGAATGGGAGCGGGTCAGGTGTTTGACTGGAGCGTCCTTGGTGGGATCGACAGGGAATTTTTCCTGGCAGGAGGATTGCAGGCGGAGAATCTCACCGAAGCCATGGAAGTGGTGAGACCCTATGCGTTGGATATCAGCTCCGGCATCGAGAGTAACCGGAAAAAAGATCCGGAGAAGATGCGACGGATCATGGAACTGGTAGAACGGTATCGGAACACTAGAGATTGAAAATACAGTGGAAAAGAATAATTGAAAATCAGGAAGAAAGAAAAGAGGACGAATACATGAGCAAAGGACGTTACGGAATCCACGGAGGACAATATATCTCCGAGACATTGATGAATGAACTGATCCATCTGGAGGAGTGCTATGAGCATTATAAAAAGGATCCGGAATTCAATGCGGAACTAAATAAGCTGTTGAATGAATATGCCGGTCGCCCCTCTCTGCTGTACTATGCGGAGAAGATGACCAAGGATCTGGGTGGTGCGAAGATCTATTTAAAGAGAGAGGACTTAAACCACACCGGTTCCCACAAGATCAACAATGCCCTGGGACAGGCACTGCTGGCAAAGAAGATGGGGAAGACCCGTCTGATCGCAGAGACAGGTGCCGGACAGCACGGTGTGGCTACCGCAACGGCAGCAGCCTTTTTAGGGATGGAATGTGAGATCTTCATGGGAAAAGAAGATACCGACAGACAGGCGCTGAACGTTTATCGTATGGAACTCCTCGGAGCCAAGGTACATCCCGTGACTTCCGGTACCATGACCTTGAAGGATGCCGTCAATGAGACTATGAGAGAGTGGTCCAACCGCGTAGCGGACACCCATTATATACTGGGGTCCGTTATGGGACCGCATCCTTTCCCCATGATCGTAAGAGATTTTCAGAGTGTCATCAGTCAGGAAGCAAAAGAGCAGATCCTGAAGGCAGAAGGAAAACTTCCGGCAGCCGTGGTAGCCTGTGTGGGCGGCGGCAGCAATGCCATGGGTGCGTTTTACAACTTTATTGAGGATAAGGATGTAGAACTCATCGGCTGTGAGGCAGCAGGCAAAGGCGTGGATACGGCACTGACCGCAGCTACGATTGCGACGGGATCCTTAGGAATCTTCCATGGCATGAAATCCTATTTCTGCCAGGATGAGTACGGACAGATCGCTCCCGTATATTCCATTTCTGCAGGACTGGATTATCCCGGCATCGGACCGGAGCATGCTTATCTGCATGACATCGGCAGAGCACAGTATGTGCCCATCACGGATGACGAGGCAGTGGATGCTTTTGAATATCTGGCAAGAACTGAAGGAATCATCTGCGCTATTGAGAGTGCCCATGCGGTAGCACAGGTGCGTAAGATCGCAAAGAATTACAGCCCGGATCAGAGCATTATCGTATGTCTGTCCGGAAGAGGTGACAAGGATGTGGCAGCCATCGCGAGATACCGCGGTGTGGATATTCATGACTGATGAAATTAACATATGAAATATAGATAGAAGAAATGGAGACAGATACGATGAGTAAATTAGAAAAAGTATTTGATACACCGAATAAAAA
>OLQT01001827.1_pt1 | contig 12391 bp, 5 predicted proteins | sample 1672651 | NCBI WGS metagenome assembly OLQT01 (sample SAMEA3136709, study PRJEB25190) | human gut metagenome | biome: human gut; feature: human-associated habitat; material: faeces | place: Austria | collected 2013 | reverse complement strand
TAGCGATTCGTTATTTACTGTTTACCAGCCTGCTTCCAAGGGCACCGGCGCAGAAGACCCCCGGAACCGTGGAAGTTCCGTGGCCATACCACATCAGTGCGCAGCCATGCAGCTTCTCACCGGAGTGAGCCGCTGTGCCACGCTCGCTTTTTGAATTACAATTTGCGAGCCCTAAAATCAGGCAACTTCTTTATTTAAGCATCAGGGGTAGTCTTAAGAAATCCTCGCGTGTCGCAGTCTCAAGTCCCGTTTTTCAAGTCCTTGAAAACGAATGCGATGCACATTGCTGATCGTCGGTTGCGATCATGATGCAGCATCATCCGAAAATGCTTTTCTATATATAAAAACGAGGAATTCGATTGAACAAATCCAACCGAATTCCTCGTTATCGATAGTGTCTATCGATGTAACGCAAGTACCCTATATATAAATCAATATCGATGACCTATATATGCGAGGTGACTCATGCGCGCTCGGAAGCCTCTTCCGTGGCGGCCTCACCCTGACGCTGGACGCGCAGCTTGTGGCCTTCCGCCTGGCTGACGCCGTAGTAGGCCGCGATGGCGATGTCCTTCATATCCTCGATCTGCGGGATACGCGGGTTCGCCGGTGCGCACTGGTCTTCGTAGGCGCGCATGCCGATCTGATCGAGCACGGACCAGAAGTAGTCCTCGTCCACACCGCAATCCTGGAAGCTCTTGTTCATGCCGAGCTTGTTGTCACGGTAGTCCTCGACGGCCTTCGCCAGGTTCTCCACGGCTTCGGCCGGGGTCTTGCCGGTGTCGATGCCGAGGTTGCGGGCGATGTCCTGGTAGCGCTCCGGGGCGATGTACTTGTTGTACTTCGGCCAAGAGGTGGGCTCCTCAGGAATCTGGCCGTTGTAGCGAATCACGTACGGCAGCAGGATGGAGTTGGTACGGCCGTGGGCGATGTGGCACAGGGCACCGATGGTGTGGGCCATGCCGTGGCACATGCCGAGGAACGCGGAGCCGAATGCCATGCCGGCCATGGTGGCGGCGTTGTGCATCTTCTCCTGAGCGTTGGTCTTGGCCAGGCCGGGCTCGCCATTGACGGACTCAGCCAGGTTGTCCCAGATGAGCTTGGCCGCGTGCAGGGCCATGCCGTCGGTGAAGTCGTTCGCGTACACGGACACGTAGGCTTCCATCGAGTGGGTCAGGGCGTCGAAGCCGGCGTCGGAGGCCAGCTTGCGCGGCTGGGTGCGAGCCAGCACCGGGTCCACGATGGCCACGGACGGGGTCAGCGCGTAGTCGGTGATCGGGTACTTGTAGCCGGTCTTGTGATCGGTGATCACGGCGAACGGGGTGACCTCGGAACCGGTGCCGGAGGAGGTCGGGATGCACACCAGCTTGGCCTTCTTGCCCAGCGGCGGGATCTTGAAGGCGCGCTTACGGATATCGAAGAACTTCTCGCGCACGTCGGAGAAGGCGATTTCCGGGTGCTCGTAGAGCAGCCACATAATCTTGGAGGCATCCATCGGGGAGCCGCCGCCAACCGCGATGATCGTGTCCGGCTCGAACTCCTCGCGCATCATCTCAGCGCCCTTTTCGACGGTCTCGACGGAGGGCTCCGGCTCGACGTAGTCGATGATGCGGAAGGTCACACGGTTGGAGCGGGCGCGCAGCTGGTCGATGATCTTGTCAACAATGCCGAGCTGCTCCATGACCTTATCGCACACGATGACGGCCTTCTCGATGCCGTACATGTCGCGCAGGTACTTGATGGCGTTCGGCTCGAAGTAGGTCTTGGCCGGGATCTTGAACCACTGCATGTTGTTGTTCCTCCGAGCAATGCGCTTGATGTTAACGAGATTCACGGCCTGCACGTTGCCGGACACCGAGTTGCCGCCGTAGGAGCCGCAGCCCAGGGTCAGCGACGGGGCGATGGCGTTGTAGATGTCGCCGATGCCGCCAAGGGAGGAAGGCTGGTTCCAGATGATGCGGCAGGCGTGCATACGGACGCCGTACTCACGCACGAGCTCCTGGTTGTTGGTGTGGATGGCGGCGGTGTGGCCGGCACCCAGCTTGAGCATCTTCTCGCACATCTCGAAGGCCTGCTCCTTGTTGTCGGCCTTGAGCACGGCCTGCACCGGAGCGAGCTTCTCGTGGGTCAGAGGCTCGTCGTCGGAGACTTCCTTGCACTCGGCGGCCAGAATGGTGGCGTCGGACGGAATCTCGAAGCCAGCAGCCTTGGCGATGAACTGCGGGGACTTGCCTGGCACCGCGGAGTTCAGCACGGGCTTGACGCCGGAACCGGCAGTGCAGCCGAACATGTACTGTTCCAGCTTGGCCTTCTCTTCGGCGTTGACGAAGTAGGCCTTACGGACCTTGAGCTCCTTGATGAGCTGGTCGTAGACGTCCTTGTGGGCGATGATGGCCTGCTCGGTGGCGCAGATCATGCCGTAATCGAAGTGCTTGGAGAGCACCAGATCGTTGGCGGCGCGCACGATGTCAACATCGGTGTCAACGTAGGCCGGGGCGTTGCCGGCACCCACGCCGAGAGCGGGCTTGCCGGAGGAGTAAGCGGCCTTGACCATGCCCGGACCACCGGTGGCGAGGATCGTGGCCACGCCCGGATGCTTCATCAGGGCGCCTGTGGCCTGGATGGACGGGTGCTCGATCCACTGGATACAGTTCTCGGGAGCACCGGCTTCGATGGCGGCGTCGCGCACAATCTTGGCGGCCTCGACGGAGCACTTCTGCGCGCCGGGGTGGAAGCCGAAGACGATCGGGCAACGGGTCTTCAGGGCGATGAGGGACTTGAAGATGGCGGTGGAGGTCGGGTTGGTGACCGGGGTGACGCCGGCGACCACGCCGACGGGCTCGGCGACCTCATCGATGCCCATCACATCGTCTTCGCGGATGATGCCGACGGTCTTCTGGCCGGCCAAGTAGTTGGTGACGTGCTCGCAGGCGAAGATGTTCTTGGTGGCCTTGTCTTCGACCAGACCACGGTGGGTCTCCTCGACGGCCATCTTGGCCAGCGGCAGGCGCATCTTGCCCGCGGCCATGGCTGCGGCGAAGAAAATGCGGTCGACCTGTTCCTGCGTAAACTCGGCATACTTTTTCTGCGCGGCCCGCACCAGGGCAAGCTCTTCCTCCAGGCGTTCCACACGGTCCACAGGTTTGCGTGCATCAGTCATGCTGACCCAGCTCCTTTCTGATTTCGTTAAAAGTTTAACATAGTTTCGGGGAGCTGTAAATGCCAATGTTTATATACCATTATATGATTTTGAATATAATTGTCAACGTACCGGCGCGGGGCGGGGCAGATGGCTTTTTTCCTTATTATATAGGAGATACGGGATCGGCGGGGCAGGGGGAGCCGGAGGTTTTTTTCGTGTTCAAAAAACCTTTCGCCCTTCGGCTGCGTCTGATTTCAGGGGGGGCTGGAAGCGTCGTCCAGGGGTTTTTTTCTCAAAACTGGGAAGAATCCCGATGCGCCAATCGTTCTTCATATGGAAAGTTGTGCCGGAATACGGCCAGGGGAAAAGGCCGGAGAAAGCGGGGGAAGCGGAGCTAAAAAAAGTCCAAATCTTTACGAATGTGTATCAGAAATTTGAAGATTTTGAGGCAAAACCCTTTACAAAAGTTATCAAAATCTGTATAATGCCAGAAGGAAGCACTGTATGGGCAAGCCATATCCATATGGCGCGCCGTCTTACATACACTGTGTAACGGAGGGATAGCAAGATGAAACGCTTCTTATGCGTCCTGCTGGTCGCCCTGGCGCTGGTGGGACTGATGACCACGGTTGCCTCTGCGGAGGAATACGCGACCGTCGTCAGCGACAACGGCTATGGCGTACGTATGCGCGAAGGCCCCGGCAAGGTATATCGCGTGATCACCAAATATGACGTGGGCACCACGGTCATCGTGCAGCAGCGCGGCACCGAATGGTCGCAGATTCGCGTGGGCGAAACCGTGGGCTGGATGATGAACGAGTTCCTGCGCTTCGGCACCACCGGCACCGGCACCGGTACCGGCGGTGAGAGCGGCGGCGTAGGCACCGGCACCGTCGTCAGCGACAACGGCCTGCGCGTGTGGCTGCGTACCACGCCGAACGGAAAGCGCATTCAGCTGTACCGTCCGGGTACGGCGGTGACCATTCTGTCCTATGGCGGAGAGTGGCACTATATTTCCATCGGCGGCGTGCGCGGCTATATGATGAGCCGCTATATCTCCGTTACGCCCGCTCCGGCCCCGTCCTCCAGGATGGTGGAGGCCGTGAGCGTCAACTATCCGTCGCCCGTGGTGGACGACGTGCTTCAGGCGTCCGTCACTCCGTCGGACGCGACCGTCACCTACAGCTGGAAGGTGAACGGCGTGGAGCAGAGCAACAGCGCCACTTTGCGCGTGCTCAACGACTACATCGGCAAGCCCATCACCCTGACGGTCACGGGCACCGGCGTATACTACGGCTCCAGGCAGTACACCACCGACCCGGTGGTTTCCAGCCGCCAGGTGACCGAGGTATCGCTCAACCGGTCGCAGCCCTTCGTGGGGGATACCCTGTCCGCCGTGCTCAAGCCCTCCTCGGCCACGGTCAGCTACAGCTGGCGCGTGGGCGGCATTGAGGTGAGCACCGAGGCGACCTATACCGTGCAGCAGAGCGACATCGGCAAGCTGATTCAGCTCAAGGTCAACGGCATTGACTCCTTCAGCGGCGTGGCCATCTGCTCGGCCTCCGGCGAGGTGCGCAGCAGCACGGAAGTGTTCTCCGTCGATCTGAGCATCAAGAACCGCCCCGTCATGGTGGGCGAGGTGCTCAGCTCCGTCGTGACCCCCTCCAGCGCGTCCGTCAACTGCGTGTGGATGGCCGATGGCGACGTGGTGGCTACCACCGCCAGCTACAAGGTCACCGCCAACGACCTGGGCAAGAAGATCAGCCTGCGGGTGGAGGGCATCGCGCCCTACACGGGCAGCGCCACCGCTTCCGCCTATGGTCTGGTGCAGAGCGCCAATATTACCGCCGCCGCGCTGAGCAACTACACCCTCACCGCGGGCAACGGCTGCTCCGCCGTGATCACCCCCGCCACCGCCACCGCCACCTATGAGTGGATCATGGTCAACGCCACCACCGGTGCGGAGAGCGTGTTTGCGACCGGGTCCTATATCACCGTGCCCGAAACGGCCATCGGCCACCGCATCAAGGTGCGCGTGCGCGGCGCGGGCATCTACGGGGTCAGCACCTTTAACGCGGAAAGCGGCGTGGACTATATCGACAGCCCGCTGAGCAACCCCATCGTCAGCAACAAGATCGTCACCGCCGTGGCGCTCAACAACACCAGCCCCGTGGTCGGGGAAACCATCACCGTCGATCTCACCCCCGACGCGCTGGACCCCCTGCGCGCCAGCGGCCAGATCTCCTATATCTGGACGGTCGGCACCTCCGTGCACACCGACACCACCGGCACCTATACCGTCCTTGGCACCGATGTGGGCAAGACCATCAGCGTCAAGGCCATCACCGCCTATCCCAACGCGGGTGAGGCCATCAGCGCCGCCACCAACCCGGTGCGCGCCAATGGCACGGTTGCGGGCGTGAGCATCATCAACCAGCGCACCAAGGCCAATGCCGCGCAGACCGCGCCCGAGGTGGGCGATACGCTGGTCGCTTCGGTCAATCCGTGGACCGCGGCTTCCGTATCCGGCTGGATCAACTACAGCTGGTGGGTGGACGGCGCGCAGGCGGGCAACGCCTCTACCCTGACCATCGACCCCGCCTGGAACGGCAAGCAGATCACGCTGATTGCCGACGTGGCGAATACTTCCTCGTACTATAACTTCTCCAAGCAGCCCACCGAGTACCCCAACCGCCATTCCGCCGTCACCGCGGCAGTGGTGCAGTACGCGGCGGTGAATGCCAGCATCTATATCACGGCGCCCAAGGCGGGCGAGACGCCGCAGGCGTCCGTGTCCGGCTCCGGCGTGGTCAACAACCAGACCGTCGAGGTCTGCAACGGCAGCATCACCTGGATCGACAAGAGCACCGGCGCGCTGGCCGTGATGGACTCCAAGGGCCATTTCAAGCCCCAGACCACCTACATCGCACGTCTCACGCTCAACGCCAACCATGGCCTGAGCTGGAACAACGCCGTCGTAACGGTCAACGGCACGGCGGCCAAGCAGCTTTCCAAGGCGGGCAACGTCTTTGACTTCGAGTTTACCCCCACTGACGAGCTGCCCATCACCGAGTTCTATATCTCCGGCGTGCCGCGCCCCGTGCCGGGCGGCGTCCCCTCCGTGGGCAGCTACACGACGGACCAGTACACCGCGACCATTGACTGGAGCCAGTGCCTGGACGCCAATACGGGTACCTTCAAGAACGCGTCCAGCTACACCGTGCCCATCACCATCAAGGCCAATACCGGCTATACCGACAACGGCATCGCGGCCAACGTGTTCAAGGTGAGCACCGCCGACGCGACCACCTCCACGGCGGGCGCCGGGGCCGGCATCACGGTGACGGCCACCTTCAACGTGGACCATGCCGTGACCGTGACCGCCGAGCGCACCACCGTCAACATCGACGGCGTGAACGTGGCCGTGGTCCAGTGCTTCGCCAACGTCAGCAACATGGTCGAGCAGCCCGCTTTCAAGTGGAGCGTGCAGTACAAGCAGTCCAACAGCACCTGGATTCACGAGGATACCGGCGTGCTCAACATCGGTCCCGACGAGATCCTCGACAAGGACATCGTGGTCTGGGCCACCTGCACGGTTGACGGCAAGGCGTACCAGGGCTCCCTGGCGCTGCACCTGGTCAGCGGCACGCAGGAGGACACCTCCATCAAGGCCGTCTTTAACGGCGGTCAGCCCACCAGCGTGCTGGCCGGAACCAAGGCCCAGTACAGCGCCTACGCCACCAACTCCGTGATCGGTGTGGAATGGGCGATTGAGGGCAACACCAGCGCGAATACCAAGATTGAAAAGATCAACGACAGCACCGCCCAGCTGACGGTTTCCCCCGATGAAACCGCTCCATCCATCAACGTGGTGGTCTGGCCCAAGCAGGCCCCCGGCGAGCGTGTCAAGACCAATGTGCAGATCATCCGCACCTACACCGTCACCTACACGGACGGCCAGGGCGGCACCCTGTTTGCCGATGTGGTCTACCGCAACCTGCAGCTTGATGCGACGACCCCGAAGTACAACGACGCCAACGTTCCCGTTGTGGCCGGGTGGGAGTTTGCCGGCTGGAGCCCCGCTTACGCCGAGAAGGTGACGGGCAATGTCACCTATGTGGCCCAGTGGAAGACCAGCCCCATTACCCCCAGTCTGCTGGATCTGTTGCCCGCCGACACCACCTTCACCGTCACCTACACCGACGGCGTGGAGGACGCGGTGATCTTCAACGATCAGGTCACCTCCGGGCTGCTGGCCGGAGATGCGACCCCCGCCGCGCCCCAGCCCACCCGCGAGGGCTACCGCTTCGACGGCTGGGAGCCTGCCGTAAGCGAGACGGTGACCGCCGACGTCACCTATACCGCCAAGTGGACGAAGCTGTATACCATCGTCTTCCTGGACGGCACCGAGGAAAACAACGTCGTGCTGAGCCAGCAGGTGGCCGAGGGCGAGAACACCCCGCTGCCCGCCAACCCGACCCGCGAGGGTTACGACTTTGACGCCTGGATTGACCAGAACGGCAACGGCTGGGGCGACAGCGCCTCCAAGCCCGTGACCGGCGACGCGACCTACACCGCCACCTGGCGTGCGCATGACGCCGTGGACGGCACCGCCGATACGCTGGAGAACGGCGAGAATACCGGCGTGCGCGTGGTCGTGACCAACGGCGTGGACGGTGGCGTGATCGGCGAATCGACTTCGCAGACCATCATGGACGCCTATGCGTATGTCCAGTCGCTTGCGGCTCCCACGCATCCGAGCGATCCGGCCATGATCTTTGCCGGCTGGAGCGATTTCCATTATGATGACGTAAACGGCGTGGTCACCTTCGAGGCCACCTGGAAGCCGGCCGAGGAGGAGCAGCCCGCCGATACGACCGCCGAGCAGCCTGCCGACACGACCACCGAGCAGCCTGCCGATACAACCGCCGAGCAGCCTGCCGATACGGTCGATGGCCAGCCCGCTGTGCCGGTCGACGAGCAGCCCGATGTCCCCGTGCTCTATACCATCACCTACACCGACGGCCAGGGCGGTGAGCTGAGCAGCTATCAGCTGGAGGAAGGCTCGCCCATGCCCGGATGCGCCGTTCCCCAGCGCGAGCTGTTCGTGTTCACGGGCTGGGAGCCCGCCGTGGCCGAGACCGTGACCGCCGATGTGACCTATGAAGCCCGGTGGGCGGATGACTGGAATGCCAACGGCATCCCCGACGCAGAGGATGCGCGCTATACCGTCACCTATCAGGATGGAGACACCGTCCTGAAGCAGGATACGGTGCTCACCGGCATGAACACGCCCGGTTGCGCCGCGCCTGAAGCGGAGGGCATGGTCTTTGAGGGCTGGTCCCCTGCCGTGGCCGGCACCGTGACCGCCGACGCCACCTATGTGGCCCAGTGGAGCGAAGCCGAGGAAGAGACGCCCGAAGCGCAGAAGAGCGAGTCCCAGAGCGAAGAGGGGACCGAAGCCGCCGTACAGGGCAAGGACGGCGAGACGATTGAGGAGCCTGACGACGAAACCCTTGAGAAGGAATATGAGGAGCTGGCACAATCCAGCAACATCCATATCTCCTTTGAGAAGGGCGCGTCCCGGATTGGCCGCGGCAAGTCCTCCACCTACGCGGTGAAGGTAAGCGGCGTGCCGGAGGGCGTGCAGGCCTCCATCAGCTGGCGCCTGAGCGGCACCGACCTGACCGCCACCAGCGGCAAGGCCAGCGGCGACGGCTTCCGCGTCTCCGTCGGCGAGGACGAGACCGCTGAAACCCTGCGGGTGGTCGTCACCGTCAAGGTGGGCGACATCACCATCAGCAGAGGCAAGCGTGTGAGCATCGTCGATCCCACCGCTCAGACGGAGGAAGAGAAGGAAGAAGCGGCAAAGCCCGCCGAAAAGCCGACGGATGAGACCGCGGACGATGCGGACGCTTCCAAGGAAGAGGCCTCCGACGCCTCCAAGGAGGAGGCTGCCCAGCCCACCAATCCTTCCGAGATGACGGAGGAGGAAATGGCGCAGCAGGCCATGGAAGAAGGCAACTTCGATCCGGCCGCCAGCAGCTTCTGATGCATAACCAATTCTGCCCCGCGGCGAAAGCCGCGGGGCCTGTTTTTGCGAAAAGGAAGAAACTGGGGATGATTGACATTCGATTTCCCCTGGTATATGATTGGAACCGCAATGACGGCAATGCCGTCCCTCAGGGCCGTTTCGCCGGACGGTCATGAAGGGAAGGCGATTGGTGGGTTGCCGCACAGCCCATGGACGCGGCGGCGATCCCCCTCGGACGGCGGCACGCCGCCCTTTGACAGGAGTGGAAGCAGATGCAGGATTACGGCCATGTGCTCTGTCTGTTCTGTAAGACGGGCAAGGAGCAGAGCGTCGCGCACAGAATCAGTGAAAACGGCGTGGGAACCGCGATTTTCCCCCAGCGCATCGCAAAGCGTTACAGCAAGGAACGCAAAGCCTATGAGGAGATCAGGACGGCCCTGCTGCCCGGCTACGTGTTCGTGTATCTGCCTGACGAGGTCCCCCCGGTGAACTGGTGGACGTATTCCGGCGTGATCCGTCCGCTTGGCTACGGGGACGGCCGGCGCGATTATCTGGTGGGCTCGGATCTGGCCTTTGCCCAATGGGTCTGGCAAAAGGAAGGAAATATCAGCCATGTGAAGGTCGTCCAGAAGGGCGACCGAATCGAGATCGCGGACGGCCTGTTTTCCCGCATGCGCGGCACGATTACCCGCGTGGACCGCAGAAAACAGACCTGCTGTGTCGCATTGGATACGGACAGCATCATCCGGCAGGTATGGCTGCCCTATGAACTCGTTGAGCCGGTCGCTGCCCAGCCCGATGGCCCGGACCGCCCTTGAGGACAGAAACCAATCAAAAACGGCTTTCCTCCGATTTTTCATGGAGGAAAGCCGTTTTTCTGTTACTTGCCCCAATCAACGCTGTTTTCGCCCGGCCGCACGGACCAGTAGACCACGTTGGGCTGCATCTTGAGGCCGTAGGCGCAGGCCAGCTCGTCCACCGTGACGAACATGAAGCCGCGCTCCAGCAGGTACTCGCCCCACAGGGGTACGGATTCATGCAGATACTCGCCCGTATCGTGACAGAGGATGATGTCGCCCTCGGTCACCTTGTCGCGGAAGGTATAGAAGATGCGCTCGGGGCTCTTGCCGGTATAGTCGTAGGTGTCCACGCTCCACTGGATGATGGGCATGGGCATTCCGGTCTCCACCCAGCTGGGGTAGGTGCCGCCCGGCGCGCGGAACAGCGACGCCTCTTCGCCCACCAGCGGCAGCGTCCATTCGGCGCTGAGGGCCAGCTCCCTGAGGCGGCTCTCGTCCGATTTGAAGGACCCGCCGCCCCAGTGGTGGAAGGTATGGGTGCCGAAGATGTGATTCTGGTCGTACTGCTTCTGCAGGACGTAGCCGTAGCGCTCCAGCTGCTTGCCCACGGTGAAGTAGGTGCCGCGCGCGCCGATTTTGCGCAGCGCGTCCAGCGTGTAGGTGGAGGGATAGTCCTTGGGCCCGTCGTCGAAGGTGACGGCCACCATCTTCCACCGGCTGTTGTCGGTGGCGGCCAGGCCCGTCTCCGCCATCAGAGCGCGCAGGTCGGGATAGAAAAAGCGCGCGTGCGTCAAAGTGACCTTGCCGGGGACGATATCCCCGGCGGCGTAGTGCAGCGTCAGCTCCATGCCGCTCAGGGTGAAATCCGCCGACGCGAGAGCCTCGGGCGCGCACAGGCGGTCGATGGCCGCGCTGTCGTGGTCCTCGCCGGGGAAGATGTCCCCAAGGTGCGCCCGCACGCCCTCGGCCAGCGTCTCCCAGGCCCCGTCCTCAAACAGGTCGGCCAGGGTCACGCGGCGGCCCGTCTCCAGATCCCAGGTGCGGGTGGTGAAGGCCGTGGAAAGCTGCTGCTCCTCGTAGCTCACGCGCGCGATGGTGAGCGTGCTCAGGTACTTTTCGCCCGTGCGGTAGTAGACGGTGCTGATGTTCAGCACGCTGCCGCGCTTGCCCCGCTTGCGCGGGTCGGGCTGCAGGGCGGGGCTGAACTCGCGGTCGTAGGCGTCCACGATGGCGCGCAGCTCGGCGTTCACGTCCGGGTTGGTGGTGGTCAGGTATTCCTTGTAGACGTAGGCGCTCCCCTCGTCGATCTCTCGTGCGTCCTCCTCCACGGTGACGGCGAAGATGGCCGGCATGGCGTCGTATTTTTCGGGCTCGGCGGCCGCGGAGCCGACAAGGCATACAAGCGTCAGAAACAAGGCCAGCATGCGCTTCATGCGCTTCAACCTCCTTATCGCAGCAAACGGCGCGCAGGCCCGTTTTCTGGAAGCGTGCCGTTCACTTATCCTGTATTTTACAATGATGCGCGTATAAATGCAAGCGGGCCGCACGTCCTGTCAATTCCTTAACAGATTGGATGGAAGCTCATCTTGAATCCGTCCATGAAAAAGCGCGCCCGGCTTTGAAAATGAGCTTTCTTCGGTAAAACGAAAAGGATATGAGCGATAATGGCTTATTGACAAAAACAAAACAAATTTCTTGCTTTTTTCTGTAAAATCGATTATCATAATAACCAAAGATCATCGTTCCTCACAACAACCGCACAGCCCAGGAAGACGACATCAGCAGGAGGTTGCTACTTTGGACACAAACAGCAAGGTTCAATCCCTCCCGTCAGGCGATTGTTTCCGGGAGGACCAGCAGGCGCTTCTTTCGCGCATCGGCGAGCTGGCGCGCGAATACCGCCGCGAACTGGCGATTCCGATTCTGGCCATTTCGGGCAGCAACGGCAAGACCACGACCAAGGAGCTGGTGAGCCGCGTGCTGGCCGAACGCTTCGAAGTCTATGCCACGCACGGCAACCTCAACAACCACATCGGCGTGCCGCTGACGCTGCTCGCCATGACCCGCGACACGGAGTTCGGCGTGGTGGAGATGGGCGCGAGCGCCTGCGGCGAAATCGCCCTGCTGGCGTCTATCGCCGAACCCAACTACGGCATCCTGACCAACATCGGCCGCGCGCACCTCGAAGGATTCGGCGGCCCGGAGGGCATTCGCCGCGGCAAGGGCGAGCTGCTGGACTATCTGGCCGCGAACGGCGGCCGCGCCTTCGTCCCGCGCGAAGACCAAACGCTGACCAACATGGCCGCGGAGCGCGACGGGCTGGCTGCGGAATACTACTCCGTAACACTGGCCGACGGCATCGCGCACCATCTGGAAGGAGACTACAACCGCTTCAACATCGCGGCGGCCGTGGCC
>OLQT01001825.1_pt1 | contig 12401 bp, 10 predicted proteins | sample 1672651 | NCBI WGS metagenome assembly OLQT01 (sample SAMEA3136709, study PRJEB25190) | human gut metagenome | biome: human gut; feature: human-associated habitat; material: faeces | place: Austria | collected 2013 | reverse complement strand
GAGGCCAACGGTCAAAAACCAGGCGATTGTAGAAGGGCTCCAAACGGAAAAAATAACCGTCGTCCAAATCATCGCCCCAGTTCAATGCAAGGCCGAAATGCCGGATGCCCGGGTCGAAGCATAGATCTGCTTCGATCAGGCACTGTTCAGGGAGTTGGTCCATTACCAGTGAGAGATTTTTTTCTTCCGCTTTCAGTTCCCAGCCGTTTTCTATCACTGCAGTTCCACCGTATTCCGGCAGAAATACGGGAGAATGCTCCTGATTGAAGGAATGGGCAACGGATTCCGGCATCCGCACCAGCAAGGTTCCGTCCGACTGCTGCGTCAATTCGTGTACGCACAGGTTTCCTCCCCATTCATACCGTCCGGAGTCCCTCCGGCCCTTGCGGGTGGGAATCCAGCCGAAGGCATAACGGCGTTCGGAAGTACCGGCCGTTTTGGCGGCGTAATAGGCGCGGGCGTCCCAAGTATCCTGCGGTCTGGACAGCCAGGGGCCGTTGATGGAACGGCTCAGGCGGTAGTGGGTGGAAAAGCGCTCGGTAAAGGTGGAATAAACCAGGTACCACCAACCGCCCATAAAAAAGAGGTCGGGACATTCATGGGCAAAATAAGCTTCCGGATTGAACAGCGGTTCGTCTGCTTCCCAGCTCCACAAATCGTAGGAGCGACATTTGAGAACGCAGCCGCCGTGGCGGAAGCTTCCCTTCTGCCGCCGGGCGGCCAGCAGCATGTTGTAGCACTCTTCCTCAGGATTCCAGTACACAAAGGGGTCGCGCCAATCCAGTTTGGTATAAAGCCGTCCGTCGCTTCCAAAACGATCGGGGTGCTTCTGCCAGTGGAACAGATCGGTACTGGTGGCATGCATCACCGTCTGGATGGGATTGCCATTTTCATCCATAAAGACCGGATTGTCGTTATTATGCGCCGTGTAGAACAGATGATAGTCTCCGTCGGCTTTCTTATAGACGCAGCCGGTGTAGCAGCAGTTGTCCGCTTCTGTAACAGGGCTGTTGGGGAGTACGATTCCATGATCCTCATAATGGACAAAATCCCGGGTGGTTACCAGTCCCCAGGCCGTCTGATCGGCCGTGCGGTCTGTTTTGCGCCTATCGTTGAGAAAAAAGAGATAGTAAACTCCGTTTTCATAATAGGGAATCACATCTCCCACATAGCTTTGCCCCGGCCGGAAAAAGACCTTTTCCATCAGCACCCTCCTTCATCGGCTGTTTTTTCAAAAGGGACTGTGCGGCAAGAATGCAGGGGGAGCTTTGCCCTTAACGTTCTTGCCGCAGCAGTCCTCAGTTTTTTGCAGAATGGTTAGTCCGCGAAATAGTCGGCGTAATTTTCGTCGATGGAGGCGTCCACCTGAGAGGCAAAGTCCTCGACGGTGATGTCGCCCAACGCCAGAGAAATCGCCAAGTTGCCGATCATCTCATTGGTCGTGGGGTCCAGCTCGGCGTCGTAGATGTTGATGGCGCCCACAGAGCCCTCCATGTCCTTAGCCAGGCGGTTAACCATGTCGGTATCGTAGGGCAGGGTGCCGCCTACAGCGCAGGAGAAGGAACTGGTGAAACGGCTGATGTTATTGGCATAGTAGATAATAAAGCGTTCCATTTCCTTGTCAAAGTTGGCCGTACCGAAGCCGATCGGCATTTCGCTCATGGCGAAGAACTGGGCCTTGCCCACTTCAGTGTCGCCTTCATTGACGGTGGGCAGCAGGAAGTAGTCGATGTTGTCCTGCATGGCCTCGCTGAGCCGGTCGTTCTGGAAGTAGTTCAGATCCCAGGTGCCCATGTAATAGATGGCCGCGTTGCCGCCCACGAAGTATTCCAGCGCGCTGGTGTAATCGGCGTTGGCAAAACCCGCTTGGAAATACTGCCCCAACTCCGCCAGGAACTGAGCGCCGCGGACGCCCACTTCATCGCTGAAGCTGCCCTTATTGCGGGCCAGATCAAACAGCCACTGGTTGTCGCCGTATTTATAGGTTACCATATCCACATAGCGCAGCAGGGTCCATTGCTCTTTACCGGCCACGGAGATGGGGGTGAAGCCCGCTCCCTTCAGCTTGGCGCAGGCGGCCAGAAAATCATCGAAGGTTTTGGGAATTTCCACGCCCGCTTCAGCAAACATAGCCTTGTTGTACCAGAATACCTCCATAGAGTAGTTGATCGGAATGGCGATCTGAACGCCGGTACTGGAACGGCCCCAAGCCAGAGGCGCAGCGTAGAAAATTTCATCCAGCTTGTTTTCATTCACAAGGCCGGTCAGATCCTGCAGAAGGCCGTTTTCCAGAAGCACGTTGGCATAAGGATCCGCATCCACGTTGAACATATCCGGCAGTTCGCCGGAGGCCGCCAGAGTCTTTACCTTCTGCAGGTAAGAGGGCTTGTCGGCAATATACTGCATTTCCATGGTGAAGCCGGGGTTGACTTCTTCCTGATACGCCTTCACCAGCGCTTCGATCGTCTGGTAACCGGCCTGCTCGGGAGTGATTGTGGTCAGAAAGACCACATGCTTTTCCACCGGGGCTTCCGCCAGAGCCGCGCAGGAGGTGAACACCAGCAGCACAGCCAGGAGGAGGGAGAGAATCGTTGAAAACCGTTTCATGGGAATTGCCTCCTTTTGTTTGGTTGTTTTTGTGCTTTGAGTATAGAAAAAAGGCAGAGAAACGTAAATGGTAAATTCTTTGGGTTTCTTCTGATTTATTTGGCTTCCGGGTGGGTTTTTTTTGGCTGATTGCGATACTCCATAGCGGTCATTCCCGTCCTTTTTTTGAACACCTGGCAGAAATAGCGCTGATCCTCATAGCCGACCCGGCGGGCTACTTCGCCGATGAGCAGCGTATCGTTTTCCAACAGCTTCATCGCCTGCTCCATTTTGTGTTCCACAATAAAATCAAAAAGATTGGCCCCTGTTTCCTTTTTAAAAATATGGCTGATATAGGAGGCGTTCATATTGACGTAACCGGCCAGATCCGTCAGGGTGATGGGCTGATCCATATGGTTTTCCACATAGGTATAAATGCGCCGGATGACCGCAGATTTGACAGGCGGACCGTCGTTCGCCAATGCTCGGCGAATCTGCCGAAAGGTCTGCAAAAGGTCTTTTTTCAGTTCTTCGATGGTTTCAAACTGCATCACCCGGGATACACTCAGGGCATCCGAAAAGCTGTGCTTGAGAATATGAGCATAATTATGCCCGGCCAAATAGCGGCAGTTATAGACCAGATTGCAGCAGACGGAGTGCATGGCATCCACACTGAGCTGTTCGTACAGCATTCGCTCAAAAAGCTGCTCCAGTTGCTCCTGCAGATGAAATTCTTCCTCGCCCCGGAACAGGCCCTGGGCGAGCTGGTCGATCATCTGGTCATAGCTGTCGCTGGCATCGGTCAGAAAGCGTGGTGCTTTGCCCGTCTGCTCCTGGGTAAAAACGGAGTACTGCAGACTTTCACAGGCCGTGCCGAAGGAACTGGAAAGTTCCCGCTGCGTCTGGCAGATTTCTCCGATTCCCCAGAAAAATGCACGATCCATCACCAACTGATCATGCTGCAAAACGCTCAGCAGCTTGCGCACAAAATCATAGATTTCATGGTGACGTTCTGTGGCGCAGATCAGGCTCAGCATTCGTTTCTGGCGCACCTTGAAAAGGCAACGACCCGATTCTTCCAAGCGAACCAATTGTTCCTCCAATTCCCGCAGCGGCACCTCCGGGTCTGCCGTCAGAGTCTGCAGACAGACAACCGCGAAGGCAGAAAAACCGTTCAGGCTTTCCAGTGACTCCATTTCGCCGTCCAGCAGCCGGTTTAGGCTGCGTTCCAGAAGAATATCCCGATTTTCGCGTACCAGTGTCCGGGCGTTGTTTTCCCGGACCCGCAGCTTAGCCCGCTGAATAGCTTGTTCAATTTCCTCAATGTTCATGGGCTTCAGCAGATAATCCACGGTTTCCAGCCGCAGCGCTTCTTTGGCAAAATCGAACTCGTTATAACCGCTGAAAACCAGAAAAGCGGCGCTTAGCCCGGCCTCCTTCAACTCCCGGATTAACTCCAATCCGGTTTTCCCGGGCATTTTGATGTCCGTTATCACAATATCCGGCTTCAGTTCCATCGCCAGCCGGAACGCTTCCTCGCCGGAGTCGCTGCAGGCCGCCACTTGACAGTCCAGCTGCTCCCAGTGAATCCTTTTCATCAGCCCTCGCAGGACGATCTGTTCGTCGTCTGCCAGCAAAACCCGATACATGGCGTTCTCCTTTCTGTCAGCGCGTCTCTCAGAGGAAAGAGGGGATTTCACGGCGGATGGCCACACGGACCACGGTGCCCACATTGGGCTCCGAGTGGATAACGACGCCGAACTGCGGGCCGTAATACAGCTTGATGCGCCGGTCCACATTGTGCAGAGCGTAACCGTTGCCCAAAGGATTTTCTTCATCCACCTGAAAGCCGATGCCGTTATCCTGGATAATAAAGGTTAGGTCGTCCCCTTCCTCCTCTGCGGTGATACGGATGCTGCCTTTTCCGGAGCGCTTTTCCAGTCCGTGCTGCACCGCGTTTTCTACAATGGGCTGAAGGATCAGCTTGATGATCTGCTTGTCCATCAGCGCCTCGTCCAAATGAATCTCCACCTGAAACCGATCATCAAAGCGCATATTCTGCACCAGCAAATAGTTGTTGACCAACTGAAGCTCGTCGGAAATTTTCCAGAAGGCGCTGCCGCGGTTGAGACTCATTCGGAAAACGTTGGACAAGGCCACAGTCATCCTGGCAATATTGTCCGCTCCGTATTCCTGTGCGGACCAGAAGATGGAATCCAGCGTGTTATAAAGAAAGTGAGGATTGATTTGGGATTGAAGGGCGATCAGTTCAGACTCCTTTTCCCGATAACGCGCCTCGTAGAGCTTGGCGATCAGTCGTTCGTTTTCACCGACCACATGAATAAACTCCGCGCCGATCTGCCCTACCTCATCCTTGCGTTCAAAGACGAAGCCATCGCAGCTGCCTGTGGAACGGAAGGCTTCCACAAAACGGTGCAGCTGGTGCAGCGTGCCGGTGATGCTCCGCTTGGTAATAACGTAGCCCAGCAGCACCGCCGCCAGCACCAGGCCCGCCGTCAAAAACAGTACCAGCCGCATGATGTTCGCCTTTTCCTGCTGAAAATCCTGATAAGGAATAGCGCAGCTGATCCGCCAGCCAGAGGAAGCGTTTACCAGACTATGGACATAGCAACGCATACCCTTCAGGGAAACAAAGCCTTCCGCTGTACGGAGAGCGTCGTCCCCGGCGTCCAGCACACTGCCGGGCTGATGAAAGGCGTAGATCAGCTGATCATTTTCCCAGAAAAAGACATTCATATGATTGTTGGCCTCTACCGCCTCAAAGATGCCGTCCAGCGTGCTGGCGTCCAGCGCAATAAGCATGATTCCCAGTTCCTTAAGGGTATATAGGTTGAGAATTTCCCGGGCATAAACCAGCAGCTCGCCCTCAAAATCGACCATGGTTCTGCCATGGAACCAGGAGCCTTGTCCTTTGTCCGCCAGGATTTTCTGCATCCAGACAGGAGGGTTGTCATAGTCAAGCTGAGAAATCCGCAGGGAAAAATGGTCGCCCTTGCGACTGGTGAGGCGCAGATTGGGGTTGCCGATATACACGGAGGAAAGATAGGTTTTGTTATTGACCATGTTGTTCATCAGATTGGTGGCTTCAATCAAACTTTTATTGTATTCCAGCACCTTCTGGTCATTGCCCGCATACAGCAGCACCTGTTGAATGCTGCTGGAAGTCAGCAGCAGGTTAGAAGTATCCTTCACATCAGCGATAATATAGTCCAGATCTTGGTTCGCCAGCGCCAGCAAATTTTCGGACAGCTGTACCACTTTGCGGTCCACCATCTGGGAAAAGCTGGTATAGGTGACCACACTGAGAAACGTCATGGAGAATATCAGCAGCAAAGCGATCAGAATGGTAAATTTACCGGTGATGGTTTGTTGACCAAGTTTAAGCATAAGTCCCTCCAGAAAAAACAGGAAAAGAGAATTGACCGGCAGCATGCCGGGCAATTCTCTAAATACGCCGCTTGGAGGTTTATTCCTTTATTGCACCCGCGGACATTCCGGCGATAATCCCCTTATTGAGAAGGAAATAGACGATGAGCAGTGGCAGCATAAACAGGCTGATGGCCGCGAAAGTGGCTCCCCAGTTTACTTGACCCCGAGACCCCACATAGTCATACAAGCCGACAGGGATGGTTTTGAGCAGAGTGTCGTTGATAAAGGTGTTGGCAAAAACAAATTCATTCCAGGTGGAGATCAGGTTCATGGTTACCACGGTTACAATGGTGTTTTTGGACATAGGAAGGATGATCCGGAAGAACGCCTGCCAGATGCTGGTGCCGTCGATCACAGCTGCCTCAAGCAACTCGTTGGGCACAAATTTGTAAAAGGCTGTAAACAGGTAAATGGACATGGCCAAGTTAAAGCCGATCATGGGCAGGATGAGCGAAAACCGGGTATTGATGATATGCAGGGATTTATAAATCTGGAACAGGGGAATCAGCGTAACATGAATGGGAATCGTAATGCCCATCAGAAAGAAGGCCATCGCCGCTTTGCTGAGACGGAAGCGCATCTTTTCAATGGCAAACCCCGCACAGGAGCTAAGCGCTACCAGACCGGCCAGCGCGCATCCCACCACAATGACGCTGTTCAGGTAGTACACCTGCAGGTTGGAGGTTTCCCACGCCTCTTTATAATTGGCGAAATTCAAGCTGGAGGGCAGGCTGAAAGGTTGATTGTTGGCGGCCTCCACCGGCGTTTTGAAGCTGGTGGTAAAAATCCAGAAAATGGGATAAAACTGAATCACCAGCACGAAAATGGCCAGAGCATAAAGAAAAAAAGAGATGATCCGATGCTTCAGCGTTTTTTTCATACGGCATTGCTCCTTCCGGACATGAATTTGCGCAGCAGGGCGACGCCCAGAATGCTTTCGACCGCCAAGAATACGGCAATGGCGCTGGCATAGCCGTATTTGGTGCTGGCAAAAGCAATCTTGTACATATAGGTTGCCACCAGCTCCGTCGTGCGACCGGGACCGCCGTACGTGGTGATGTAGGGAATATCAAACGCTTTCAGCAGGCCATTGACCGCCATGACCAGCGCCACCGTCAGCACATTGACCAAGTAGGGCAATTTGATATAGACAAACATTTTGATTCCCTGCGCCCCATCCATCTTGGCCGCTTCTATAATATTATCGGGAATGGAAATCAAGCCGGAATACAGGATGACCATGTACAGAGGCATACTTTTATAGCACTCGATAAGGATCACAGCCCCCATAGCGGTAGCAGAGTCTCCCAGCCATGCCCTTTTGGCGTCCCCAAAATGCAGAAGATCCAGTAGTGCGTTGAAAACACCCAGGGGTTCATAGCTGAAGAATTTTGTGAAGAACTGTGATAAGGCTACTGCCGAAAGAATGGTCGGCACAAAATAGAACGTTTTCAGCAGATTCCGGCCCTTGTCGATATGAGTTAGCATCAGGGCAAGCAGCAGGCCGGTGCCGACCTGCCCCAGCACGTTGGCAACCAGAAAGAGTATATTATTCAAGAAGGCGGTTTTAAAATTGTTGTCGGCAAACATACGGATATAATTGTCTATACCGATAAACTTCATTTTGGAAACGCCGTTCCAATTAAAAAAGCTGTAATAAACCGACCAGCCGATCGGTAAAATGACCGTTACGGTAAACAAAAGCAGCGCCGGAAACAGAAAGCTGCAGATAACGGCCTTGTTGCGCAGCATTTTTTCCATGCAATTCACCATCCTTCTTTGCCATTATAACAATTTGCCTCTGCGCCAACTATTCTAAAGTTTTTGGATGATGTAGATTATTTTTGGGAAAAAGAAGGATTATTGTCTCGCAAAAATCACCTCCAGCGATACTATAATCCTAATCATTATTTTTCTGATGGATTTATTAAATACCATCTCTATTTTCAACAATTCAAACACATGCCGTGTGATTCACAATCAAATTTAGCCCTGTTTTTCCATACCTCAAACGATCTTTATCTTTACAAGAAGCGCACCCCGTGCAACAGCTGGTAGAAATTTCTATATACAAACTGCATGACAGAGAAGCCCTCCCCTGCCCAAGGGCTTCCCTGTCAATTTCCGCTATGAATTCATCCGTTCAAAAATCTTTCCGCCAGCCCTGCTGTCCTTTCGCGGACTTCTTCGATTATCGCTTTGCACGTTTTAAGCGAAAGACCTGCTTTTTTGCCGACATTCGTCAGTTCCTTCACGCTCGGATCTGCGCCGTTGCCGTCGACGGTCGTCGTATGTTCTCCCCAATAGGTGGTGCTGCAGGTGAGGTCGTAGGCGGGTGAAACGTGCCAGTGATCCTCTCGTGCATCGTAAACAAAGGAAAAATTCTTAGCATGATCGTCGCGATTATGGGCGAACACATTAAAGCACGCACGCCGGAACATCTGCTGCATGTCCTCCGGATGTTCCATACACAGAATCTTCGTCAGCTTCATCAGCGTGTGATAATCCATGCTCGGCGTGCGCCAGTCCAACTCCAGCAGAGCTGCGGCGGAAAGCATAGGAACGCGCTTCAAGGTTCCATCCGCCATTCTTTCGCGGTCAAAGCGCCGCACAGCAAAATAGCCGCCGCCATTCCGCGAAGGCATGATTTTGCTTTCTGGAACAATGATTCCGCAATCCGCCGCGCAGTCCATGTAGGCTTTTTCCATCAAGCCGCTGTCCGGGCGATCGCCCTTCGCTGGAAACTTGACGATCCATTCGTCTGTCATCACTTTTGGCCGCGCGCCGCCGCTGCTTCCGCCCATCCGGAACAAGGTATCCAAATCGCTGACATCCTCGTGATTCAGGAGCCGTTGACAGGAAGCGGCCAGTTCATCTAAATCCTCCATGTTGCTTTCCTTTTCCATTTCCCACGCCGGGCGGTAGGTCAGCGCTCCCATGCCTGAGACGCCGACAATAGCGAGCCTTTCCAACTGGGAAACGGCTGCCGGATCGATTCCACGGCTCTTTAGCATACGATCCACCAGCAGCTGGCCCCATGCGTCTGGAAGGCTGTCTGCAAAAACGCCCCAAAGGCCGTGAAATGTGCGGCTCGTTGGAACAAATACCTGATCTTCCAGCGGCAGCGAAAACGGACTGATCGGATAGCCGCTTTTCAGCCATTGCTTGTCATACGCAAACGCATAACGGCGATCGGCAGTTTCCGCCATCGTTCCAACCAACTGACCGTCGATATGGACATTTAGGACTTTACTTTTGCTCACGGATAACCTCCTCGATGCTGTCATATGCCACGTTTGCAAACAAATTCCGGATCTCGTCCGCGCAATTCAGCGCAATCGCAAGCTTTGTCAACGAAAGCAGGGCGATCTGGCCGGTGGATTCAAAGCGTTTCAGGCTACCGTAGCTGACGCCGCTTCTTTCGCTGAGCTGCTGCTGCGAAAAGCCGCGCCGCTTCCGGATGTTTTTCATGCGCAGGGCAAGCGCCTGATTTATTTCCTCCGCCGTTTCCCACTTGAAGCTGGTCATCGTTCCCTCCTGAATCTATGTCAGCTTATATTTTATCCATTTCATGCCTATTTATAAATAATTGCTCATATTTTATCCGTTTTTAATTATAGCATCTTCATATGCAAATGACAATAAAGCGCTATGAAAATTCGTATTATCGAATGGTCGCTGCTATGAGACTCTAGAAAAAGAGTCATGGAGTACTCGAAAAAGCTGCCAAGCAAAGAAAGCGCCCGCAGGACGCGCAGCCGCCTTGGCGGTGCGTTATGGGGGATTGGGGTTCTCCCCAACAAGCAAAAATCGGGCAGTTTTCTCGCTGGAGAAAACCGCCCGATTTGCCGAAAGGGTACCAGAAGGCATCGCATGCTGGTACAATGCTTATGTCAGCAGCGTACCGGTACAGCTGCTGACCATATACGGACGGGGTTGCGAAAAGGGAGCGCCTGCCTTAACATGGATATATCACGGGGACTGAAAGTGGCACAATTGACTTTGCTTAGCTGGTCTAAACTAATCCACACCTGTTGATTAGGCTTGTAATAAATACATTGCCCTCCTTCTTATCATCGTGATGAGAGATGCCATTGTGAATGCCAGTAGGCTTTTGGCAATGGCGTAATTACTTTCAGGAAATCGAGTAGTAGGGCAGGACCCAATGTCTTGGTCTACTACTCGGTTTCTTTCGCATACCGAAGAACTATAATTATTTCATAGTTGCCACGTATACTTTCTTTTTCACAAGGGTTCATAAGATAAAGCGCACGAACACTTCCTTAAAGATGCATCGCAATTTGTGACAGCGCATTAGCCTGTATTCTGCGCAATGAGGATATGCTTTTTATATTGCGCCGAGATTTCTGATAGTCATCAAATGTTTTGCTCCAAGAAGCCCCCTGAATGAGATGCCACTCCACAACAAACCTTTCATCATCAGAAAGTGTCTTTAGCAAACAGCCAATCCTATGCATGGTTTTGCAAGCGCGAGACTGGAGTTGAATCGTTGCCTGTATATCCATACTATTGCTACTGTATATTTGTCGTAACGCTGGTTGGATCAAATTCCAATGTTGAAGAGTTTGATATACTTCATATTCCTTTTTTGTCATGACGGCGCACTCCTTCTGCTGATAAAAAGTTTTGCGTCTCCCTCTATTTAGATGTTCTCAAACAACGCAAAGAATATGTTGGTGTGCATATCTGCGAAGCGCACGACCTTCTCAATGGCGTTCTCTCTTATCTGCCATACTGACCGCCCTGCTATTGCCAGTCCCTGCATCCATTTCGTCGCGGCAATGCGGTTTGAAGTCGCGGCATCGCAATCTCCCAACAAAACCTGACGGAATATCACTCGTTCTTCCGTGTCCAGCAACGCAAACCAGCTCTCGATGGCGCCGATCTGCATTTTGACCATCGCAAGTGCGTCCCGCATATCCGCATTTTCCCGTCTCTCTAAATGCCGCTCAAACATTGCTTCTTTTTCTCGGAGTAATGAATAGCTGTTGATTGCCTTTTGAACCCATTGTTCCATAACGCTGCCTCCTTATGTGCTGAGTTGGTTTTTGTGTTAGCTCATGATTATTGTACTTGTTTTATCGAAAATGCACATCGAAGTATCCTAGAAGATTCCTAGAAGATTTACACTGACCTGTTCATCGCTTTTCGCGCATCCTTGACGCAACAATCAGATTGTAACAAAATAAGGTAGTGCAACCCTTTCCGCCTTTCCGACCTACGCCATCGGCGCAATGGGGTGAAGATTCCTAGAAGAATCTCGGAAGAATCCTAGAAAAATTTTTTGGGGCATTGAAAAAACAACGGGAAATGTGTGTCTAATAGAGTAGAGGAGGTGAACGGCGAATGGAGGTTGTTATGGGCCCTGACAACATCCGGGAAGAAACGCTGTGTCAAATGATGACGCAGCACAAAAACGATCTGATGCGCTTGTGCGTCGCGTATCTCAAGGATACTGCTTTAGCTGAAGATGCCGTTCAGGAAACGTTTGTCAAAGCATACAAAGCAATGGACACGTTTCGAGGGGACAGCAGCGAAAAGACCTGGCTGATGCGCATCGCCATCAACACATGCAGGAGCATATGGCGGGACAGATGGTTTCGCTTTGTAGACCGCCGCGTTGCGCCTGACGCATTGCCTCTGAAAACGGCCAGTGAGGAAGATCGTGCGCTGATGGAAGCGGTCATGAACCTTCCATGCAGGTATAAGGAGGCTGAAATCCGTCGATTGACCAAGTTTGCAAGCCGTTATGAAAACGACTTTGTCCAAGCGGTCATGGGGCATTCCCATCAGGCGGTTCTGGAAGAGCGGCAGTATCGGGAAAAGACTTTGAAACAGTTACTGGCGAGAGACAGGGAACTGGATCAGCTCTTTGAACGGCTCTATGAGGATAATGTATCCGGCAAAATTTCCGATGAACGTTTTTCCCGTATGAGCGGCCATTATGAGCAGGAGCAGGTCACTTTGGCACAAAGCATCAAGGAGGCCAGGGTACAGCTGGAGAAATGCAGCGATCAGTCCATGACCACTGATACCTTCATCGCCACGGTACGCAAGTACACCCGCGCCAAAAAGCTCACGCCACGAATGCTGAACGAGCTGATTCGGCGGATTGAAGTTCATCAGGCAGAAAAGGTCAATGGCGTTTATGTGCAGCGGCTTACGATCTGCTACAACTGCGTTGGTACGCTGGACTTTCCAAAGGAGCTTCCATTGGACATGCCCAAGGTGCTGATGCAGACCCGCAAAGGCGTAAGGCTGGCATATGAACCGGATGCAGCGAAAAACGGGCTCTATAATAAAAGTTGGGGTAATCACAAAAAGAAAGACAAATGATTCGCAAA
>OLQT01001824.1_pt1 | contig 12405 bp, 3 predicted proteins | sample 1672651 | NCBI WGS metagenome assembly OLQT01 (sample SAMEA3136709, study PRJEB25190) | human gut metagenome | biome: human gut; feature: human-associated habitat; material: faeces | place: Austria | collected 2013 | reverse complement strand
TCGGGCAGCTTGCCCTGCTCGATCATGCGCTTGCGTTTGGCCTCAAAGGTGTCGTGGATGGTGCGAAGCGCCGTGCAGAAGGTCTCGCGCTCTTCGCCTTCGAGCTGGTCGAAAAACGCGCGGAACTCCGCCGCATCCTTCTCTAAAAAGCTCGCCACGTATTCGTCGGCCTTCTCAGTCGCCCGCAGGCGGATGACGCGGCGGTCGTCGGGGTCGCTCAGCCGCTCGGCAAAGCCGCCCTCGACCAGCTTGTCGACGAGCTTGCTCATCTGCTGCTTGGGCATGCGGGCAAAGTTTGCAAGCTCTGTCATCGTCATCGTGCGGCCGCTGCGGCGCATCGACTGGATGCAGTAGTACATGTCAAGGCTGACGCCGTCGTTCAGCATGCGCTTGAACGGACGGGCAAACCAGTAGTGCCACGCGGGGATCGTGTCGAGCAGCAGCTCCTGGATCTCGTTGGTCTGCATGTGGTTCTCCTTTCTTAAAAATACTTAGATAGTTAACCTGAATTGACTATCACTTTGAATTGACAGTGCTTAGGATACAACAATTAAAAACGAATTGCAAGAGGAAAATGCACTCATTTTTCGACAAAAAAACGGTGGCCGGAAGGCTACTCCCGATAAGAAAACATCGTGAGGAAAGAGAGAACGGTATAGCTTCGGCTGTACCGTTTTCTCATTTTTCCATTGATGCCGTGACTTTTGACATTTCCAAGGCTCCGATGCCCTTGTAGTAAATATCGATCTCCTGCGTCCGGTTCTTGCCCTTCGGGTCGCTGGCCGCATGGACGATGATTTTCTCCACGAACTCATGGAGGATGCAGGGCGTGAGCTCCGGGATATCCGTGTATTCTGATTTCTTTTAGGGCATTTCAGGACTATCCACAAGGGATACGCTGAACTCCTGTGCGGTTGCGCCCTCCGGCAGCAGCTTTGCCATGACCACCAGCCGCTGATTGCCGCTGTTAGCCTTGTCATACTTCCGGCAGCAGGTGGAGAGGGTCAGAACAGTATCTTCCTCGGAGAAGGTCACGCCATCAAAGTCAAGCCAGTTTTTCCGCGCAATCGTCTCAAAGAAGCTGGTCAGATCATCTCCCGTGGGATCAGGCGCAATATAGTCAAAACCAATATCCGTGACGAACAGCGCGGTGATCTGGAAAATCATGTCCTCACCATCCACAGAGAGATAGATATACGGATGCTCCTTTACAAAGTCTGCGTCCATATAACGGTAGAGCTTGGTGAACCGCACACCGTCCGGGTCGCAGTTGCTGGCGGAGTGACCGAAAATGGTGGTGTTTTTGTCCAGCTTATCCCTGCCGCCGATTTTGTTTTCACAATGGGCATAATAGCAGCCCCACATGGCGTACTCACCGTTTTCATCCAGCTTTAGGTAATAGCCGTTGTCCTCCGCCTGCATCACAGGGTCGTCCACCTCCGCACCGGGGATATACAGCCACGCCACGGTGTCGGGATTCTTCGCTCTGGCTTCCGCCAACTCTGTCTGCCTGTCCACCGAGGGGATAACTTCGCCCACGAGAGTCGCTGATGGCTGAGGCGCAGATGTGCCGGAAGGCGTTCTGCCGGGAATGTCGATAGGCTCTGTCTCTTTCTGATAGCAGCCCCTGACTGCCGTGGTCATAGCAACGAGAAGGACAACTATGCAGATTATTGGACGAATGATTCTTGTGATTCTTTTCATAATGCTGTCTCCTTGCCGCGCTTGGATAGCGGCGCAGCTCAAAATGTCATTAATTTGTTTCTTGTAGTGAAAAGAGAACAGCGCAATCCACAGCATCCTCATAATAGCTGCCGGTGGCTACATCCACAAACACGCCGGTTCGGGGGTTACCGTTGGCTTTCATAAAGATGACCTCGATGGTATGGGTTCTGCTGACATTCTCAAAGGTGTAGGACTTCGTCGCGCCAATGCTCTTGCCGTCAATCTTGACGTTGGCGACAGCATAGCCCTTATCCGGAGTGATGGTGAAAGTCTGATCTCTGCCCTCACGGACGCTAGCATTGCCGGAGGGAGAAATGGAGCCGCCAGCCCCGGCAGTTGCCTTGATGGTGTAGTAGCTGTCGTACCAACCGCCGCCACTGCTGGACTTGTGATACAGCTCAACCTCGCCGGTCAGGGTCGTGTAGTTGTCATCATCAGGCGTGAAGCGCCATTTGTAGGTCGTGTTGGCCTTGACCGTGGTATCGTCGGGCAGGGGCTCGCCCTTGTCATCCACCCATTCCAGCTTGCCGTCACTGGGATTCAGAGTGCTTCCCTCGATGGTCAGCGTCACGTCCTTCAATGTCTTGCCACTGGTTGTGATCTTGGTGTACTTGGGCTCACCGGTGGGAGTGGCCGGTTTGATCATGAGCACGAAGGGGGCGCTGGTGACGTCGTTATAGTTGTTGTCGCCTGCCTTGGTCGCGATGACACTCACAGAGCCGACCTTGACCGGAGTCAGAACGCCGGTGTTGGGATCGATGGTCGCCTCGCCGGTGCTGATAGCATTGTCGATGCGGTAGGTTACAGCACCCATGCCGGAGCCGCCGGTAGTGGTCAGCGTCAGCTTTTCACCATAGATTACGGAAGTGTTGCCGGTGATGGTCAACGGCTTCTGATCGTCCTTTTCTGTCAGAGTGACGTTCAGCGTGATGGTGAAATCCTCGTAATTGTCACAGGACGCCTTGAGGATGAGGGTGATCTTGTCACCCGCCTTGCCGCCGGAGATGGCATAGGTCAGCAAGTTGCCGTCCGCTGCGAAGTCCTGCTTGGGCAGGACGATGCTCGCCTCGCTGCTGAACGTCCAGTCCTGCCCGGCGGGCAGTCCGGCCCAGTCCGGCGTGTAGGTGTGATCCGAGGCGTCCGTGTACTTCTGCTCCAACTCGACCGTTTTGAGGTTGCCGCCATCTGCCTTGTTCACCGTGACTTCAAGTTCAATGTTCTCCACTGTGTTGTAGTTTTCGGTGTCCTTCGGAGTGAACTTTGCCTGGAAGGTCTTGGCGGCAGTCGAAGCGCCGCCCACAGATTCGCTGCTATCCATCCAACTCCAGCCGTCCGACAGCGTCACATCCGCCAGCGTCTGACCGTATTTTGCCGTCAGTCCGGTGGGAACGGTGTAGGTCGGCGTTGCCTTTGCTACCACAAATTCGCAATACACAGCTTCAAATCCGTAGTAGTTATCCGTATCACCAATGCTGGCGTACATACGGTAGGTACCGGCGTTCAGCGCGGGCGGATTGCTGATATCCCACGTCTGAACAGAGCCGCTGTCCGCAGCGGCATAACTGTAGGTCACTTGAGCATTCAAATCGCCCGTCTGGTCTGTCAAGGTCGGTGTGCTGGGCGTTTTACCGTAAGTATAGCCCGCCATGCTGAGCTTGCCGTACTGCCGAGCCTTTTCGACAGTGATATTCGATCTTCCCGAAACCGTTAAATACTTCTCGGTGTCAGTCGGTTCGAAAATCCACTCGGCTGCATAGGTACCGTTCCCAACCACGGGTATATGCGTGCCGTCCACCCATTCAAAGGTTCCATCGACATCCACGTTGTTGACATTATCATGGAGCTTGCCGGAGAGAGCGATGGTATTCAGGGCGTCGCCGTAGATGATGGCGTTCTTGCTCAGCGTCGGTGTGCCGGTGGGAGTGATCCTGTTCTTCGCGCTGACGTTGACGGTCAGCGTGATGTCCTCATAGTTTGCGCTCTTGATCACTACGGTCACTGTGCCCACAGAGCCGGTGGTTTCCACGTCATTTTTCTGAATGGGCAGGGTCAGCTCGCCGTTTTCCACCTTCGCGCCGCTGGTGTAGTAGCCGTCATTGAGTTTGATTTCGCCGATCTCATAGGTGAGCGCACCGTACTCTTTGGGCGTTTCCAGCGTGGGCAGGGCGGGGAGCGTCACAGTGTAGGTCTTTTCGTGGCCGTTTACAATGGTCAGCGCGGTTTCCTTGGTGAAGTCAGGCGCGGCGGCCTTGATGATGCTGCCAGTCGTAGGGAAGCTGCTCTGCTCCAGGGCGTAATTCTTCGCGGCCTGCTCCATCAAGGTCACTGTGGCAGTGATGTTCTTGCCGCTGTCCACACTGGCATCGTCAAAGTTGGCGGTCACGGTGTAGTCTGTGCCTCGGTTCAAGGTCACGTTGTCGAAGGTTACGCCGGTAATGTCCGCGTTTGTCGTGCCATCATAAGGCTTGGACGCAGCCGTTACCCCGGTGATCGTCAGCGGCTTCTTCCCAATGCGGACCGCCACGCTGGCGGGTGCGGTATCGTTGTGGTTTGCATCGCCAATCACCCGATACCACACGGTATATGCTCCGGCATCGGTGCCGGTAGGGATGTCCTGGCTGTATGTGCCGTTCTCGGTCAGGCTGTACTGCATGGTGCCATAGTCCGTCACGCTGCCCGCAGTAATCAGCGCCTGCTCCTGTCCGGTATAGGTCAGATTTTCCTGCGCCGTGGGAGCGGTGAAGGTGGGGGTAGCCTTGTTCACCTTGATGGTCACAGTTCCGGTCGCGGTCGCATATTCCTCATAGCCCTCCGCCGGGGTGAACGTCCACGAAGCCGGATAGTCGCCCGCAGCTGGCTTGAACGTGCCATTCGTCCATGTGAATGTACCGTCAATCGCCTTGCCGCCAGCTTTCATCTTACCTGCGATTTTACTGTCATTCAGCGCTTGACCATAGGTAATATCGCTTGCGCTGATGGGGCCGTCCGGCACGGGAACATCCTTGTTTTTGGTCTTCACCCCGATGGTTAAGTAAAAATCCCGATAGTTATCCGAGGTGACCCGGACATCAATCGTGCCGACAGAACTTACCTTATCGTAATCTACTGCCGGAACGGTCAGCTTCAGCTTATACTGACTGTTTTCCTCCACAACCTCTGCCTGAACCGTGTCCTTGTAGCCGTCCGTCAGGTAGGTGCCCCTCAACGAATAGCTGACGTTTCCATACTCACAGGGAGAACTCAACTTAGGCAAGTAGTCGTTGGACAGTACCATTTCATAGGTTTTTGCCAGATCGTTGATGACTGTCACCGCAGGGTGGAGACCGGAACCGGGCGCGGTGGCCTTATTGATCTGGAAGATCTTATCATCAAAATCCGCGCCGTTCAGCGTAAAGTCCTTTTGGGTCGTGCCGTCTTTAAAGACATAGCCCGCATTCTTTAACTTGATGGTGAAGGAGATGGTCTTTTCCTCTGTGCTTGCATCGGCGGAATCATAGTGGGCGTTGAGCACCTCATAATCTGCATCCTTAGCTAGCGGAAGGATACGACCGGTATAATAGCTGTCCGCGCTCTTAAATGTGATTTTCGCATTTGCAGGCAGGTCTGTCGTTCCGTCGTATGTCTTAATGATGTCGCCGACCGAAGCCGCTACTTTGAGCGGTCTGACCTTCCAATCGGCAGACTTACTCCCGGTATAATCGCCGTCGTCTGTTGCCTTGATGGTCAGCGTACAGGGGCCTACACCGGAGAAACTATCGCCGCCGGCAATGGTGAAATCCTTGTCCTTTTCCAGCGTTTGGCCTTTGTATGTCACGACAAACATCGGCACATCGGTCGCGGTCCAATAATTGAATGCCGCTTCATTGCCATCGGGGAATGTGATCTCGGCATTGCTGAGATTCGGCTTGGTGACGGTCAGCTTCTTTTCGGCGCTCTGCACCGTATAGCCGTCCTTGGTGGCGGTGAAATAGATGGTGTATTCTCCGATTGTATCGAAGGAGTAATCTTTTGTATACTTCCCACCGGAATAGCTCGGCTCCGTCAAGGTGATGGGCGTTGTTTCGCCCGTCTTCAGGATGGAGAACGTCACCGTCACATCCTTCGCATTGCAGCTGGCGCAGAGCTGGACGGTCGTACCGCGCTCCACCTTCGGCGAGTTGCCGGTCAGGTTCTTGCCATCGACCTTCAGATTCAAGGTCTTGGAGGTGATGGGCAGGCTATTGATAATAACGTTGTTCAACTGCGAGTCTTTGACATCATTCGGAGCATACCACTTGTAAGTACCGTCCGCGCTCGTGATCTTGAAGCCAAGGCGGGTGGGCTGCTGCAGGATATCCTTCCACTCCGTGGTATCTGCCAACGTCAATGTGCCGATCACGGCAGGATATTTCGACCCGGCGAGTTTTGCACCCTTGTAGGCAACGACCTTATCAATGCTGGCTGTGGTCGTGTTTTGCGTATTGCTCAAAGTGGTGGTGATAAAGTCGCCCTTGGTGCCCTTGACCGTCACCGTGCCCTTGATGGAGTGGCCGTTCAGGTTAAGTCCCGTGTCCTGCGTGCCGTCGATGGTATAATCGCCGGTCACGTCGGCCAGCAGCTTAAGGGTCGCGCCGCCGTCTCTGTCTGCGTCAAGGGCCGTCTGCAAATCAGCAAATCTTCGCCACGGGCCATTGTTCAAGGCTGTTTCAGCCACCGCGGGCGCGTTGCAGTAGGGACAGGCAGTGGAGTTGTTGTCAAAGCCGTTCTTGCCGCCGTGGCTGCACGACTTTACCACCAGGTCGCAGGTCTGGGAAGTGGCTTCCTCCAGCGTGAGCTGCGTGTCGTCACGGTAGTAAGCAAGCCCCGCTTTCTGGGGAAGCAGATCACCCAATGTGATGTTATTATTCAGCCGCAAACCGCTTCTCGAAATCTTTCCGCCGTACAGCTCGACTGTGCCGCCCCAAACCTCCAGCTGGAGCAAAGTGGTATGGTCATTCTTCGGATCAAATACCAGTGTACCGCCGTCCCGCACGGCCACTCCCACCGCGCCGTTGCCGCCGCTGCTGTCAATGACCGTCAGATTACCGGTGCGAACCTGGCTCGTGGGCGTAAGGCCGCCGACATTCAAGCTGTATCCGCTCAGACCGTGTCCGTCCAAATCCAGTGTGAGGGTTTTGCTGACATATGTATCGCTGGGCAGCATCGTGTTTGCCAGCAGCTTGACGGTCTGACCGTCAGCTGCCGCATCCAGCGCGGACGGCACATCGGTATAATAGGTTTCACCGATGCCGGCCGCGAACTGTGTCCCGCAGGCCGTGCACTTGCCGTCTTCACCGATGGTGCTCGCGCCCTCGGTGTTCGTGTGGGTACAGGAAAAGCCGCAGGCGCACTTGTTGTTCACCATGGTGTGAGTGTGTTCCTTGACGGTTACGTCGGCCAGCTCCGTTGCATTGCCGTCCTGCACGTCGTCGCCCTTGTAGAAAGCGTGCACCTTCTGCGTATCCAGCAGGGACATGAGCGGCTGCAACTCTTCTGCGATGTAGCTCTTAATGCTTTGGAACGTGCCGCCGCTGATGGCGATGATTCCGTTGCGCGTGAACTGCACATCGCCAAACGTGCCGTCCGTAATGTTCAGCGTAGCGCCGGAAGCGACAACCCATTCACCCGCGTGATTGGAGCCGCCATTGACGGTGACGGAAGCACCCTCCATTACGGTGAGGCCATACACCGTGCCGTTGCTGATGGTCGCAGTGCCGCTGTTCACGTCGCAGACAAGTCCCGCGCCTTCTGAACCGCCGATCTCGCCGCTCCGGATGTCCAGTGCGCCGGCCATGAACATGAGATTTGAAATTCTGCCGTAAGCGCCCTCGCCTGTAACAGTCAGGTTGCCTGTCGCGAGAGTTTCTTTTTTCTGCGTTTCCTCGTTAGTCTCTGAGAATCCAACCTCGAGGTAGTCGACCGTCTTGTGGTTCAGATCGAGCGTCAGGGTTTTGGTGACAACGGGTACGATGGAAGCATACTGTTCGAACGTAAAATCTTCACCGAGCGCATTGAGGGCGTCTGCATCCGTCACATGGTCTGCCAGCAGCTTGACGGTGTCGCCGTCCTGCGCCGCGTCCAGCGCCCTGGGGAGAGACTTGTACTGTTTGCCGTTCACCTCGGCTGCATCCGGCAAGCCGGTGACGGTGATGGTGGCGCTTGCCTGCACGGAGGTATTCCCCAGCTCGTGAACGAACAGCGTATACGTGCCACCGGGCGTTTCCTCATCGATCTTGACGGAGACGGTATAAGTGCCGTCGCCGTTGTTCTTCTGGCTGATGGTAAAGTAGCCATTGACCGCGCTGCCCTGAACATAGGCGTTCAGCGTGTCCGTGCCGGTATAATTGGCAGTGAACACGGCGGTCTTGCCCGCGGTAAGGCTCTTGCTCGTTTCGGTCAGCGTCAGGCTCGGCGCTGCGGGTGTGGTGCTGCCCACCTGCTTGTTGGTCAGCTTCTTTGCGATTTCGCCGCCTACTTTATAGGTATCGGTGTCAAAGCCAGCTTCCGCAGCGGTATCGCCGTTCACTGTGGCGGAGCCGTAGAGCGTTTTGGCGGCAGGCTCTGCCGCGCTATCCAGCTCGACCGCCTTCACTGCGCCGGAGATCAGCATATCCGTGCCATCGAAGTACAGCGTGCCCTTCACGCCGACCTGCGCGCCGCTGACAAAGGCAGAGCCGGAAACCACGTTCAGCCCGCCGTCGATGGCAGCCGCAGCGTCAGAGGGCGCGGTCATGTTGAGCGTGCCGCCGTCTACCTTCACAGTACCATCGACCGTGCCGCCGTTCAGCGTCAGACTGTCCGTGGCATCAATATTGCCGGTGATGCTGTGCCCGTTCATGTGGATGGTCGTCGCGGCGTAGACGGTGAGGTCTTCCGTGACGCTGTCGAGCAGCGTGATCTCGCCTTCCTCCATATTGTCCAAGATCTCCTGCACCGTTTCATACTGCGTCCCGCCGCTCTCCGCGACGTAGTGTGTCCCGCCGCTTCCTTCGCCGTTCTCCGTGACGTCGGCGAAGACTGCCGTGGGCAGCGTCGTCAGACAGAGCGTCAGCGCCATCAGCAGGCTCAATACTCGTTTTTTCATAAGATCCTCCTTTAGAATATACATATAGGGTTTATATCCAGCCCGTTCAAGCACAGGCACAGCTTTTATAGGTCATCCGGAATGAGACGCAGCTTTTTCGCGGCGGTCTTGGCCTCCGCCCGGCGCTTCACGTTCAGCTTGTCGAGGATGTGGCTGACGTGGGTCTTCACGGTCGGCAGCTTCACATCCATGATCTGCGCGATCTCGGCGTTGGACTTGTCCGCGCAGAGCAGGTGCAGAATTTGCAGCTCCGTGGGCGTCAACTCCTCACCGGGGGCAAGGCGGGGTTCGAGGAAATGCGGGTAGAATGCCGCCTGCTTCCGTACCGCCGCCATTATCTGCTTATACCACTTTTTGTCGCCATCCCAGTCCAGTGCCTCCAGCAACGACAACACTGCCGTGCCGTATACGCTGACGGTGCGGATGAAGCGGTACTCCGCCGCCGCATCCAGCGCCGCCGTCAATCGCTCGCGCCACCGCTCGTCCTTCTTGCGGTACAGGGCAATGGCAGTCAGGACATTCAAGTGAATGCCGTCGATGATGCGGGCGCAGTTTTGGACATACGGCTCCAGCGGGGCAAGCGTCAGCTGCACCGTGTCCGGCCTGCCGTCCTCCAGCTCCACCATGGCCTGGGTGAGATACTGGTAGCGCCGCATGACGTTCAGGTGCGTCAGCTCCCGCGGGGCTTTTTCCCGATACCACGCGTCCGCCGCGTCAAGGTCGCCTGTGTGCATGTCAATACGGCAGAGCATGGCGTCCATATTGGGCAGAAAGCGTGTCAAACCGCGCTCGGCAAAGTATTCACGGAGCACCTCGATGGTGCGCCGCGCGTCGGCGGGCTGTCCGCTTGCCAGCTGGCTGCGGGCCAGCAGTCCACTGACGGCGAACTCCATGTCCGGCGTGCCGCGGTTGCGGACCTCGTTCAACTGTGGGAGAAGGGACAGCATCCGACCGGCCACGTCCTCCCCCTTTTCAAACTTGCTCTCGGCGATGGCGCAGTCCGCAAGACCCACGCCGTCCCGCCCCAGCACCGCCTCCACGGGGAGACGGAGGGTTTTGTAGAGCAGGTCGTCCTTTTTGCTCCACGGGGAAAAGTCCTTGCCGCCGTTCATGATGCTGGGCAGCGCGCTTGTGACGGAGAAGGACGGCAGCGTCACTTCCTTGTTCATCAGCAGTCGGAACACGGCGGGGATGGTTTCCGTCAAGCCGTTCACGCCCCGCTGGGGGAGAGAAATGTCCAGCCATGCAAGGCGGCTGCGGGCCTGCTTTCCGGCGGCGTCCTGCCTGCCGCAGCGCTCGGCAAATGCTTGCAGCTCGCCGTACCAGCGCTCCGAGCCTTCGTAGTCCATCGCCAGCGCGCAGAGCATGCTCATGCCCTGCATCAGCGAGGGAGAGGCGAGAATTTCCGCCTCCGGCAGGCTGCGGTAGTATTTTTCCATCTCGGCATAGTGACCCATGCCGGGGTGGAGTTCTGCATTGCGCACCAGCAGCTCGGAGGCCTTGGCATGGTCGCCGCCCCTGGTATAGCAGTCCAGCGCGCTGGAGAAGTCCTCCTTTAACTCATAGTAAAGCCCGCCGCGGCTGAGTAGCGCGCGGCGCTTTTCCTCGGTATACTCCCGTTCCATCTCCCAGAGGAGAAAAGCTCGGAAACCCGACCAGAAGTGGAAGCGCTGGCAGTCGTCGTAGCGCAGCATAGTGGTGTATCGAAGAAGCCAGTCCAACCGTTCGCCGGCACGGGGATCGCCGCTGACCATCCGCGCCATTTCCAGGTCAAAGCTTTCAAAGGGAGCCAGCTCCAACAGGAAGCGCCGCACCGGCAGGTCAAAGCGCCGGTAGATGGCGGTCTCAAAGTAGAGGAACACCTCGTGGAACACCCGCGCCACCAGCTCCGGTGTCCACGGCTTGTCTGGGGACATGCACCGCGCCGTGATGGCCACACCCAGCGGATAGCCCACGGATTCTTTCAAAATTCCGTCGATCTCGCTATCTGTTACATTTGCTCCCGAAAGCTGAAACAGTCGCCGCACATCGTCCGCGTCAAAAAGCAGGTCGTCGGCCTCCAGCACCGTCATCAGCCCCGTGTACTGAAACGCCGTCAGGCAGCCGGGCGGCACACCGCGCGAGAGCAGCACGAAACGGCGCTCCGGACTTGAGCGAATCAATTCGCAAAGAGCCTGCTGCCCGGCTTCCTCCTGCATGAGCTGAAGATCGTCAATCAGCAGAATGTCCCAATCCTGCGCTGACGGTGGGATCGCGCAGTCTGGGTCTGCCGCGCTTTGCCGCAGCACATTCCGCCCGCGCAGCAGCGCGTCCGCCAGCACGGTCTTTCCAAAGCCGCAGGGCGCGCTGAAAAAAAGGACTCTGCCATGCGCCATGAAGCTGTCAAACCGTTTCTGAACGGAGGACCTTATGATGATATTTTCGGTCATGTCTTCCCTCCCTTTGATACAGTGCGAGATTGTCATAAGCCTTTTGCCACCTATCTCAAATTATATTATACGCGGCTGTTCTGAAATGTAAATCATCCCAAAGGATGAGACGCGCTGCATAGCAAACGGCTGTGCAGGCCAGCATTTCGTGAGGTGAAAAAGAAATCGCACAGCATCAGGCCAAAATGCCTGCGCTGTGCGATTCGGTGTTTACTTATAAAGTCTTGTCACTTCTTACTGTGTCACAGGAGAATCAAAATTAAAGTCGCGGCGCAATGCGGCCTGCCCATGTTCTGTGTGATATTCGTCTTCAACGCGCACAGAGCAATTATATTTCGACAATAGTATAGCATGAAAACGAGTTGAATAAAACGAGAAAAAAGAAATTAGTTGTATCTTTTCTTTGAACGTACGCTGCTTTTGCGATAATTTCCTGAAAACTGGCCAAAACACCCTGTTCAGATTGTAGTATGGGTAGAGGGGAAATACGGGGGTACGAACGGGGGGGCAAGAAAGCGGCAAGCAATGCAAAGCGGTACCCACTTTGCGAAAACAGACGGATTCCGTTCACACGGAACCCGCCTGTTTCATGCTTGTTGGGGCGCTGCCCCAATCCCCGCAGAACACAGAGTTTGTGTTCTGAAACGATGGATAAATCCATCGGCTGCGCGATTCTGCAAATCGCTTATGGGCAGGCAGCTCAACGCTGCTCCGCCTCTTGTTCCCGTCGTTCATTCGCTTCCTCCTGCTCCTTGTCCAGCTCCAGAATACGGTCGATATTTCCAAGCAAGCCACCAATCTGGTTCGCGCCGTCTATCTGCCTCATGTGGCATTGACCGGCGGCTACACCATATCGAATCCAAATGTGTTCAATGGTTTCCAGAAGAAGTTTACCGGTGTATGGAATATTGGTGTCATCGTGCAGGTTCCGGTATGGAACTGGTTCGACGGTGCCTATAAGGTGCGTGCATCCAAGGCTGCCACCAACATTGCCCAGATGAACCTCGACGATACCCGCGAGAAGATCCATCTCCAGATTACCCAAAGCCAGTTCAAGGTGAAGGAAGCAGAAAAGAAGCTCAACATGGCCATCAAGAACATTGACAGCGCCAACGAGAACCTGAGATGCGCCAACCTCGGATTCAAGGA
>OLQT01001818.1_pt1 | contig 12449 bp, 11 predicted proteins | sample 1672651 | NCBI WGS metagenome assembly OLQT01 (sample SAMEA3136709, study PRJEB25190) | human gut metagenome | biome: human gut; feature: human-associated habitat; material: faeces | place: Austria | collected 2013 | reverse complement strand
TGCAAAAAGGCCAACCCCGACCGTCACACATAAAGTAGTCAGCCAGTACCAACCGTCAGGAACCAAAAAATACCCAATCACATTTCCAATAATCAGACCAATCGGGATAGCAATGGCAGCAAGTAATTTTCCCTCTCGGTAAACCATCTTTTTGATTTGCCGTTTGGTCGTTCCAATAGTGCGAAGCTGCCCGTAATTACGGATATTGCTTGCTACTGAAATATAAAAAATCGAATAGATCACAATGCCGGAACCAATGAAAGTTATAAAACCGATCAAGAAATAGAACAGCATATCACTTCCACGATTTTCGTCCTTTAAGTTGAAATAAGTGGAACGGATAATCACATTATCATCGGAAATTTGTAATTGCTGTGCCAGAGTGTTTGCATAGCTGGTGGCTTCTTCCTCACTCATATTTTGAGCGTCTTTCAGCCCGATGTAATAGTCAATCATGCCCTCGTCGCCATACTGCTGTCTTACTAATTCTTTCGATATAATGGCTGTATAGCGCCCAATATCGCCGGTTTTCACATCTAAGATTCCCGTCAATTTGAAATCATGGGTAGTGCCGTCAGAAAAGGGAATTTGAATTGTCTGCCCCAATTCATTTGAATAGCCCAAACTATCCAAAAAGGATTCCTGAACTACAATTTCATCTTCCAAAGTTGGTAAATCTCCCGAATAGGGCATACTTTGGGATTTTAGCATATCTGCATTTGCATAAGTAAAATTCACGGTTGAATGGTTTACCTGTTCAGAAAATGCGTTAAAAAATTCCCCAACCCACGCAATTTTTTCTTGCTTATATAGTTCCTGCCCCTGTTGTTCAGAAAGAGCATGATATACGACCTGTGCCGTTTTTTGATTGAGTTTTTGTGTTTCCTGCGGCACACCAAAACCATAGAGAACAATGGCAGAAAGTAATGCGCTGGCAAGTGCAATCGTCAAAATAATAAAGATATTTCTTTTTCGATTTGCCGATATACTTCGATTTGATATGCGCTTTACAATGCTGCTGGTATCATTTTCAAAAGGCCATGTCATAGTGTTCACCCCCTTATCCTACGATTTTTCCGTCCTCAATGCGGACAATCCGATCTGCAAGGCGGGCAATATCGTTGTTGTGCGTTATCATCACAACGGTTTGATGAAATTCGGCGCTGGTGCGCTTTATAAGGCCAAGTACGTCGGCGCTGGTTTTGCTGTCAAGGTTGCCGGTAGGTTCGTCGGCCAGCACGATGGCCGGTTTGGTAATCAAGGCGCGGGCAATCGCCACACGTTGCTGCTGTCCGCCGGAAAGATTATTCGGCATATTTTTCAATTTGTCGTCCAATCCGAGCATATTCACAATATTAGTCATAAATTGCCGATCTACTGTATCACCGTCCAACTCTACCGGCAGAACGATATTTTCATAGACATTTAGAATAGGAACAAGATTATAATTTTGAAAGATAAAACCGATATTGCGGCGGCGAAATATGGTAAGCTGTTCATCGTTCATCTTTGATAATTCCTTATCTCTTACTAAAACGCTGCCAGAAGTAGGGTTATCAAGCCCGCCCATCATGTGTAGCAAGGTAGATTTGCCGCTACCGGAAGTACCGACAACAGCTACAAACTCGCCATCATCTACGGAAAAATTCACTCCGTTAAGAGCGCGAGTGATGTTCGGTTCTTTGCCATAATATTTTTTGAGGTCAATCGTTTGTAAAACACTCATATTCAAAACTCCTTTCAAGGCTTTCGCCTGTTGATAAGGGTATTGTAAAACCCAAATGTCCGCGAAATGTTACAGGGGCTAAAAATTTTCATTGAAAATCGGTGCAAAATGTTACAACGCTCGGACATTTCAAAAAATTTACGGTGGACAGCATTTTGAGCCTGTCCACCATCAACTTAACGCAAAGGAAGCATTATCGAAAAGGCAGAGCCTGTCCCTAATTCCGATACCACTTTGATGTAACCGCCTTGCTGCACAATAATTTCACGCGCCAAATACAAACCGATACCAACGCCCGGTTGTTCGTGTACTTCTTCTTCACGATAGAAACGACGAAAGATTGCAGCTTGGTTGTTTTCGGAAATTCCTTTGCCTGTATCAGTAACTTTGATCTCTACATACATTTCCCATTCTTCAACTGTTACGGTGATTTTCCCGCCCGTTGGTGTGTATTTAACTGCATTGTCCAACAGGTTAAAAAGAGCTTCGGCTGTCCATTTGCTATCATGGGCAACCGTCAATTTTTCGGTGCAATCTACGGAAACGCCAATTTGCTTTTTTTCAGCAGCATATACAATCCCGCTCATTGCTTGGGCAACGGTATCATAAATACGTCCCTGTTTCTTCTCTAAACGTATAACGCCCGTTTCAAGGCGTGAAGTTTTCACAAGGGCTTGAAAAAGGAAATCCAGCTTGTCCGTCTGGCTGCGGACTCCCTTGATAAAATCAATACGCTCCGCTTCCGTTACAGGCCTTGTAAGCAACGTATCTGTAACCATTTTCAAATTGCTAACGGGCGTTTTTACTTGGTGGGAAATATCCGATACAAGGGTTTGTAATTCCTGCCTTTCTTCTTCCACCTTGCAGCGGTTTCCCTGCATAATTTGATAAAGACGGGTTAGCCGGTGATTGATACGGGCAAAGAGGGTTTCGCTGTTATCTGTCTGTTTTGGTTCCTCGTCGCCATCAATCATATTATCAAGGGTTTTGCATAGTTCAGAAGTAAATAGGGAAAGCCGTTTCCCAAAAGCCTGCGTCAGTACAAAGAACCATGCAAAGGCGCAAATGATAAGCACGGCTCCTACTATCAATACCGCGACTTTAAGCGTTAAAGAAAATAAGATAAGCGTGATCGCCGTCATGGAGAGCAGCAGCCCGATACAAATCCATAGAAACAGACGCTTAACAGAGATAGGACGATTTTTCATTTTGTTTCGCCTCCCGTCCATTGATAACCCATGCCGTAAACTGTTTTAATATAAGGCGTGCCGCCATCTGCTTCAATTTTGCTGCGAATACGGCTTACTGTCGTTGTCAGCGTATGCTCGTCAACAAATTTTTCGTCTATGTCCCATAGCTTTTCTAAAAGTTGTCCGCGAGTTAAAACCTGTTTGGGATTTTTACGGAACAGGTTTAACATTTTGTACTCCATCGGGGAGAGTGTCAACGCTTTTCCATTCAAAGAAGCTGTCTGCTCCGAAAAATCAAGAAACAGCCTACCGTCGTCGTAAATATCTTTTGCGGGCTTATGATGTTCCAACATAGAAAACATGGCTTTGATTTTCCGCTGCAAGGCTCCTATGACAAAAGGCTTGGTAATATAATCTACCGCGCCCACTTCGTAACCGCGTATTTGGTCGCTTTCCTGATCGTTTGCGGTTAGAAAAATTACAATCGTGTCCGGGTGTTCTGGCTTAATTAGCTTGCACAAATCATACCCGTTTCCGTCCGGCAGGTTAATATCCAGCAGGACTAAATCAAATTCCCTTGAACTTAGGGTTTGTGCCGCTGTCCTCGTATTTAGGACAGACGTTATTTCATATCCGTCCGCTGTCAAATTGTAAGAAAGCATTTTATTCAAAAAACTGTCGTCCTCGACAATTAAAATCTGCTTCATATCCTCACTTCCTTTGCTTTTTGCAGATAGTATAACAGGCAAATGTCCGCGAAATGTTACAATGAAGTATTTTGTTTTCTTCTACCGTCAACAGGCTTTTCCGCGTCTTTGGGTATCAACCAGACGCGGCTGAACTTTACCGCGCCGGGTATGCGCTCACCCTCGCAAAGTTTCTGTACCCGCCTTTCGGAAATACCCCATTTTGCCGCTGCTTCCGCGCAAGATATATATTCCATAGTTGCACCCGTCCTCTCTATTCATAATCAACCATGATATATTATATACGGTCAAACGAATAATATCAATAGACAAAGCGTGAATAATAGGAATTATTTAAGTCAATGATATGAATTGTGTAGACATATCTAAAAAGAAAGGTGAACTGTAAAATGTAATAGGGTGAATAAAAGATGAAAAGGCCAATACCACTTTATGATTTTAAGGCTTTCGGGGCAGCCATAAAAGCCGCGAGAACTGCAAGCGGCGACAGCCGCAAAAAGGTAAGCGACGAGTTATATATTTCCCCGCGCTACCTTGCGAATATCGAAAATCAAGGACAGCAGCCGAGTTTACAGGTGTTCTATGACCTTGGTAACGCGGTATCATATTTCCGTCGATCAATTTTTCTTTCCAAACAGCAACGCCGAGAAGTCCACGCAAAGGCGGCAGCTTGACGCGCTGCTCGACAGCATGAGCGACAAGGGAATACGGGTTGTAACCGCAACGGCAAAGGAAATATCGGAAGTCGAAAAGACAGAGGGCTAACCTCTTTTATACAGGAAATACAGGATTGCAGCACATGGCGGCTGCAATCTTTTTTTGCGTCCAAAATTAAGGGAACGCGCAACAAATACCGCCTTTCTAACGGGATATTGAGTAGATAGCAAGCACAGCAAACGAGTACCCGTTTGCGAAAAATGCTTGTTGGGATAATCCCAAACCCTTATACCGAAAGGCGGTGCGAGAATGGAAAACCGAAAGAGAAATATCCAAATGAAGTTTTACGTTACGGAAGAAGAAAAGCGGCTGATCGACGAAAAGATGAAGCAGCTTCCCATAAAGCAGTACGGCGCATATTTCCGCAAAATGGCGATAGACGGGTATATCCTTATCGTTGACAGAAGCGACACGAAAGCATATATCCGGGAACTGCAAGCGGTAAGCCGGAACATCAACCAAATTGCCAAACGCGCCAACGCGACGGGGGCGGTTTATGAGCAGGACATAGAGGACATTAAAAAGGCGGTGAGCGAGATATGGCAGTTACAAAGACGCACCCTATTAAATCAACCTTAAAGGCCGCAATAGACTATATCTTAAATCCCGAAAAGACGGACGGGAAGCTGCTTGCGTCCTCTTTCGGCTGCGGGCTGGAAACCGCCGATATTGAGTTTGCATGGACGCGGGAAGCTGCCGGAGATCGCGGCACACATTTAGGGCGGCACTTGATACAATCCTTTGCGGTGGGAGAAACCACACCGGAAGAAGCGCACAAAATCGGCATGGAACTTGCCAAAGAGATTTTAGGCGGCAAGTATGAGTTTGTTTTGACAACCCACGTTGATAAAGACCATCTGCACAATCATCTGATTTTCAACGCGGTCAGCTTCGTTGACTACAAAAAATATCATTCCAATAAACAAAGCTATCACCATATCCGGCGCACCAGCGACAGGATATGTAAAGAGCATGGGCTATCCGTCGTCGTACCGGGACAGGACAAGGGAAAAAGCTATGCAGAATACACCGCCGAAAAGCAAGGGACAAGCTACAAAGCAAAGCTGAAAACGGCGATAGATACTCTCATTCCCCAAGTGAAAGATTTTGACGAACTGCTGCGCCGCTTGCAGGAAATGGGGTATGAAATCAAACAGGGCAAGTATATTTCTTTCCGCGCCGCCGGACAGGAACGGTTTACCCGCGCAAAGACGCTGGGCGCGGCCTATACGGAAGAAGCGATAAAGGAACGTATCAAGGGCGTATATATTGCCAAAACAAAAAAGCTGCGGGAAGATAAGAAAATCCGGCTTGTCGTCGATCTTGAAAACTGTATCAAAGCCCAGCAATCGGCGGGCTATGAACGGTGGGCGAAAATCCACAATCTGAAACAGGCGGCGAAAAGCATAAACTTCTTAACCGAAAACAAGATTGAGTATTACAGCGACCTTGAAAGCAAAATTGCCGATATTATGACCGCCCACGACGCGGCGGCAAAGGCAGTTAAGGAAGTAGAAAACCGTATGTCTGATTTGTCGCTGCTTATCAAGCATACCACCACATACCGACAGTTAAGGCCGATTTACGAGGAATACAAGAAGTCGCCGGACAAGGAAAAGTATCTGCGGGGGCATGAAAGCGAAATTATCCTGTTTGAAGCTGCGGCAAAGGCACTCAAAGAAATGCAGATTAAGAAGCTGCCCGATCTCGCCGCGCTGCGTAAGGAGTACAGCGGCTTAAACGACAGGAAAAGTAAATTGTATGAAGATTATCGGCAAGTAAAAAAGCAAATGCAGGAGTACGGCGTTGTCAAAAAGAATGTGGATAGTATTCTTTACCCGTCCCAAAGCAGGGCGCGGGAACAGGAACGATAATATATCAAACAAGGGGCTGCAAGTGGAATGTTAGGGGCTGAAAAAGCCCATATTTCTGCGGCTTCCAGCGCGGGAAAACGGCATAGACGATAAAGTATATTCAAACCCGCAAAAATGGTTTTCTAATTGTCCACGCAAGGGCAAAAAAAGAACAGGGGCGCGGTTGCCGATTTCCGGCACCGCGCCCCTGCTGCGTGTTGGGTTATTCGTCGTCGGTCAAGATAAACTCCCTTTCGGAAAACTCGCTGTCTGTCATGGCTTGCAGCTTTTTCACCGTAGCGGCGGCAAGCTGGCGCATATCCTCGTCCATATAAGGCATGGCGGCAAGGATATTGCGGGTCGTCGTTTCGCGGCTGCCCTCCGCGTAAATCGCAACAATGTTTTCCTCCGGGATAGTAAACTGAATATTCATAACATCAAACCTCCAAATCCTTGTTTTGTTCACGTTGCGGCTTTTTTGGCTGCTGCGCCGCCTGTTTCTTGTACTCGTCCAGCTTCTTCAAAATGGACGGTTTCTTTTGCGGCTGCTCCCGCTTCTCGGATTTTACCGCTTTTGCAAGGTCGGTAACGGAAATTGCTTCGCCCGCCTTTGCCCGCTGCTCCAAATCCGCGACGGTGGGGGCTTGCGGCGTGTTATTGATAATCCCGTCAAAGCTGTTATCGTTTTGCTCTATGGTGTCCTCAACGTGCTTTAAGGGATTATCCCGCTGCGGCTGCTCGGCTGCTATGGCGTAAGCCTGTGTGCCATTCCCCATAATGAGATACTTCCCGTCGTCCGACGCATGGTGAAAACCAAAGCCCGCCGCTTCGATCTGCTCCCGGCTCATATCGGTAATATGAAAATTACCCCTCGGCGTTCTGACGGTTTCGCCCGTCATAAGGCTTTCGGGGGTGGCTTCCGGCTGCTGCTTTTCAAGCTGCCCGTCCTTGTAGGAATACCCTTGCGCCGCGATTGCTTCAAGGGTCTTGCCCGTAACGTCGCCATAAATCCGCTTGTCTGCGTCTACAAGCAGTTGCAGCGTATCTTTTACGGTATCGGATAGGGCTTGCTGCTGTTCGGGCGGTAGCTTATCAAATACGGGGGTCTGCTGTTCCTGCTCGGCTTGCCGCTGCTGCTGCAACTCGGTAAAATGCCCCTCAATCTCGTTAATGAGTTCCTTTGCGGTGGCCTGTATCGTTTCAAGGGACGCTTTTAACTCGGTCATTTCCTTTCCGCTGCTCCAACCCGCCACATAGCCGAAAGAGTAATCGGACGTATCAAGGCCGAAATGCTGACAGACGGTATAAGCGACGCTTTCAGCCTGTACCTCGCGGGTATGGCGGTCAACGCGGTTTTGCTGCTCCGGCGGGGCGTTCAAGTCCACGTCGTGCAGCTTCGCATGGGCGATTTCGTGAATGGCGGTCTTTACCGCTTGCAGCTCGCTCACGCCCTCTTTGATTGCAATACGCTTGTCGGTCAAACTGAAATACCCGTTTGCGCCGCTGCCGATCTGCTCAAAGGCAATCGGGACGGGGGACGCTTTTTCAAGGGCAGCGAAAAAGTCCTCGTATTGCTCCACGTCGGCAAGCAGCGGTTTTACGGAAAGGTCGGGAAACTCCTTGCCCTCGGTCTGTGAAATATCAAAGACGGTTACAACCTTAAAGGCGGGAACGGTAACTTCCTTTTCCTCCTTAACCGTCTTGCCCTCGCGGTCAAGCATGGGCTGTCTTGTTGCGGGGTCGATTTTGTCCACCAGCTTTTTTACCTTGTAGGGCGCGGGGGCAAAGATTTTAATGCCTTTCTCGCCGCCTTTTACATGACGGTCAAAGTCTTTCTGCCATTGTGTATAGCCCTTAACCAAATTGCCGCCCTGCATGGCGATTAAGATCGTGTTATTTAGGCTGTAATCGTGAAACTTGGACATGGCGGTTAAAAACTCTTTGTAGCGGTCGCTGTCAAAAATCGCCTGTACGCCCTGTTCCAGACGGGCGGTGATCTCCTTTACCTTTTCGCCCGGTTTATCGGAATTGAGGATAATCGGGACGACGGGGCGGGGCTGCTGCGGCTCGGCGGCCTTTGTTTCTGTCTGCTGCACTTCGGCGGCGTCCATATAGGCTTTGTCCTGGTTGCCGCGCTCTGGCTGCGGGAAACCCATAATGCGGTGTTCCTCCGGCACTTCGCGCCCCTCAAACTGCCGTTCCCACTCGTCGCCACTTTCCACGATATAGCCGTATTCGGTAAACGCGCCCTTTTCCTGTTCGGCGGCGTTCCTGCCGAAAGTAGTAAGGTCAATGCCGCTTTTCCATTCTTCGGGCATTTGCACCATGCCGGATTGATTTAAGTAATAGTCGCCCAAATCGCGGTAGGTATGTACTTCGGGGATATGGACGTAAAAATCCACATTGTAGGTAAAGTCGATTACCTGTCCGATATTTGCAAGCCCGTTTTCCTGCTGCAAGGCTGCGTTCAGCTTGCCGATCTCGGCGGGGTCAAGCTGTTCAAGCCGCGCCGCAAGAAAGTTGAGTTCGTCCACGTCGGCGGCGCATACCATGTCATAAGGCAAGGCAATATGTTTTTCCGGGTCGTCGGAAAAGCCGCGAATGGCAAAATCCTGCGGGTTTTCGGCGGTAATGCCGACGCTCTGCATAGCGGACTGAAGCTGCTCCTTTGTCGCTGGCATATCCAGCCAATAGCCGCCGGGGTCGCCCGCTTCAAAACGGCTGCGGTTGCCAATCATAATTGAAAACTTTTCGCTCATGTGTTCACGCTCCTTTTGCTGCCCGGTAGTTTCGGGGATAGCCGCTGCCTGCTCCGGCTGCGGGGGTTCCTCGCCCTCAATGGAGTAGCCCGGCAAGAGCATACCGTTTACTTTGAAATGCTCGGCGTACTCCTGCGGGATAGGCGGTGAGATTTCCGTAAACAGGCGGTCGTATGCTTTGATACGCCCATTCAGATATTTTTCCATAGCGGCCTTATCGGGGAAAACCTTTCTATCCTGTCCGGCGATCTTCGCTTGCCCGTTCCTGCTTGGGCTGTTGGTGTAAACGCCCCATGTAAGGGAATAGGAATACGGGGCGCTTTGCTGCTTCTCCCTGTCGTAACGGGTATTTTCGTAAATGTGGTAGTTCATCTGATATACCCGGTTGCTGCGGGCATATCGGTCATATTCGCCTTTCTGCCACTCGTTAGAAGTGTGCTGCACAACGGTTGTCCTTGTGTATTCAATCGCTTTGTCAAGCAAAAGGGTTTTTCCCGCCTGTTCCTCCCATGCGGCGGCGCGGCCTTTGAGGTCGTCAAAAATCGCCTGTTCCGCTGCCGCGCTTTCCTCGCGCATGGCGTGTAGCTGTTCCGGCGGCAAAGAAGCATAGGGGGCAATATCCCCGTCCTTTGCTTCAAAATATATCCGGCGTTCAATCCGCATGGTTTCGGCGGTTTCTAATTTGTCATGGTCGTATGAAGAATACGGCATATTATTTCATCACGTCCTTTCTCGGTTTTTAAGGGTTTGGGACTATCCCAACAAGCAAAATGCCCGCGCTTCCCATAGAGCAGCGCGGGCATTTCTTGCAAACGGGTACTCGTTTGCTGTGCTTGCTATGTAGTTGTTTTACTCCGCAAACGCCTGTTTCTCTCGCTCTCTGCTTTCTGTCTGCGGCGTATCTTTGCCGCGCAATCGGGGCAGTATTTCGCCCGGTTGCTGCCCGCCGCAAAGGTGCTGCCGCATACCGCGCAACGCTTCAACTCGGTTTCGCCGCTGCGGGTGATCTGTTCGAAAAGCTGCCTGTCGGCGGGCAATACTGCTTCCCGGAAATAGCGGCATAACAGCGAATAGCTGATGCTCTGCACACAAACGCAAGTTTCCCCGTCGTCCAGCAATAGGCAGTTTCCGCAATCGTTGTTGGCACAAGCGGCGCGGGTCATTTTCTTAACGGCGCGGTATGCCTTTTCATCAAGCCTAATCATGTTCGGTTCTGCTCGACGCGGAAGTTTACATACTTGCCGCCTGTGTCGGCAAGCAGCACAACTCCGTCAAAGGTCTTTCCCGTCTTGGTCGAGTACATACCTTTGATTTTTACCTTTCCGTCTTTCAAAAGGGCGGCGGCAATCGCCTTTGTGAAAGCTTTTTTCCGCTGCTCAAAAAAGCGGTCGTTCTTCCACATCACGAAACGGCAAGCCCGGTCGGAACAATAAAAGTTTTTCTTGCCCTCGTAAACCGCCGCGCCGCAACGGGGACAAGTGCCGATTGCTTCCCGCTGCGGGGCAAACAGCTTCGCTTTATCTTCGGAAATCGCGGAATAGGTTTTAACAAGGCTTGCTGTCATTTCCTCAATCCCGCCCATGAAGTCGGCGGGGCTGTCGCTGCCTTTGGCAATCCCGGTAAGGCGTGTTTCCCATTCTGCCGTAAGCTGCGGGGAAATAAGGCTTTCGGGCAGAATGGCGACAAGGTTATACCCGTCCTTTGTGGGGATTAGCTTTTTGCCCTTGCGCTCGGCAAAGCCCGCGCTAATGAGTTTTTCAATGATACCCGCCCGCGTTGCGGTAGTGCCTAATCCTTTGCGCTCTGCGTCCTCTGGCGTGTCCTCCTTGCCCGCGCTCTCCATAGCGGACAGAAGCGTATCTTCGGTAAATGCTTTCGGGGGCTGCGTGTAACGCTCGGAGATCTCCGCTGCCGGATTTTCAAAGGTCTGCCCCTCGGCAAGCGGGGGCAAAACCGCTTCCGGCTCGGCTTCCTCGTCCTGCTCTGCGGCTGCGGGGCGGGACAGCCTTTCAATCCCGCGCCAACCCTCACAAAGCGTCGTCCTGCCCTTTGCGGTAAAGGCATAGCCGCCGCAAGTGAAAACCGCTGTAACCGCTTCATATTCATAAGGCGCGGCTGCGGCGCAAAGCAGCTTCGCGCATACAAGGGTCATTAGCTTTTTCTCGCTCTCGGCAAGGGACGAAAAGCCCATTTTCAAAAACTCCGCTGTCGGCAAAATGGCGTGGTGGTCGGTTACTTTGCTGTTGTCGCAAATCCTTGTAAGGTCGGCTTGCAGCTTTACCCCCTGCATAAAGGGAAGCAGCGAACAAAGCCCGGTAATAAGTTCCTTTGTGCTGCCCTCCATATCGGAAGTGATATATTTGCTGTCGGTGCGGGGATAGGTCAAAAGCCGCTTTTCATAAAGGGCTTGCGCATAGTCAAGGGTCTGTTTTGCTGTAAATCCATACAGGCGGTTTGCTTCCCGCTGCAAGGAAGTAAGGTCAAACAGCTTCGGCGGGGCAACGGTCTTTTTCTCTCTTTTAAGGGAAGTACAAACGGCCTGCGATTTCTCGCAAGCCGCTTTCATCTGCCGCGCCGCCGCTTCGTCGTCCTGCCTTTCGGAAAGGGCGGTAATGCCGACAACGTCCAGCTGGACGATATGATATTTTTCCTTTTTGAAGCTGCCAATCGCATAGTCGCGGTTTACCAGCATAGCAAGGGTAGGCGTTTGCACTCTGCCGACATTCAGCGTCTTATGGTAGAGGATAGAGAAAAGGCGGGTCGCGTTGATACCGACAAGCCAATCTGCCTTTGCTCTGCAAAGCGCGGATTGATAGAGGTTATCATAGCCGCGCCCGTCTTTGAGGTTTGAAAAGCCCTCGCGGATTGCGCTTTCTTCCATGCTGCTAATCCAAAGGCGGGAAAAGGGCTTTTTGCAATTTGCCTGTTCATAGACAAAGCGAAAAATGAGTTCCCCCTCGCGCCCTGCGTCGCAAGCGTTGACGATTTCGGAAACGTCGCTGCGGTGCATAAGGTCTTTGAGGATAGAAAACTGCTGCTCCTTGCCGCTGGCAACCACAAACTGCCACTCCTGCGGGACAATGGGGAGATCGTCATACTTCCATTTTCGGTACTGCTCGTTGTAGGTCGCCGCGTCCGCAAGGCTAATCAAATGTCCGATACACCACGACACAAGGTAGCCGCTGCCCTCAAAATATCCGCTGCGCTTTTCACTCGCGCCGATTACGGCGGCAATCGCCGCCCCGACGCTCGGTTTCTCTGCAATTACAAGTTTCATACTTCCTCGTCCTCCTGTTCGGTCTGCTCGGTTTCCAATTCCTCTAATTCTTCGTCGTCCTCGTCAAAGTCGAGATCGTCAAGGCTGCTGCCGCCTTTCGCCGCGTCCTTTTTGGGCTTCAAAATCTTAAAATAGTAGAACGCGCCGCCGCCCGCTGCGGCAACCAGCAGCACGACAAGCAGAATACCCATGCCGCCGCCTTTTTCTTCTTCCGGCGGCT
>OLQT01001817.1_pt1 | contig 12452 bp, 7 predicted proteins | sample 1672651 | NCBI WGS metagenome assembly OLQT01 (sample SAMEA3136709, study PRJEB25190) | human gut metagenome | biome: human gut; feature: human-associated habitat; material: faeces | place: Austria | collected 2013 | reverse complement strand
ACATCATTAATGTCACTTATATTAACAAGTCACCAATGTATCTGTTAAGCCTATTTAATAACAGTGTTACTGAATGGTTGGAAGATGGAGAAAGTTTTGAAATGCATCCTCTGTTTGAAAAAGCAAAGTTTGATAAAAAAAATAGTACGATAACTTTAGAATGTGGCAAATCGGATTATGTACGAAAAATGTTTTTTGATATATCCAAAAACGGATATATTAAATACGCATTGAAAAATACTTTGTATTTACAAAGTGTCTATTCAATAAAACTATATCTGTATTTGTTGGAAAATAGATTCCGTTCAACTTGGAAAATTGAATTAGACTGTTTAAAAGGAATTTTTGAATGTACTTCTGATTACTATAATGATTTCAGAAGATTTAATTCAAAAATCTTGAAGACATCTATTGATGAAATAAATGAAATGACAAATGTTTTTGTTTCTTATGAAACAATACGAAAAGCTCGAAAAGTTGCAGAAATTGAATTCACTTGTCATTTTAAAGATACGAATGAAGTGATCAATGGAGAATTTGAAGAAAAGGATATTCCATCTATTTTTAGCACTTTAGCTTGGGATGAAATAGAAAATAACTTAGAATATGGTTCATTGGAATATGTAATCGCTGAAATTCAATACACATCGAAAGAATTATTGGGAAAAGAAGAATTAAGCAAGGCAGAATTAAATATCATTAAAGAATTATATGATTTGTACGGTGGACGAATGATGATTGTTGCTTCAAGAGAAGCAAGTACTTATGAAAAATATTCTTTGTATTACATACGAGAACTCATGAAGACTTGGATTATGAAGGGGTATAGTGTAGAAGATGTAGAGAATGGGAAACGATAAGAATAGGAGAGAATAAGATTTATGAAAAAACAAATATCAAAGATATTACTCATTTTATTAACAAGTATATTTATTACTGGATGTTCGTTGGATTTAAAATCTGACAAACCTATAGAAAATGGAATAATTCAGGAGAATGTGCAACTTACTGATATTCCTGAATTTAATGATGAACCGTATATCGTACTAAATGAGAATGTACCAATGTTTACTGAAGAAGAAACGGCAAGTACAGAGATATTTGAAGACTACTCTGATTTAGATAGATTCGGTCGGTGTGGTATTGCTTATGCTAATCTTCATCAGAGCATTATGCCAACCGAAGATAGAGAAAGTATTGGAATGATAAAACCATCAGGTTGGAAAACTGCAAAATATGATTTTGTAGATGGGAAATATTTGTACAATCGGTGTCATTTAATTGGTTTTCAATTAGCAGGAGAGAACGCTAATGAAAAGAACTTGATTACAGGAACTCGCTTCCTAAATGTAGAAGGGATGCTTCCATTTGAAAATATGGTTGCTGATTATTTGAAAGAAACAAACAACCATGTGTTATATCGTGTTACTCCTGTCTTTAAAGATAATGAATTGGTCGCTAGAGGGGTCACGATTGAAGGGTATTCCGTTGAAGATCATGGAGAAGGAATTCAATTCTATGTGTATTGTTACAATAATCAACCAAAAATAGAAATCAATTATCAAACAGGAGATAGTAAGGAAATTGCATCTTCTTCTGAAAATGAGCCTAACGATAGTGAAAAAAGAACCTTTATCGTAAATAAGAATTCAAAGAAATTTCACGAAGAAGACTGTGAAAATGCAAACAAGATTTCAAGCAAAAATAGAGAAGTTGTTGAAAGTGATGTAAATGCACTGATTGAAGAAGGATATGAACCAGCACAATGTTGTGTAGATAATTAAGAATATTATACATGATACAGAAATAAAAAAACTTATACCTTTATTTTCTTTGGCAAGGTATAAGTCTTATGCTAAAATCATGGTGGACAGATTATTTAGGTAGTTCAGGTCGCTAGACCAAGGAGCGTTGAGCCTTGTTAATATAAATGTATTTTCGAGGAGTGATGCTTATGAGTACATATGAAGCATTATCAATAATGTTATCTATACTAACTCTAGTCGTTGTTCTTCTAATCGAATTGATTAAGAAAAAATGACAAATAAAAAACTACCTAAGTTTCCGAGGCGAAGGTAGTTTTTTATAGAACTATTCAAAACCCTAAACAGAATAATCTGTCCACTTTTTACATCTTTATTATAAGCGATAAATTGATAAATATCAATAAATTCAAAAAAGGAAGTCACTTCCTATTTTTCTATTTGAGTGCAACAAGGCAGAAAAACTGGTAAATCAAATAAAGATTCTGTAGAATAATCATGGAGGTATATGTATATGTACTATACTATCCAAAATAAGCACTCATTTGGAAATGTTTCAGTTCTTAACCAATATGGAATTACAGTTTTTGACTCTAGTAGTCATACTGTTAATTATCAGAGAGTTAAAAAAGTAACCTGAAATATGTTCCAATGGATGCAAAAAAAGAAGAGGATTGCCGTCCTCTTCTTTTCCTATGGGAAATCCACAGTTCTTAACCACTATTATTATATGCTATAAACTGAAAAATGACAACTGATTTTAGATTTTAAAAACTGTAATTTTACCTGTGGTTGCACTTTTGCTTCACACCAAAATATGCTAATATGATAATGTGGTAAAATATTGAAAAGGCAGAAAACTAAGCGTTTTTTGTCTTTTTTTATTTTCAGAAAGGAGAGAAATTACAGTGAAATGGTATTTTAAACGAAGGCATCCGTTTGGATGCCTTGAATCATTTATCTAGGAAAAAAGGGAACGGATGAAAACTCGAGATTCATTCGTTTCCTAAAAAAAAGGAAGTCACTTCCTATTTTTCATAAAAAATACAAAAAAAGAAAGGAGAAACTTTATGAAAAAGACATTAAAGCGAATTGTAACTTGCATATTCTCTACGCTTTTAACTGTAAATGCTGTGATGCCTACTTATGCAAATGAGCAAGTCGTTGCCGAACCATCTCCTACTTTGAATATTACTGTTGAAGGAAATGGACAGGTTAAAGTTACAGAAAATGAAACTGAAACGATAGTAACGAAAGAAACTCCATTTACACAATCTTATAAAGAAGGTACGAAAGTGACGATTGAAGCGATTGCTGATGAAGAAAATGTAATCGAAAACTTTACAAACAATGATGTTGCAGTACCTGAATTTGTGGCAGAACAGAATAGTTTAAAGATTGAATATGTTACTGGTGTCGAAAATTCAAACTTTGTAGTTACATTCAAAGAAATTGTTTCTAGTGAAGAACAAGAAACAAATGAAAAAGTAGATACAGAACCGATTGAACAACCTGAAGCAGAAGGAGAAACTACAAAAGAAGATTCCATTGAAACGGAAGAAAAGGATAAAACAAAAGATAAAGTAGATAAAAATAGTAAACTGCTAATCAATGACGAAACCTTTATTCCAAATCGTCCTGTTAGTGCTGAAGAACAACAAATTTTAAACGATTATCAAAATGGAATGACTATGAAAGAAGAGTATATTCAAAAGCGTAAAGAAATTGTTGATAAAATTCATGCGTGGAAATATGTGGATGATAATTATTTTATTACGGCTAAATTTTATGAAGATTATGATACAGCAAATCTATTGCTAGGATTAGGTGCTTCTATTTTAATTGCCCCTGATTTTAGATACTCCGAATCTGCATCAAGCACTTATTCTTCTGATCGCAGTTTGAGTAGTCCTGTTGTTACTTATTTTGAAGAAGGTGGACATACCTCTATTTCGAATGGAATCGGAACAGTCTGGGGAATTGGTAGTTTTTGGAAAGTTGATGGTCATGTAGCCTTTTGTGGAGAAGCCATGTTTGCACCACCTCGAGCAGGCTCAGCATTAAATTCTGCTGTGGAAGTACATGATGATAGAGTACGAAAAGTTATCTATTATGCATATGGATATCCGAATAACCAAGTTTCAAATTATTTCAAAAATAGAGATCAATCCTTGTTGGCTACTAACGAATTTTTATCTGCTGTGGCTAGTGGCACTTCACTAGGAGGGTCTTCAAATGGGCAACGTTATCATGTTGCCTATGAAATGTTAAAAGGTATTTTGAATTTACCAAGTCCACCATCTGATTTTAAAGTATATAAGGCAAAATGCCCTGGAACAGGAACGAACTTCCAAGGAATTGTAACAGAATATCAAACGTTATATTGGGGTCAAAATGAGCCAAAAGGAAATCTAACGATTGAAAAATCTTCATCCAATCCTTCGATTACAGACAATAACAACTGTTATAGTTTAGAAGGTGCAGAATATGGATTGTATAACAGTGAAGCCGATGCCAATAAGGATGTCAATCGAGTAGGTACATTTACAATCAAGGCTGATGGAAAAGCAAATACCATCAAGGACTTGAAGGCAAAGACATATTACTTGAAAGAAACCAAAGCAGGAAAAGGATATGATTTAGATAAAAAAGTGTATCCCGTTTCAGTAAAAAGTGGAAAAACAGAAATTAAAAAGGTAAAAGACAATCCTCAAGCTGACCCTGTTGGTATCTTATTGAAGAAGCGTGACAAGGAAACTGGACAGGATGTACCACAAAGAGATGCGAAACTTGAAGGTGCTGAATTTACTGTGAAGTACTACAAAGGGGATTATGCTGAAGATGTCGATCCTGCGACACAGGGAGCAACACCTGAACGTACTTGGGTATTAAAAACAGATGAAGATGGTTTTACTTATTTACAAGATAACTATAAAGTTTCGGGTGATGAATTTTACTATAATAGCACAAATTTGCCAACAATTCCGATTGGAACAGTAACATTACGAGAAACGAAAGCACCTGAAGGGTACAAACTAAATGATGAAACATTTATTGTAAAGGTAATTTCAGAAGGTTCAGATGAATTTTTAAGCACATACCAAGAACCAATCGTACCTGAACAGGTTATCAAAGGAAAAATTCGCATTGCTAAGAAAGACAAGGATACAGGAAAAGTCATTCAAGTGGCAGGGACAGTCTTTGATATTTATTTCAATGGACAGAAAGTAAGCTCAATGACAACGGATGAAACAGGATATGCTACATCTGAAGACTTGGCTTACGGAGAATATGTAATCAAAGAAGCAAAAGCTCCAAATGGATATGTCGTTGATGTAGATCAAGAGGCTGTCGTAGATATTACAGCCGAAAAGACATACGATACAGAATTAAGTGATAAACGAGTGAATGCGACCATCAATCTTGTTAAAGAAGATAAAGATACTGGTAATCGTCCTCAAGGGGATGCAACACTAACAGGTGCTGTATATGGACTATATGCTAAAGAAGATATTCTTGACCCATCTATGGATGGAACAGTCATTCATAAGAAAGATTCTTTAGTTGGAAAAATCACGACAGATAAAAATGCAAGTGGTACAATTGAAAATCTATATTTAGGGGAATATTACTGGCAAGAAATCAGTCCAAGCGAAGGATATGAATTGGATGAAACAAAATATCCTTTCACTGCAAGTTATAAAGACCAAAATACAATTACAGTTACTGTGGATAGTACAGTGAAGGAAACAATTCGTACTGGAGAATTTGACATTATCAAAACGATTACAGATGGAAGTCAATCTGAAATCATGACAAATGAAAAAGGTGCAGAATTTGTTGCTGTATTGTTAAAGGATTATGAAGCTAATGGTAAAGACATTCAAAAGGCTTTACAATATGCAAAAGAAAACCGAAGCGAAAAAGAATATGCTGTATTAACAACAAATAAAAATGGTTATGCGACTTCAGGCAAATTAGCGTATGGTAAATATATTATCCAACAGACTAAGAAAGGCGAAAACGCTGAAGAAACAGATATTCTTGAAGGAACATTCACATTTGAAGTAACCGAAGCCAATGGACAAACAATTATTAAAGGTGGAGATACTTCAGGAAATTCTCTTGAAGTCGGAGATGATGGTAAGATGCATTACCATATCAATAACCGACCAAGTGATTATTTCTTAAAACTTGTGAAAGTAGATGCTGAAAGTGGAAAACAGATTATCTTATCTGATGCTACATTTAAAGTTAAAAATCTAGCAACTGGCGAATATATTCGTCAAAAAGTAGCAGGTGTTTGGGTTGATGAATTCAATACAGATAAAAATGGTTATGTTATCCTTCCTTTAAAATTGAAATCAGGTAAATATCAACTTGAAGAAATCAAAGCACCACATAACTATTTGTTAAATGGCACAAGCATTCCATTTGAAATTAAAAAATCGGAAGTGACTTCCGAAGATGAAGATGGAGATGCATATATCGTAGTAGCTATGGAAGATACACGAGTAAAAGGGTCTATTTCTTTTGAAAAACGAGGAGAAGTGTTAGTGGGTTCTCATAAAGACGAAAATGGAAATATCGTATTCGATTATGAAGAACATGGATTAGCTGGCACGGAAGTTACTGTTTATGCGAAAGAAGACATCATTGACCCTGCGGACGGAGAAGTACTTTATAAAGCAGGTGAAGTTGTTACAACGGCAACTACAGATAAATCAGGAAAGGCTCAAGTAGATAATTTATATCTAGGTAGCTATCTAGTGCGTGAAACAAAAGCCCCTGAAGGTTTTGTAGTATCTGATAAAGAGTACAATGTTACTTTAAACTATAAAGACGATCATACAGCAATCATTTCTGATTCCGTTTCTTATGTGAATGAACGACAAAAAGTAGCAATTGACTTAGTCAAACTAGATGATGAAACAGATACACCTTTAAGTGGTGCTGAATTTGGATTGTATGCTACGGAAGATATTTATGGCTATGACAATGAACCTCGTATCACAGATATGGCTAAAAAATTAGTCGTTGAAAAAGGTACATTGATTGAAACTTCAATTTCTGATGACAATGGACAGGTTGTATTTAATGCAGATCTTCCTTTAGGAAAATATGAAATCCGTGAATTGAAAGCACCAATCGGATATGCTTCTAGTGATAAAGTCATTGAAGTGGATGCAACATATCAAGGACAAGATGTAGAAACAATCGAAATCGAAGCAGAATTCAAGAACAGCATTACAAAAGTTGAATTCTCAAAAATTGATGCAACAACTAGCGAAGAATTAGAAGGTGCAACACAAGTTGTATATCCAAAAGATAAACCAAACGAAATTTTTGAAACATGGGTATCTACAAAAGAACCTCATATCATTAAAGGTTTAGAAGTTGGACAAACTTATATTTGGGAAGAAATTTCTGCTCCGTATGGATTTGCTCTTGCTGAAAAGATTGAATTTACTGTAGAAGATACAGGCGAAATTCAAGTGGCAGGAACAATGAAAGATGAAATCGTATATGGACAGTTAACTTTTGAAAAAGTAGGTAAACAATTCACATATACAGACATTGGTATGACGGATTTAGGAGTGGTTAATACACCAGTCTTTGAAGAAATGAATATCTTAGGTGCTGAAATTACTATTTACGCTTCAGAAGATATTACATTAGGAAATGGAATCACTTATTACAAAGCTGATGAAGAAATCGAAACTTTAGTAAGTGATTTTGAAGCTGTACAGTCTATCAAACTTCCAGTTGGTAAATACTATTATGTTGAAACAAAAGCCCCAATCGGTTTTGTGAAGAACGAAGAAAAACATTACTTTGAAGTTAAAGACAATCAGATCAACGAACTACAAGTAATCGAATCTACATTGAAGAACGAAAGACCAGTGTATAACATCAACATGACGAAACAGATGGAATTCTCTGATACAGCTATGAACAAAGAAGCCTATAAAGATGTAGTCTTTGGTATCTACACTCGTGATGATACATATGATTGGAAAGGGAATGTAGCGATTAAATATGACACATTACTAGCGACATCAGGTATTGATGAAGAAGGTCATTTAGTACATACCCCTGAACTTCCAGTTGGTAACTACTACATTAAGGAATTGGCAACAAATTCAGCGTATAAGTTAGATGAAAAAGAATACGACTTTAGTATTGAACAATCTAATGATAAGGCTGTCATTGTGCCAATCAATGAAGGTAAACCAATCATCAATAAATTGAAAGAATACTATGTTCTAGTCAATAAAGTAGATGAAAACACAATGAAAAACATCATCAGTAAGGAATTTGAATTCACATCTTTCACAGATGCAGAATGCAAAAATCCTATCGAAACAAAACAAGCAAACACAAAAGACGGAACTGTTAAGTTTGTATTGAACTACGGAACGACATACATCAAGGAAACGAAAGCCCCTCTAGGTTATTCGTTAAGCCCTGAAGTTGTGAAAGTAGAAGTCAATGATGATGGATTGTTTGTAAATGGTAAGAAGGTAGAACGAAGTGAAGACTTGTTGTATTCTATCATCTATAAAGATAGTTTGCTTCCAGTTATTCAAACAGGAGCAGGTAGTGATTCTATGTTGTTTATCGTTGCAGGTCTTGGAGTTTTAGTATCTTTGATCGGTATCTTAGAATACAGAAGAAGAAATAGAAACAAGAAGTCTGAAAATACATCAGAATAAAGAATTGTTTAAAATCTATTTCACAAAAATAATAAAATCTCTGATAGTTCACAGTGAGGTAGAGAATATAAAACAATGATTTATCTTCCTGAAGCCCTTGCTTTTACGCAAGGGCTTCAAATAAAAGGTATCAAAGCAATTTGATGCTTTTTATTTGAAAAATAGGAAGTCACTTCCGAAAATTAGAAACAAGGGGGTTATCATGGTTACAAAAATACAAGATGGTTTAGTTACTTATATTGGTTTTCACGCAAACAAAAATAAAAAGTTTATTGTTGAAACAAAAGGAAATTGGACATATATAAATTATCAAAAAGATGAATTTACACGAATTATTTGTGGCTATGTGGTTAAACAAGATGATGGAAGATATAGAACGCATAGACTTGGAACTTTTGATACAAATTTTAAAGATAGAAATGTAGGATATTTCGATTCACTTAAAGATGGAATAGCATATATGAAACAAGTGTATATTCAAGAATTATATCCAACACATAAAGACTTAGGGAAAGAAATTTTAGATAGTTCAAACACATTTGTAGAAGTTGAAGAAGACTTAGATGAAATTGAAAAATAGGAAGTGACTTCCTATTTTTTGCAGAAAGCATAAAAATGCTATCTATTAGAGTATTTAGAAATCTGTTATAATAAGAATACGAAAGAAGGTGGTTTTATGGCACAATATAAAGCTAATGTTTTTGTTAAAGATGAATTAAGAGAAATAACAAATCCTGAAAAAGATAGACCACAGCGTATTATTGGAGAAGAATTGAAAGACTATTTATTTGATTCTAAAGATACCAAAGTCTGTATCTTGTATGGATTGCGAAGAACAGGAAAAACAACTTTGATGTTGCAAACAATTTCTGAATTGACACAAGATGATTTTGAAAAAAGTGCATATATCGAAGTAAGTAATAGAGATACAATATCTTCTTTGTATAGCGATCTTGATATGTTGAAAGAAGAAGGATACAAGTATATTTTCATTGATGAAGTTACTTCTTTAGATAACTTTATTTCCATGTCTTCCTTATTTCCTGATGTATATGTTAGAAAAGGTATGAGAATTGTTCTGACAGGAACAGATTCTCTAGGCTTTTTCCTATCTTCTTCTCGTGAGCTTTATGATAGAGCTAGATATATTCATACAACATATATTCCTTTTTATGAATTTAAACATCTGTTTCCTAATAAAAACATTGATGAATTCATTGAATATGGTGGTACTTTAATTCCTGAATATAATGAAGATTATCCGTTCTATAATGGAAAAAATGCTGAACAATATGTAGATTCTGCAATCGCACAGAACATCCAGCATTCTTTAGAAAACTATGAAGAAGGCAGTAAATTCCGTTCTTTGATAAATCTGTATAATCAAGACAAACTTACTAATGCTATCAATCGTGTTGTACAGAATAGAAACCATCAATTCTCTATCAAAGTAATTCAAAGTACATTTAAGTCTTCTGATTATAACTCTGTTAGAGATATAATGACTACTCGTGTTAAGAAGAATATCGAACCTAACACAGATATTCTAAACAGAATAGATTCAAGCACGATTATTGAATCATTGAAAAAACAACTTCATATTTATGATGCAAGAAAAGATGAAATATTAACAGATTCTGAAGTCTATGAGATAGAACAATATTTACGAAAACTAGAGATTGTAGATTCCTACACTGTTGAATCAGGTGACTTTAATATTTCGCCAGTAGAAAACAATATTATTACACAATCAGGGTTGCGATACAGTCAGTGCAAGGAATTGTTGAAGATTTTAGAAAATCACAATACTTTTCGATTGGGAACAGATAAAGAACAAAATTTAATTGTTTCAACTATTGATAACAATGTAAAAGGGAAGATATTAGAGGAATTGACAATTTATAATGTCCAACAGTCTTTGGATGCTGAAAAATATGAAGTATTTCAACTCTCTTATCCACCAATGCCAAGTGAAGGTGTTACGGAAGGAGAAATTGATTTAGTTATTAAAGATAAAGAGGCATATACTGTAGAATTGTTTGAAATTAAACACAGTTCTGAAATCGTACCTAGTCAATATAAACATATGATTGACCCTGCAAAAATGAAATACTTTGAAAAAAGAGGATTAGAAGTAAGTGGAAGAACAGTGTTATATATGGGAAAAACACAAGGACAAGAAATTGAGGGTGTGAAATATAAAAACATATCCGAATATCTTGATGAATTAAAAGTTTATGATCGTAATTATCAGAAGATGTTTTTAGTACAAAAAGAATGTGCAAAAAATGTAGAAGATGGATATGATGAGAATGATTCATTGGATACAAAATGTTAATGTAAAGTGGAGAGAAATCTTCACTTTTTTTCATAAATAGGAAGTGACTTCCTAATTTGGCTAGATGGCAAATTAAAATTAGTTTGCAAATAAAAATTACTGTGCTATACTCTAATTGAAGATAACATTTTTGTTATTATTCATGTGAGGATTGCCTTTTGTAGTTGAAGTACAAAACAAAAGGGTAAAGCTCAAATCTCTAAGGTGCTTCGCTACCATTCCTATAAAATATAGGATAGTCAAAGACTAAAAGGCGAATGATTTATTCGGGTGCTTCGCTACCATGCCTATTTATAATAAAACGAATAGGATAGCAAAAAGCTAAAAGGCGAATACAAAGTCATGTAGAGATGCATGGCTTTTTTTATGTTTGGGGGTGCTTGCATGAGTGAAAAGCTAGATTTTTATGAAGTGAATATAGATTATGTAAAATATCTAAAACAATTTGATTCTCGAATACCTGATGTAGTGTATCAAAATAGAAATAAATTTGTATGCGGAACATTATTCAAAATCAATGGGTTGAATTTTTTTGCCCCTGTATCCTCATTTAATATAAAGCAAAATTCAAACTATGTTATTGAAGTTGGAAATGTACCAGTAGGTAGTGTTCGTTATTCTTTCATGTTTCCTGTACCTGATTCAGAAATCAAACAAAAAGTCATAAATAATGAAAGTGATTATCAATATAGATTCCTGCTAAGACAAGAATTAAAATATTGTAATAAGAATAGAGAAGTCATTCAAAGTAAAGCAAAAGCAATCTATCATAAAGCGTTGGATAAAAATACAACATATCATAAATTTTGTTGTGACTTTCAATTGTTGGAAGAAAAGTGTAAAGAGTGGATTTATGATAAAACCATAGTGAAGCATGAAAAAGGAATTCCAATGTATAAGTTTTCTTTTCAAGAGAAAATGACATTGTTGGAACTCACGAAAGACAGACATACAATTGAGTTGTTCGCTATAGATCATAATGAAGTGATTAAAAATAAAGCGACAGACAAACTAAAAAAATTAGATGAGGCTACTAAGAAAATATCTCCAGTACATGAACACTTAAAGAAAGGAATAAATGTACCTCATAAGATTTATTTTGCTAATTATCATACAACAATTCGATTAGAATTGATAAAAGATAATATATGTTATTACAAGGATGAATTGAATAATTCTATTTATGTATTAGAACGAAAAGATGCACATTTACCTCAAGTGATGCAGAGAATGTTAGAACCATATTTAAAGGCAAACGAAAAGAATACAAATGTATATGTTCTAACAGATAGTGAACTAGCCAATAGCAATTATCATAATCTTTTGATTGAATATCAAAACTATCCAGAACGATTTGATTATGTGCGAAAAGGATTAGTTACTTCCAGTCAAAAAACAGCAACTATGGAACAACAAAATCAACTTAATAAAGAAGATGAATTCGGAGAAATTGAAAAATAGGAAGTGACTTCCTATTTTTGAAAATGGAGAAAAGATATGGAATATCATTATTTTACGATAGAAGATGTAGAAATGCTTAAATTTAACGGAATCACGCATTTACATAACCACTTGAATTATTTAGGCTTAACAGATACATTGGTGACTTGTTAATATAAGTGACATTAATGATGT
>OLQT01001814.1_pt1 | contig 12457 bp, 9 predicted proteins | sample 1672651 | NCBI WGS metagenome assembly OLQT01 (sample SAMEA3136709, study PRJEB25190) | human gut metagenome | biome: human gut; feature: human-associated habitat; material: faeces | place: Austria | collected 2013 | reverse complement strand
TGTAAGGCAATCTCGGAGGGAATATGCGCGTTGGACTGAAGGCGATTCTGTGTCTGATCGCCATTGCGGCGCTGGTTCTGCTGGTGCTCTGGTTTCTATATCTTCGCTTTGTGCCGAAGGATGCTCCGGCACTCCTTTTGACACCGCTCGCATTCTGGCTTCACGTGCCATCTGCCGTTCCGGTTGCCTATGGTCTTGCCGGCACGCCGCTCTCTGCATTTTCAGCAGCCTGCGGTGTCGTTGTCTACTATATGTGCGACATGATTCACGGAAAAATGGAGCCGCTGCTTCATGCGGCGGAAGCACCGGAGATCACGGCAGTCGTACAGGAATTTTTCAACGGCCTCTTCCGCAATGAGGAAATGCTGCTGGTTCTGATCGCCTGCGCACTGACCGTACTTCTTGTCAATGCAATCCGCCACAGCAGTGCGGATTATGCATGGCAGATTTCCATTGTGGCAGGTTCGGTTGCCTATGCGGTTATTATGATTGCCGGAAGCCTGGCACTGGATGTACAGATTGCACTCCCGATGGTTCTGATCGGGGCGGCGGCCGGCTGTCTGGTTGGATTTGTTCTGGAGTTTTTCCTGTTCGGTGCAGACTACACCCGGACAGAATACCTGGAATATGATGACGACGATTATTATTACTACGTAAAAGCCGTTCCAAAATTCAATGTGACAAAGGCACAGCGCCGTGTGACTTATATTCGGAATGAAAAGAAAAAAGAACCGGATCTGACAGACGAGGAACTCGATGCTCTGGCAAATCTTGGACATACAGAAGAATCCGGGAACAGCAGGGATCTTGATGAGATCGAGGAAAAAGAAGAAATAGAAGAAATAAACGAAACAGAAGAAATTCAGGAAGAAGAAATTCCGCCGCTGGACGAGGGCGATTATCAGGATGTGGATTATAAGAGCATGCTGGAGGACACCTTAAAGGATCTTTAAAAGAATTTTGAAAATCAGAAGAAAACCGGCCGGGGGAAAAAGAAAGGAAGTGACAGTGTGCGTGGCGTGTGGAACTGGATTGTCACAAGAACGGCAGACTACGGGCTGCCAAAACAAATTGAACTGATTGATATTGTGCAGATTCTGCTCATTGCATTTTTCGTCTATCACCTGATCCGCTGGCTGCAGAATACAAAGGCCTATACGCTGATGAAAGGTATTTTTCTGATTGGTGTCTTTGTCATCATTGCAAACGTGCTGAAAATGCAGACGATTCTGTGGCTGTTCGGAAACATCGGCGGGGCGGCGATCACAGCGGTTGTAATTATCTTTCAGCCGGAGCTTCGAAGAGTGGTCGAGCAGATTGGAGAAAAGAATCCGCTGTCTGCCATTTCTTTTGCGAGCGGCCAGGAGGAAAATGAACGGTTCAGTGACAAAACCATCAATGAACTGGTAAGGGCCAGTTTTGAAATGGGAGAAGTAAAGACCGGAGCGCTGATCGTCATCGAAAAGACCATCACCCTGGAGGAATATGAAAAGACCGGAATCCCGATTGACGGCGTTCTGACCAGCCAGCTGCTGATCAATATTTTCGAACACAATACGCCGCTGCACGACGGAGCCGTGATTGTACGGAACAACCGTGTCACGGCAGCAACATGTTACCTGCCGCTGTCCGACAACATGGATCTGAACAAGAATCTTGGAACACGCCACCGTGCAGGTGTCGGCATCAGTGAGGTGACGGATTCCTTTACGATTATTGTCTCCGAGGAAACCGGAAATGTGTCGTATGCTTCCGGCGGAGAACTCCACACGGCAGTAACACCGAGCGACCTTCGGGACCAGCTTCACAAAATCCAGAAGCTCGCGAAAAAACCGGAAGAGAAGAAAGGATGGCATATCCGCGGAATGCGTCAGAAAGTGGAGGGAGAGAAGAAATGAAAAAGAAAATTCTGAAAAAGCTTCTGAACAATCTCCCTTTGAAAATTCTTTCTATCCTGATTGCCATTGTCATCTGGTACGTTGTGGTCAGTGTGAATGACCCGATTGTGAAAGAGCGCTTTGATGTCCCCGTGCAGGTGACCAATGAAGCCTACATCGCAGCCGGAAAGAAAACATACCAGATTGAGGAGGAATACCAGACGGTCACAGTTACTGTCACGGATAACAACTCGGTTGTCAGCCGGCTGAAAGCATCGGATATCACCGTCACGGCCGATCTGACCCAGATTGTGACGATGGATACAAACCCGGTTTATGTGCCAATCAAGGCAACGTGCTCCATGGTAGAACAGGAAAAACTGAGCACAGTGACAGCAACGATCCCTGTGGAAATCGAGGATGTGGACAGCGAAAAATTCCCGATCACAATTGACGCAGGAAATACGAAACCGGCAAAAGATTACGAAGTGGGAACGATGACTTCCGATCCGGAGAGCATCACCATTTCCGGCCCGACGTCCCTGATCAATAAGATCAGCAGTGTGGTGGCAAAAGTAGATGTAACCAATATGCGGAACTCCGGAACCGTCACGGCGGATCTGATGATTATTGATAAAAACCAGGATGAGATGCCGGAATCCCAGATGGAATTTTTGAATTTCGACAGCGGCTCCCCGCAGGTGGATGTGGATATTGAACTGTGGCGCCGTGTATCCGGTATTAAGCTGAGTGCACTGTACAGCGGAACTCCGGCAGACGGCTATCAGATTAAAAATATCTATACCACACCGGAGGAAATCACCGTTGCCGGATCCGAGGAGGCACTTGCAAAGCTGGCGGATGAAGGCAATACGATTGAAATTCCGGAAGACTATACCTCCGTTGCAGGACAGCGCTCCGATGTGGAGACGACGGTTGACTTAAGCGATGTTCTCGCCGATGTGACAGATCTGAAAGTATCCTCCAGTTCGTCTGCATCCGTTACCGTTCACGTAACGGTTATGCCGAATGAGAGCAGGGAATTTGAACTTGATGTCGATCAGATCGAGACGAGCAATCTTCAGTCCACTTATACCGTTCTGTATGATCAGACACAGCTTGCAATCCGCATTAAAGCATCGGACAAAAATCTGGCCAAATTAGATACTTCCCAGATCAACGCATCCGTAGATCTGAATGGAATGGGTGTCGGGGATTACGAGGTACCGGTAAAAATCACACTGCCGGATGGCTATGAGCTCGTAGACAGTGTCAAGACAACGATTCATATCAAAGAAAAAGCAGTAGCAAATAAAACGACAGGAACAAATTAGGAGGGAAACCAATGGTAAGCGGAAAAGTGACCGTGAAAAATCCAACCGGCCTTCATCTTCGCCCGGCCGGAACCCTGTGCAAACAGGCAATGCAGTTTAAATCATCTATTACATTCCACTACGGAGATGGAAATACAGCAAATGCAAAGAGCGTCTTAAGCGTCCTTGGCGCATGCGTCAAATGCGGAGACGAAATTGAGCTGTTCTGCGAGGGAGAGGACGAGGAGGAAGCTCTGCAGTTCCTTGTCAATTCCATTCGGACGGGACTTGGGGAAGAACTGTAAGGAGAAAGAACAATGAAGAAATATGATTATGTTCTGGTTGGCGCCGGTCTGTATTCCGGAGTGATCGCTTATCTTGCCGGTCAGGCAGGGAAAAACTGTCTTGTACTGGAACGAAGAGATCATACAGGCGGAAATATTTACTGTGAAGAAATCGAGGGAATTCATGTACACAAGTATGGAGCGCATATTTTCCATACTTCGAATAAAGAGGTGTGGCAGTTTGTCAATTCGCTGGCAGAATTCAACCGTTATACAAACTCGCCGATTGCCAACTACAAAGGCGAAATTTATAATATGCCGTTCAATATGAATACCTTCAGTAAAATGTGGGGAATCCGCACACCGGAAGAGGCGAAAACAATCATCGAAGAGCAGAGAAAAGCTGTTCCGGGAGAGCCGAAAAATCTGGAAGAGCAGGCGATCAAACTGGTTGGAAAAGATATTTATGAAAAGCTGGTTAAGGGTTATACAGAAAAGCAGTGGGGAAGAGACTGCAGTGAGCTGCCGAGCTTTATCATCAAACGGCTTCCGGTGCGCTTTACGTATGACAACAACTATTTCAATGACCTTTATCAGGGAATTCCGATTGGCGGCTATAACGTTCTGACAGAGCGGCTTTTTGAAAAAGCGGATGTACAGACAGGTGTTGATTTTCTGGAAGATAAAGAAAAGTACCTGGCGATGGGTGAGACGGTGATTTACACCGGAGCGATTGATGCGTTTTACGATTATGCACTTGGCAAGCTGGAATACCGTACGGTGCGCTTTGAAACAGAAGTGCTGGATACCGACAATTATCAGGGCGTAGCTGTAGTAAACTACACCGATCGGGAGACACCGTATACGCGTGTGATCGAACACAAGCATTTCGAATTCGGAACCCAGAAAAAGACCGTCATTTCCAGAGAGTATTCCACCGACTGGAAAGAGGGGATGGAGCCGTACTACCCGGTGAATGATGCCAGAAACCAGGAACTTTATCAGAAATATGCCGCACTTGCGGAAAAAGAAGAGAAGGTTATCTTTGGCGGAAGACTTGGAGAATACAAGTATTACGATATGGACAAAGTCATTGAGGCTGCACTGAACCAGTGGGAGAAAATGCAGCGGTAGGAAAAAGAACTGCAAACGGAAATCAATCAAAACGGACTGCACACTTGACAGCAGTCCGTTTTTTGACTATATTATAAACGATATCCGGCTGGAAAATACCGGAAAATAAGAAAATGAAAGAGGTCGTTATGAGAAAAGAATATGATGACGAGGATGAAATCCCGGAAAGACGCCATTCCTCAGGAAAGAAAAAGAAGAAATTCGGCTGGGTTAATGTGCTCACCATCCTTCTCGTAGTTGTACTGGTTGTGCTCGTCGGTGTCTATGCTGTAATCAATCACTATTACAGCAAGAGTAACTACGTAAGCGACGATAAAATCACGATCAATAAATCCACAGAGGTTGAGACCGAAAGTACCGGGTTGACTGATGAGGAGACGGATGCCCTGCAGTCTGAGATTTTAAATGAGACACAGGACATTGAACTTCCAAACAACAATAACGTGTACAACATTCTGCTGATCGGTGTTGACCGTCGTGACAAAACGTGGTATGGAAACTCCGATTCCATGATTCTGATGTCCATCAATAAAGATACAAAACAGATCCACATGACATCCTTTATGCGTGACCTGTATGCAAATATCCCGGATGTCGGTGTGAAAAAACTGAATGCAGCCTGCGCATATGGCGGCGGTCCGCTGGTTGTACGAACCATCGAGGACAACTACAAACTGCCGATTGACAATTATGCAAGTGTTGACTTCGATTCCATGATTGACATTATCGATGATATCGGCGGAATCGAGCTTTCGCCGAGCGATGATGAAATCCGTGTAGCGAACCAATATGTTGATGAAATGTGCAGACTCCGTAATGTGGAGGCTTCCGCCCATCAGTATACAGCAGGCGGAGAGCAGCATGTGGATGGCTATCAGGCAGTTGCATATGCAAGAATCCGTTACGTTGGAAATTCTGATTATCAGAGAACGGAGCGTCAGCGAGAGGTTTTAAGCAAGATGATGCAGAAAATGAAATCGTCAAGCGTAACAGAACTGAGTGCACTGGCGGATACCATTCTTCCAAGTGTTACCCATAACATTGATCAGTCTACATTGATGACATTGATCGGAGAGCTGCCGACGATCCTCTCCTATGAGATTGTACAGAGCCGTGTACCATACGATGATCTGTACTCCAGCAAGGGTGAGATGCTTGTTCCGGATTTCTCGGCAACCATTTCCAGACTTCAGACAGAAATCTACGGATCTACTACCGTAAACGAATAAAAAAGAAACAAATGAAAAACCTCCTGTATCCGGCAAGAAAACCGGAGCCGGGAGGTTTTTTCTGCCCGAAAAACCGGAAAAAACCATAAGAAATTTGTAAGGTATTTTACCGGCGGATAACTTGAAATAGATGGAAAAATGTAGTAAGCTATAAATTGTATAAGAGTAAAAAAATGGGAGGATGAATAAGAATGAAAAGAAAGTTTCTGGCCGCAGCCGTACTTGGCGTCATGGTAAGTGTTACACCAGCCGGTGCATATGCAGCTTCTACAGAAACCAGTCCATTACCGGTAAATTCGGAAAGTGATACTGTAGCTCAGGCCGAAGACGAAGAAACGACTCCGACTCCGGCGCCAACTGAGACCCCAGAGGTTACACCGAGTGAGACTCCGGCTCCAACCGAAGCACCGACCGCAACACCAACCGTAACACCAACTGAGACCCCTTCCGAGACACCGACGCCGAGCGCAACTCCGGCTCCGGAAGTAAGTAATCTGAAGGAAGGCTGGAACAGCGTTGAAAGAGATGGAAAGAAACAGTTTCAGTACGGAGTTCTGGATGAGAATAATAAGGTGGTAGCTGCTACCGGACCAATAGAAATCGACGGTGTCGGTTATGTGTTTGATGAAAACGGCTACATGCTGACCGGTGAAGTAGAACTTACGGATAAAGATGGAAAAACCGGAACCTACTACTTGGATACAGAAGGGGAAGATCCTGCAAAAGACGGACTTGGTTCGATGCAGCAGGGTATCTGTGAAGGAAAAGTATTTGCACCGGAACTGAAAAGAAATGAACTTGTTACACTCGAATTTAATGATGGAAGCGTAGACGATTACTATGCGGATGAAAACGGCTATGCCATCTGGAGCAAGACCCAGAAGGTAGGAGATAAAACATATCTGTTTGGCGATGACGGCACCCGCGTAAAAGAGGCAGGTTTCCAGACTGTTGTCGATGAAAAAGGGGTAACGCATACCTACTATCTGAATGCAGACAGCACCGTATCTCTTGGAAACCACACCGTATATCAGCAGGAAGACCGTACCGTAAGCTGGCTGACAGTAGGTTCTACCTGGTATCTGGTAGATGCAGAAACTGGAGAACTCCTTTCCGGCTGGCAAAAGGTAGATACAGCAACCTACTATATGAAACCAGGTTCCTTTGATGCGAACGGAGACATGAAAGACGGAAGCTTCGAGATGGAGACCGGCAATCAGAAAAATAAATCCGGCTGGGCTGAAATTGATGGAAAATGGTACAGCTTCCGAAGCTGGGGCGGCGTACGAACCGGCTGGTTCAATTACGATGGAAATAAATATTATCTCCACGAAGACGGCCATATGGAAGACAATGCACTGAATCTGAATGGAACCTTGTACTTCTTCCGAAGCTGGGGCGGTATGCGCGTCAATGATGTTGCTGAATATGAAGGCAATTATTACTATGTCGGAGCTGACGGAACCGTTTCGACCACAACTGGCTGGAAAAAAATTAAAACCGCAACTCAGACGATCTGGTACTGGACGACGGCAGACAGTGGAAAACTGCTGACGAATTCCTGGCTGGATTACAATGGAAACAGCTATTATCTGAAAGCCGATGGAAAAATGGCTTTTAATGAGTGGCTGGATAACACCTATTACTTCCGCAGCTGGGGTGCGGCCTACAAAAACGCATGGGCAAAAGTCAACAATGTATGGTATTATTTTGACGGAAATGGAAAGAAATATACCAGCGGCTGGCTGACCTACAAAGGAAATAAGTATTATCTGAAATCCGATGGAACCATGCTTGCCAATGAATGGCTCGATGGAAAATACTACTTCAAGAGCTGGGGTGGTATGTATAAAAACGAATGGGGCAAGTCCGGCGATACCTGGTACTGGTTTAATGCAGATGGAACCAAACGGACGCAAAAAGGCTGGTTCCTCTATGATAAAAATTATTATTATCTGGATAAAGATGGAAAAATGCTGACCGGCTGGGTTTACCATGACGGTAACTATTATTACATGAAGAGCTGGGGCGGCATGGCACATGACGAGTGGATTCTTCATGATAAGAACTGGTACTACTTCAAGAGCTGGGGCGGCATGTACCATGACCAGTGGCTGACACTGAACGGTTCTCAGTATTATTTCCGCAGCTGGGGCGGAAGATATCAGAACTGCACCGCTACGATCAATGGAAAACAGTACAAATTCGATGCTTCCGGACGCAGAATCACGGAAGGATGGGAGTACATCGGAAAATACCGCCGTTACCGCAAAGCAGACGGTTCTCTGATGGAGGATGTGACAAGCATCTTCAATCCGTCATCCAAATACATCACAGTAGACAGAACCCGCGGACGTGTCACCATTTACGGCTATAACAGTGCAACCGGTTCTTACGATACCCCGATCAAATCAATGATCTGCTCCGTAGGAAATCCAATCAGTTACACCGCAGCAGGAACATATAAAATCGGCTGGCAGTTGAAAAAGAAGCAAATGAGAGGTGAAGATTATGTGTGCTGGGCACCATATGTATCACAGATTTATGGCGCTGTTTACTTCCATGGCGTAGCAAGCAGCACACCGGATCTGAATATGATCTCTGCCGTAGACTTCAATTCCCTGGGATCACCGATGTCACATGGTTGTGTCAGACTGACTGCAATCGATGCAAAATGGATTTATGATAACGTCAGCAGCGGAACAACGGTCCGCATTGGCGACAATCTGGATTATCCGCTGACAAACCCGACCCGTTATACCTGGACAGGCGGTGCTTTCGGAAGCGATCCGACATATCGATAAAAAATAGAACAGGAATACCTGTATGAGAAAATCCATCGGGGCAGCAGTGCCGCCGATGGATTTTCTGATAAGAAGACATCGGCCATTTTACAGGAAAGGAAGACAGATACGATGGAATTACAGGAAAAGAAAAAGAACCGGACAGAACAGAAAACAGATATGCAGAATAAGGAAAAAGCATTGCTTACCCAACTTGACGAGATTGCAAAACAGGATCTCTGTCTGGCATTCTCCGGCGGTGTGGACAGCAGTCTGCTGCTGAAGCTTGTCATGGATGCATCTGCAAAATATGGAACAAAGGTTTATGCAGTAACCTTTCAGACACGGCTGCATCCGCCCTGCGACCTGGAGACAGCGACAAGAGTAGCAAAGGAGGTTGGCGCTGTTCATGAGGTCCTTTTTGTTGATGAGCTGGAGCAGGAGGCAATCCGTTACAATCCGGAAAACCGCTGCTATCTCTGTAAGCACTATCTATTTGGGAAACTTCTGGAATTTGCCCGCGATCACGGTGTCACCCAGGTACTCGACGGAACAAATGAGGATGACCTTCATGTCTACCGGCCGGGGCGAAAAGCGCTGAGAGAATATGGTGTCATCAGCCCGCTTGCAGCGTGTCATGTGACAAAAACAGAGGTAAAAGCACTTGCTGCAAAGTACGGCGTTTCCGTAGCACACCGTCCATCCACTCCATGTATGGCGACACGCCTTCCCTACGGGGCAGAAATTAACTATGACGTTCTGGATCGGATTGCGGACGGCGAAGCATGGCTTCATACGATGTTCGGTGCGGAAGAGAATCTCCGCCTGCGTGTACATGGCGATATGGTGCGTCTTGAAATCGCACCGGAGCGTATGGGGGAAGTGCTTGAGAAGAGAGAAGAAATGATTGCATATCTGAAAAAGCTCGGCTTTTCTTACCTGACGATGGATCTGGAAGGGTTCCGTTCCGGCAGTATGGATGAGAAAATAACACAGAAAGAGGAAACAAAATGAAAGCAATTTTAAGTGCGGACCGCAAATGGGGTCTGGGATATCAGGGACGGCTGTTGGTAAGTATTCCGTCTGATCTGCGATTCTTCCGTGAAACTACGATGGGACACGTTGTAGTAATGGGAAGAAAAACGCTGGCTACCCTCCCGGCAGGCCAGCCGTTAAAAGGCAGAACGAATATTATTTTAAGCCGTGATCCGGAATGGACTGTCCGCGGCGCAACCGTTGTCCACAGTATCAAAGAGCTGATGGAAGTGTTAAAGCCGTATGAGGACGACGATATTTATGTTGCGGGCGGCGGAGAAATTTACCGTCAGCTTCTCCCATACTGTGATACGGCATACGTCACACGAATTGACATGACGTATCAGGCGGATACCTTCTTTGAGGATCTTGACGAATCACCGGATTGGGAGATGGTAGAAGAGGGCGATGAGCAGACCTGCTTTGATATTGAATTTTATTTCACGGAATACCGAAGAAAGAATGAAAAGGCAGAACGCCCGAGATAAGGGTGAGACAGGACGTAAAAAACGGAGAAACCACAGAAAAAGCGGCTTCTCCGTTTTTTTTCATATAGGATACAAAAAGTATCAGTGCTGTCCGCCTGCAGAAAGCTCCAGCATTTTTTTCTTAATATCATTTTCGAGCTGTACCAGCTCAACTTCAGCGGCGGCACGTTTCTGGCGGCCGTCCTCCTGAATCTTCATCACTTCATCGAGGGTAGAGATCAGGCTCTGGTTCGTCTGTTTTAAGGTTTCCATATCGATGATACCGCGCTCAGATTCTTTTGCAGTCTCGATCGTTGCCATCTTCAGATTCTCCGCATTCTTTTTCAGAAGCTCATTTGTCATATCCGAAACCTGGCGCTGTGCTTTGGCAGCCTCAGTCGAGTGATGAACGCCGAGTGCAATGATCATCTGGTTTTTCCAGAGCGGAATGGTGTTGACGAGTGTGGATTGGATCTTTTCGGCCATTACAGAATCGCTGTTCTGAATCATGCGGATCTGCGGCGCTGTCTGGATCGAAACCATACGGGTCAGTTCCAGATCATACAGTTTCTTCTCAAATCGGTTGCAGAGATCTTCGAGATCCTTGGCAGCCTGTGCATCTTCGGCCTTTCCGGTCATCTGCGCTTTATTCTGCAGATCACGGAGTTCTGTGGAACGTACCAGCTCCAGCTTTTTCTTTCCTGCGAGAATGTACATGGTCAGCTCTTTAAAATAATTCAGGTTCTGTGCATACATCTGATCCAGAATGGCAATGTCTTTCAGAAGCTGCCGCTGGTGGCCGTCGAGCACGTCACAGATTTTATTGACATTCACCTCTGCCTTGTCATACTTCGCTTTCATTGCATTGATTTTGTTCGTGCTTTTCTTAAAGAAAGAGAATGGTCCCTTTTCTTCTTCTGCGTCAAACGTTTTCAGCTCTGTCACAACAGAGGTGAGCAGATCGCCGATTTCCCCGAGATCTTTGCTTCTGACGTTCTCCAGCGTTTTCTCGGAAAAGTCTGCCATTTTCTTCTGTGCACCGGCACCGTACTGCAGAATGCCGTTTGTATTGGCAAGATCAATCTGGGAAACAAAGGCATCCACCATGGCTTTCTGTTCGTCGGACAGAACAGAATCATCCATGACCTCTTTCTTTTCTTCCGGCTGCTGTACCGGAAGTTCCGGTTCCGGCTCCGGAGCGCCGAAACTTAAGCTTGGAATTTCAGTGGTGTCCTTTATAAAATCATTCATGTTTTCTATTCTCCTTTTCTTCGGTACGGAAACGTAACCGGTGATTTGATTTCAATTGTATAGCTTTGAATAGTTACATGTGAAGCGGCTCAATATCCTGCTTTGACGGACCTGCCTGATTTGTCAGTCCCTCCTGCGCCAGCATCGTCTGCAGAACAGAGATATCAGAAGAAATATCCCATGCCGTTGTCTGGAACAGATCATCAAGCAGCTTTTCGAATGCGGCATTGATGGTATCCAGTGTGTCCTCGATTTCCTTCTTGGTTCGGAGAATATTGTCGCTTTGAATTGGTTCGTTCTCAAAGGAACGGTAAGCGTCGAGCAGCTTCCAGGTTGTCGGCATATAGTAATCCATAAATTTCCGCAGGGCGGCGGCTTCTTTTGGGCGCTTTTTTGCCTCCTCGAGAATCCGGGTAACAACCGTTTCGAGACGGCTCAGCTTGGCTGTGATGACTTCACCCGGCAGATCCAGGTTGCACTGATGGATCTTCTGAATATAAGATTCACATTCTTCCAGCATCTGCTGGTATTCCGGCGTTATACCGGAGGCCTCCAGCTGTTCACGTGCTTTCTGTTCGGCAATCTGCTGTTCCTTCTGGCTGGCGAGCATTGCGCGGTACTGGTCGTAGCAGTCATTTGTCACCATCAGACAGGTACCATTCTCGTCGAGGTGGCCCTGGCGCAGCATGGATTTATCAATCATGGTCGTAATATCGGTCAGAAGCTCACCTTTCTCACAGTGCATACTGTCGCAGAGTTCTTTCGTAGAAATATATTCCTTTGTGCCGATCAGCGTACAGATCTGGCGGAAATGGCGGACCAGACGCCGGTTTTTACTTCCCTTTTTCAGAAGAATGCCGCCGCCGATGGTAAATGCGGCAAAAATAAGAGAAGGAATCAGCGCGCTGTCATTCGGACTTGCAAATAAGGAATAGAGACTAAGCGCTGTGCAGCAGCCGAACAGTCCGGTGACACCCCAGCCGGCAGCCGTCTGAAATCCGCCGACAAGTGCAAGATCGGTGGATGGCATAAAGCGCTCGCGCAGTATACGGCGTTCCTGTATGCGGCTATTCCATTCCGTATT
>OLQT01001812.1_pt1 | contig 12459 bp, 10 predicted proteins | sample 1672651 | NCBI WGS metagenome assembly OLQT01 (sample SAMEA3136709, study PRJEB25190) | human gut metagenome | biome: human gut; feature: human-associated habitat; material: faeces | place: Austria | collected 2013 | reverse complement strand
TTACACCATTTTCGGATTTTACACCACCGAGGGTCTTCATTGTCGGGAACAGCAGCACATCTCTGATCGCCTCAGCCCCTGTCAACAGCATACACATACGGTCGATACCGAATCCGATACCACCTGTAGGCGGCATACCAATTTCCAGTGCGTTCATGAAGTCTTCATCTGTTGTGTTGGCTTCATCATCACCCTGTGCAAGCAGTTCTTCCTGTGCTTTGAAGCGTTCTCTCTGATCGATCGGGTCATTCAGCTCTGAGTATGCATTTGCCATTTCCCATCCGTTCATGAAGAACTCGAAACGTTCTACATAGTCCGGATTTTCCGGTTTCTTCTTTGTAAGTGGTGAAATCTCAACCGGATGATCCATAACGAATGTCGGCTGAAGAAGGTGTTCTTCTACATATTCTTCGAAGAACAGATTCAGAATATCACCTTTTTTATGTCTTTCTTCAAATTCAAGATTGTGTGCTTTCGCAAGTTCTCTTGCCTGTTCAAGAGTTTCTACTTCGTTCCAGTCAACACCTGCATATTTCTTAACAGCATCAACCATTGTGATACGCTCGAACGGCTTTCCGAGATCCATCTCGATTCCTTTATATACAATCTGAGTAGTTCCAAGAACTTCCTGTGCAACAAAACGGTACAGGTTCTCTGTCAGATCCATCATGCCATGATAGTCTGTGTATGCCTGATAAAGTTCCATCAGAGTGAATTCCGGGTTATGTCTTGTATCAAGACCTTCGTTACGGAATACACGTCCAATCTCATATACTCTTTCCAGACCACCAACGATCAGTCTCTTCAGATAAAGTTCCAGAGAGATACGGAGCTTCAGGTCTTCGTTCAGGGCGTTGAAATGTGTCTCGAACGGTCTTGCAGCTGCTCCTCCGGCATTCTGTACAAGCATCGGAGTCTCTACTTCCATAAAGCCTTCATTTCCAAGATATTTACGGATTGCGGTAAGGATCTTGGAACGTTTAATAAAAGTATCCTTTACTTCCGGGTTCATGATCAGATCCACATATCTCTGACGATAACGGGTATCTGTATTTGTCAGTCCGTGGAACTTCTCCGGAAGGATCTGCAGACTCTTTGAGAGAAGCTTTACAGCAGATGCATGAATGGAAATCTCCCCTGTCTTTGTTTTGAATACTTCTCCTTCAAGACCTACGATATCACCGATATCCATCTTCTTGAATGCTTTATATTCTTCTTCTCCGATACTGTCTCTTGCTACATAAGACTGGATATTTCCCTGTAAATCCTGCACATTACAGAAAGATGCTTTTCCCATCACACGTTTGGACATCATACGTCCTGCGAGTACAACGTGTTTTCCTTCCAGTTCATCAAAGTTGTCTTTCACTTCCTGGCTGTGATGTGTTACGTCATATTTTGTGATCTCAAAAGGATTCTGTCCGTTTGCCTGCAGTTCTGCAAGTTTCTCACGGCGCACCTTTCTTAAATGATTCAAATCCTGTTCCTGTCCATTGTTCTGCTGTGTTGCCACTTTTTTCACTCCTTCTCTCTGCTGTATACCATCTTATACTGAACGATTGATCTTCAGTACTTCGTACTCAATAACTCCTGCCTGTGTCTCAACTGCTACTACGTCTCCGACTTTCTTACCGATCAGGGCTTTTCCTACCGGAGATTCATTGGAAATCTTACCTTCCAGGCTGTTTGCTTCTGTAGAACCTACCAGCCGAAATACGATTTCCTCTTCAAATTCTTTATCATATACATCTACTGTACATCCGATGTTGATGGTATCAAGATCTACGTCATCTTCTACTACAACTTCTGCATTCTTGAGGATTTTCTCAAGTTCTTCGATACGTGCCTCGATATCACGCTGCTCGTCCTTTGCTGCATCGTACTCAGCGTTCTCTGAAAGGTCTCCCTGTTCTCTGGCTTCTTTGATCTTTCCTGCTACTTCTTTTCTTTTCACAACTTTTAAATTTTCAAGCTCATCTTCCAGTTTCTTAAGTCCTGTATAGGTGAGTAATGTTTTCTTTGCTTCCATTATAATTCTCCTTACTTACCGACAAATCATTTTCTATTCAAGCCGCAGATACTGATTTTATCCGCATTTAAAGCTACTTTCACAATTTCATTATTATACATATTTCCGTCGGCTGTGTCAACAATTCTTTGCTGGTTTAATATATGCAAAAACGCATTCTCTCATGCGAAAGAACACGTTTTATGTCTATCCGATTTTTTCCATTAAAAGGTTCTCCAGTTCTTCATAACTTTCCACCTGATTGATCTCATCTCTGAGCTTCGCAGACCCCTGCATTCCCTTGGTATACCATGCCACATGCTTGCGCATTTCACGGATTCCGATATAATCTCCCTTGAACTCGATCTGCAGTCTTGCATGACGCAGCATTGTTTCCCGGATCTGGTCTGTGCCCGGTCTTTCCGGAATGGATCCGGTCTCTTCATATGCCAGTAATTCCCTGAAGATCCATGGATTTCCTTGGCAGCCTCTTCCGATCATCACACCATCACAGCCGGTCTGCTCAAACATATCCAGTGCCTTCTGTCCGCTTGTCACATCCCCATTTCCGATTACAGGAATCTTCACTGCTTCTTTCACCTTACGGATAATCTCCCAGTCTGCATTTCCGGAGTAATACTGTTCTCTGGTCCTTCCATGTACTGCGATTGCCGCTGCACCTGCTTCTTCTGCAACCTTCGCAATCTCCGGTGCATTGATACAGGTATCGTCAAATCCTTTGCGGATCTTTATCGTCACCGGTTTCTTGATCGCTCTCGCTGTCTTATATACAATATCATAGATTCGCTTCGGATCCTTCATCAACGCCGAACCTTCTCCATTGCGCACGACCTTTGGAACCGGACAGCCCATATTGATATCCAGGATCTGAAATGGAAGTTCTTCGATCCGCTTTGCCTGCTCGGAAATGATGTCCGGATCTTCCCCGAAAAGCTGAAGTGATACCGGGTATTCTCTTGGATCGATCGCAAGCAGCGCCTTGGTATTCTTATTCTTATACCGGAGCGCCTTTGCACTGATCATTTCCATGCACAGAAGCCCTGCTCCCTGTTCCTTGCATAACAGACGAAATGGCAGGTCTGTTACCCCTGCCATCGGTGCCAGCACATAACGGTTCGGAAGCTCTACATTTCCTATCGTCAGTGTCTTTATCATTCAATCTCTTCCCCCAGAAAAAATACTTTGTAATAAAGCTGAAGCTGTGTCAGAAGCTCCTGCTTCTTCTCGTCTGTCTGAATCTCCTTGATCTTCAGACGGCTTCCGATCTCGTCAAACATCGGATCTCCCTCTGCAGAAGTCACTTCAAATTCCAGCTCTCCATTCTCCTCAAATACAAGTGTAAGGATTCCCCCGACATCATGTACATACAGCACACACATGATCTTCAATTCATCTTTGATGTGCTGTGGCAGATTATCAAAATCCGGATTCATATAAAATTTTTCTTCGTAAGAGTTGGCTCCGCATAATACGATCTTATCCTGATACATAAATTCTCCTTCTATACATACCCATAAATTCCACGTACCGAAACTTCTCCGGCAAAGACAGACTTTCGGCTACCGTCTTCACATTCTACCTGCAATTCCCCGGTCTTGTCAATCCCCAGTGCCAGTGCATCATATTCATGTTCCGGTTCCAGTACACGCACCCGACGCCCACAGTTTACCAGCAGACGGTTATAATCTTCCATGATCGGCTCCAGACTTCCCGCCTCGCAGACCGCTTCGTAGGCTTTTTCAAAATGCTCCATGATCGCAGCGATCAGCTCAAACCTGCGAAATTCTTTGCCCGCTTCGATCCGCAGTGAAGTCGCTGTCTTTGCAATATCTTCCGGAAAGGACTCCATATTGACATTGATTCCGATTCCGATCACTACATGATTGATGTAATCGATCTCTGCGCTCATCTCCGTCAGTATCCCACTGATCTTCTTTCCACTCACGACCAGATCATTCGGCCATTTGATTCCTATATCCAACTCGGTCTTTTCACGCAAAGCTTTCGTTGCCGCATATGCCATGACAAGTGTCAGCATCGGTGCATCTGACGGATTCATTACAGGTCTTAACAGAATCGACATGGAAATACTGCTGCCCGCCGGTGATTGCCAGCATCTGCCGCGTCTTCCTTTTCCCGCCGTCTGCGTCTCCGCAACAAAAAGAGTTCCATCTGCACCTCCGGTCTCGCCAAGTGCTTTGGCCCGGTTATTAGTCGAATCGATCTCGTCATAATACTCCAGATTTTTCGCCATCCATTTTGTCTCCAGACAGCTTTTTATCGCATCCGCGGTAATCCGATCCGGAATATCCACAATGCGATAACCTTTGTTTCTCACGGCTTCAATCTCATAGCCTTCTTCTTTTAACTGATTGATTGCTTTCCACACAGCAGTCCTGGACACCTGAAAGTGGTCACAGAGCTGCTGCCCCGACAGATACCCATCGCTCTGCCGGAGCATCTTTAATATCTCCGCTTTCATGCTTATTATTCGTTCTCTCCTAAAGTTGCAACCATAACTGCCTTGATTGTATGCAGACGGTTCTCAGCTTCATCAAATACTCTTGACTGTGGTCCTTCAAATACTTCTTCGGTAACTTCTTTTTCTTTGATCGCCGGCAGGCAGTGTGAGAAGATTGTAGTATCTTTTCCTGTACGTTCCATCAGAGCTGCATTTACCTGATATGGCTTTCCGAGACGCTCTCTTTCCTGCTCTTTCTTTTCTTCACCCATGGAAATCCATACGTCTGTGTAAATGACATCTGCTCCCTTTACACCATCAAGGTCATCGGTGATCTCGATAGTTGCTCCGGATTCTTTTGCATATTCGTCACATCTCTTCCACAGAGATTCCGAAGTCCAGAGTGGCTTCGGTGCAACGATTGCTACATCTACTCCGATTTTGGCGCATCCTACCAAAAGGCTGTTCGCAACGTTGTTGCGTCCATCTCCAAGGTATGCAACCTTCAGACCTTTCAGGTGTCCGAATTCTTCTTTCATGGTAAGGAGCATAGCCAGACATTGTGTCGGATGTGTAGTATCTGTCAGACCATTCCATACCGGAACTCCACTGTACTCTGCAAGTACATCTGCGTATCTCTGTTCAAATCCACGGAATTCGATTCCATCGAACATTCTTCCAAGTACACGTGCTGTATCTTCGATACTCTCTTTATCGCCTAACTGGATCTCATTACCTGCAAGGTATGTCGGGATTCCACCTTCATCCTGTGCTCCTACGGTAAATGCACATCTGGTTCTTGTAGATGGCTTTTCAAAAATAAGGGCAATGTTCTTTCCTTCCAGGCTGTGTCCTTTAATTCCTGCTTTCTTCTTTGCCTTTAATTCACCTGCCAGGTCAACGAGATATTCAATCTCTGCCGGTGTATAATCTTCCAGTTTCAAAAAACTTCTTCCTTTTAAATTCATCTTGTAGTCCTTTCTCAGCTTTGCAATCGCATGGACGAATTTCGGCAGTTTTTCTTTTCCCTCATCTGTACGAGTCTCGTACTTTCTGCTCGTCTCATTCCACAGTTCATCTGCTGTATAAATATTATATTTTGGAATTCTCATGAGCTTCGCACTTGCCTCCAGCATTCCATAGAACAACTCTCTGTCTGAACAGCCGATCGGCAACTTGAGTTTGAAACGATATTCCGTCTTTTCAAGTTCGCTCAAAAGCTTCATTATTTCTACATAATAACACTCTTCTCGTGTTTCTTCAATATAGTAAATCGATCCAGTGAGCCCATAAAGCGCTCTTTTTGCATCATAATAGCCAATTTTCAAATTCTGTCTGCTCCGCTTTGCCGAAAATTCGAGAATACTGCCAAGTCCTACTCTCGGTTCGATCTCCAGCAGAGAGCCGTCTTCCGGAATCGTCGTCTTCGGCACTCTTCCCGGGCCAAAGATCCTTACCTGGATCAGATCCTTATATCCCCTTTTTAGAAGAGACGCGGTCGGCACATTATTGACCGCACCACCATCAATATATGTCTTGCCGTGCAGCGGTTCATTTTTAAATCCAAGCAGATATGCGCTGGCAAGAAGAAAATCCTCCAGAAGACCTTCCGGTATATCTTCAATACTCAGATCCAGTTCCTTCATATCCGATACAGAAAATGTCAAAAGGCAGAATTCTTTTCCGCATTTCCTGATCTTTTCTTCGTCTACAACCTCATGGATCAATTCCTTAAGCGGTGTAATATCAATTCCACCATCTGCAAGCTTCTTCCAGAGACCTTTCAAAATCTCTCTTATGGATGCCTCTCCATCAAAGAACTGTTCCATCAACTCATCATCCACATCCATAACACGGGAAAATGCCATCTCTTTCCAGATATGTCCTGCTTTCTCCAGATCTCCCATACAAACAAGGGCGCCATTCAGGGCGCCCACAGATGTACCCGCTACTGCACTGATCTTCACACCAGCTTCCGAAAGAGCCCGCCACGCACCGATCTGATACGCACCTCTGGCTCCTCCTCCATCGAATACCAATCCATATTCTTTATTTAAATCGATTATCGGTTTCATCAAATCACACTCTCCTTTGCGCTTGATTTCCCCTCATCACTACCGTCGCTGTCTTGCCGCCTCGAACATCAGAACCGAAGATGCAACCGCCGCATTCAGTGATTCTACCTCTCCACACATCGGAATCTTGATATAACACTCTGCTACATCTGCCACTTCATCCCGAAGTCCGTTACCCTCATTTCCAATTAAAAATGCTGTCCCTCTTGTGTAATCCTCCTGATCGTAGCTGTTCTTTCCTTTCAGATGTGCCGCATAGGAATGAATCCCGGCTTCTGCAAGTACTTCCAGGGTTTCTGGCAAATGCTCTACATACACAAACGGCATTCGGTAAACCGATCCCATCGTTGAACGGATCACCTTGGGATTGTAAATATCCACACAGTCGTGACTCATGATCACGCCGGTTACGCCTGCCGCTTCCCCCGCACGGAGAATGGTTCCCAGGTTTCCCGGATCCTGCAGATTATCCAGCACCATCAGAAGCGGTTTCCTTCCCTGCGCGTCCAGATCCAGCATCTCACATATCTCACAGCTCCTCTGCTCCATCACAAGCAGGATCCCCTGTGGTGTCTTTGTATCTGACACGTGGGAAAATACATGATCTGACAGGATTTCCATCTGTCTTCCCCATGCCGAAAGTCCCAGCTCTTCTCCATATCGGCTGTAAAACTGCTCCGATACATAAACCTCTCTCACCTGCGCACGCGGAGCTTCCCGGTACATCCGGATCCCTTCTACGATATAGACGCCTTCTTCATCACGCGCCTTTCTCTTTTTCTGCCATGTAACAAGCTGTTTTACCCTGGCATTTCCTGTACTGGTTATCATACTGTAATCTCTTTCCTTTTATTCTTTTTCATTACATCTTGAAACGATATCCCACACCCCAGATTGTCTCAATATACTGTGGGTTTGAGGTATCATATTCAATTTTCTCACGGATTTTCTTGATATGCACAGTTACCGTTGCGATATCTCCGATGGATTCCATATCCCAGATCTCGCTGAAAAGTTCATCCTTGGTATATACATGGTTCGGATGACTGGCAAGAAAGGTCAGAAGATCAAACTCTTTTGTTGTAAAATTCTTCTCCACTCCGTTTACCCACACTCGGCGTGCAGTGGTATCAATCTTAAGTCCACGGATCTCGATCACCTTATTCTCTTCCACGGCACTTCCGATCAGCCGCTCATAACGTGCCAGATGTGCTTTTACCCTTGCCACCAACTCGCTTGGACTAAACGGCTTGGTCATATAGTCATCAGCCCCAAGTCCGAGTCCTCTGATCTTGTCGATATCATCTTTTTTCGCAGATACCATGATGATCGGTGTATTCTTTTCCGCACGAACCTTACGACAAATCTCAAAGCCATCCACGCCCGGAAGCATCAGATCCAGGATCACCAGATCAAAATCACCGAAAAGCGCCTTATCAAGCCCTGTCTGTCCATCATTTGCAACCTCTACTTCAAATCCACTCAGCTCCAGATAATCTTTCTCCAGATCTGCAATACTCTCTTCGTCTTCTACAATTAAAATCTTACTCATTTATCGGTACCTCCTGATATTTTCTGATTACAAAATACATCACTGTGCCAACACCTTCCCGGCTGGTCGCCCAGATTTTGCCACCGTGATCTTCAATGATCTTCTTCACGATTGAAAGACCGATTCCGCTTCCGCCCTTGGATGAATTCCTTGAAGCATCCGTCCGGTAGAACCGGTCAAATATATTCGGCAGATCTTTCGCTGCGATTCCTTTTCCGTTATCCTCAAGCTCTACCTGAATAAAATCACCTACGTCCTTTACCCGCAGATTGATCAGCCCGTGCTCTCGTTCCATGTATTTCAAAGAATTGCTGACAATGTTGTTGATCACTCTCTTTAACTGTTCCGGATCTGCAATGATCTTCTGATCACCCTCTACATAATTGAAATAACCAAATTCTACATTCTTTGAATCCAGCTCCATCTCAATATCTTCGGCACAGTCATTGAAATAATCGTTGACTGAAAGCGGTGCAAAGTTGTACGGGATCCGGTTTGTATCGATCTTCGCATATAAGGTCAGTTCGTTGATCAGCGTATCCATCTCATTCGCCTTATTATAAATGGTTCCGATATATTTTTCCATCTTCTCCGGCGTATCTGCAACCCCGTCACGGATTCCTTCCACATAGCCCTTGATCGCTGTAATCGGCGTCTTTAAGTCATGGGAAATATTGCTGATCAGTTCTTTGCTTTCCCGGTCACTCTTCAGCTTCTCCTCTGCATTATCTCTCAGACGGATCCGCATCTTTTCAAATGCCTGCATCAGCCGTCCCATCTCATCATCTTTTTCCGGCTTGATCTCAAAATTCAGATTGCCTTCTTCTACGTTCTGCGCTGCTTCCTGCAACTTGTGAATCGGACTGATGATACTTCCATAAATCCACACCATCATGATCATCGCTGTAAATGCCAGAATCAGGACTACTGCGATACATGCGCTTATAATAAACTGCTGGATCTCCGGCATATCTCCCAGCACTCTGATGGATTTTGCAAAATCTTTATATTCCTCACCGGTAATTCCATAAGTATGCTCAATGACTCCGATCTGATAACGCGCAATTCCAAATATAAATGCCGTTGTCAGGATAGTCGGTATCATGATCATCGTCACAAAAGAAATCACCAGTTTCGTCCTTAGTTTCATGCTATATTCATCCTCCATTCATCGTGCACGCCCGGTTATGAGGTCCGTATGGCGCTCACGCAAGTCTGCCTGATAACTAATAGCATATCATAAAAACGGGTGCTTCACATCAAAGCACCCGTAAAATTTTCTAAATTTTTTCTAAAACGATCAAATTCAGAACCTGTTATTAAAGATATTTCTTCAAAGTATCCACTTTATCCAACTTCTCCCATGGAAGATCCAGGTCGTTACGTCCAAAGTGTCCGTAAGCTGCTGTCTGTTTGTAGATCGGACGTCTCAGATCAAGCATCTTGATAATTCCAGCCGGACGAAGGTCAAAGTTCTCTCGAACGATTTCCACAAGCTTATCATCTGCAATCTTTCCTGTTCCGAAAGTATCTACCATGACAGATGTCGGCTGTGCAACACCGATTGCATAAGAAAGCTGGATCTCGCATTTTTTGGCAATTCCTGCTGCTACGATATTCTTAGCAACATAACGTGCTGCATAAGCTGCTGAACGGTCTACCTTTGTACAGTCTTTTCCTGAGAAAGCTCCACCGCCGTGACGCGCCATTCCACCATAAGTATCTACGATGATCTTACGTCCGGTAAGGCCGCTGTCCCCATGTGGTCCACCGATCACAAAACGTCCGGTCGGATTGATGAAGAATTTTGTATTCTCATCTACCATATCTGCCGGAAGGATTTCATCAAAAATGTATTTTTTCACGTCTTCATGGATCTGTTCCTGTGAAACATCCGGATCATGCTGTGTAGAAAGTACTACTGCATCAAGGCGGACCGGAACTCCATTTTCATCATATTCTACTGTTACCTGTGTTTTTCCATCCGGACGAAGATATGGAAGTGTTCCGTTCTTTCTTACTTCTGTAAGACGTCTTGCAAGTTTGTGTGCAAGAGCGATCGGATAAGGCATATATTCTTCTGTCTCATCAGATGCATATCCGAACATCATTCCCTGGTCTCCTGCACCGATTGCTTCCAATTCTTCATCTGACATCTTGTGTTCCTTTGCTTCAAGAGCTTTATCAACACCCATAGCAATATCGCTTGACTGTTCGTCAATTGCTGTCAGAACGCCACATGTGTCAGCATCAAATCCGTACTTTCCTCTTGTATAACCAATTTCGCGAACAGTATCACGAACGATTTTCTGAATATCTACATATGCATTTGTAGTAATTTCTCCCATTACCATAACAATTCCTGTAGTCGCGCATGTCTCGCAAGCTACACGGCTCATTGGATCCTGCTCCATAAGTGCATCCAGGATCGCATCGGAAATTTGGTCGCACATCTTATCCGGATGTCCTTCAGTTACTGATTCAGAAGTAAATAATAATCTCTCCATCTTTTTTCCTTTCTTTTCTTCTTTGTATCTGCCTCTCTTATCTCTGGAATAATGAAAATCGACAAACAGAATTTCTCTTCTGTCTATGCAAATTTAAAGGTCAGTCCCAAAGGACTGACCTGATATCTCATCATCAATCCTCTTATTGTTCGATTGCTCGCTCAGGTTGGCACCTTCCGGCTTACCGGGGTTGCCGTGGCTTCGCAGGTCCTTTGTACCTCCACCACTCTGAATAAGAGAAAGCGTATTTAATTGTTACCGCTACACATCATAACACTGTCCATACCTTCCGTCAATATACATTTTGGGAAATATGTTCTATCAAAACAGGAATTCCTGTCTTAACCTACTTTTAACTTGAATTTCTGGATCTCACGTTCTGTAGAAACTCTCTCGATCACTGCTCCGAGACTTCTGAGCTTCTCTTCAAAACGTTCGTATCCCCTCTGGATATATACGATGTCATCTACGATCGTAATGCCATCTGCGGCCATTCCTGCAATCACAAGTGCTGCTCCTGCACGAAGATCCGGTGCGCTGACCCTTGCTCCCGAGAATTTATCTACGCCTTCGATAGTCGCTGCATTGCCTTCAACCTTGACATTTGCACCCATTCTTGCAAGTTCTGAAAGATATTTGAAACGATTCTCGAAAATACTTTCTGTAATCGTGCTTGTCCCTTTACAAAGAGCAAGTGTAACACCGATCTGCGGCTGCATATCTGTCGGGAATCCCGGATATGGAAGAGTCTTCACCTGTGTATTATGAAGATCTCCTTTGGACACAACACGCACTGCATCATCAAATTCTTCTACTTCACATCCGATCTCAACAAGCTTTGCAATCGTAGCTTCCAGATGCTTCGGAATGACATTCATAACAGTCACATCACCTCTGGTTGCTGCTGCCGCAAACATAAATGTGCCGGCTTCGATCTGATCTGGAATGATAGAATAATCTGTCTTATGAAGGCGGGATACACCGCGGATCTTGATCACGTCCGTACCTGCTCCACGAATGTTCGCTCCCATACTGTTCAGGAAGTTTGCCACATCGACAACATGAGGCTCTTTCGCCACATTCTCAAGGATCGTAAGTCCTTCTGCCATCGATGCTGCCATCATAACGTTGATCGTAGCTCCTACGCTTACCACATCAAAATAAATGTGCTTTCCGATCAGACGCTCTGCTTCTGCGATAATCTTGCCATGCTCGATATCCACATAAGCACCAAGCGCACGAAAACCTTTCAGATGCTGGTCGATCGGACGGCTTCCGATATTGCATCCTCCCGGAAGAGCGACTTCTGCTCTTTTATACTTACCAAGAAGTGCTCCGAGCAAGTAATAAGATGCACGGATCTTCTTGATGTAATCATATTCTATATCAAAATTTTCAATGTTGCTTCCGTTGATTCTGACTGTGTGCCGGTCAATACGGTCAACCTCGGCACCAATTCCACTGATTGCTTCCAGCAGAACGTTGATATCGTTGACATCCGGAAGATTATCGATAGTAACTGTCTCATCTGTCATAATCGCAGCTGCCAGAATTGCCAGTGCTGCATTCTTTGCTCCACCGATCTCGACTTCGCCGACCAGCGGATTGCCACCCTTAATAATATACTGTTCCATTTCGCACCTCAATTAACGATTTCTTTCCCTCTGAAATATATCCTGTTCTATACTTCTGTCAAACACTCTATTCATACTCTTTATTATTTCATGAATAAAAAACCTCATACTTTTTATTCTTTCCAGATCTCTCAGGATTTGTATGAAGCTTTTTGTAATAATCCTCTATATCACATATCAGTATAGCATATTTCTATATTC
>OLQT01001803.1_pt1 | contig 12499 bp, 8 predicted proteins | sample 1672651 | NCBI WGS metagenome assembly OLQT01 (sample SAMEA3136709, study PRJEB25190) | human gut metagenome | biome: human gut; feature: human-associated habitat; material: faeces | place: Austria | collected 2013 | reverse complement strand
TTTATGACAGAAATGTCATGCTGTATCCGGCGAAGGACCTGATCTTTTTCCAGGCAGATATTCACGGTAATCAGCTGGTACAGGAGAGGATCAAGACCTTGCGCAGAGTCGTGGAGGGCAAGCCTGTCACCATCGTCACCACCTATGCGGCACTGATGACACCCCAGGTGCTGTGGGAGGAGAAGGACATCATCCACACCGAGCGGGGCGGTAGTCTGGACGAGAGTAAACTGGCATCCCGGCTGGTAGCTATGGGATACGAGAAAGCCTATCAGGTGGAAAGCCCAGGGCAATTCTCCGTGCGTGGCGGTATTGTGGATATTTTTGACCTGACGGAGGAGAATCCCTACCGTATCGAACTGTGGGGGGATGAAGTGGAATCCATCCGCAGCTTCGATATCTTAAGCCAGCGTTCCATTGAGAAGCTGGAGAGTATCACGGTCTACCCGGCGACGGAGTTCGTGTTGTCTGAGGAGCAGATTCGCAAGGGAATCACCAGACTGGAGAAGGAAGCCGCCAAACAGGAGAAAATTTTCCGGGAAGCCCACCGGCCGGAGGAAGCCCACAGGATCGCCACCCAGGTAAGCGAGTTGAAGGAACAGCTGTTGGAATTCCAGAGCAAAGCGAACCTGGAAGGATATATCCGATATTTTTATGAAAATACGGTGACTATGCCGGAGCTGCTGGCGGATATGGCGGGACGATCTCTGGTCTTCTATATTGATGAACCGGCGCGGGTGAAAGAGCAGGCTGATGCTATAGAACTGGAATTTCGGGAGAGCATGGAGCAGCGTGCGAGAAAAGGCTATGTGCTACCGGGACAGATGAATATTCTCTACAGCGGAGAGCAGGTGGCGGCCACATTGGAGAAAAATGCCGTGGTGACACTGGCTACCATGGAGACCAAGTACGGCTATTTCCGGACGGAAAAACATGTGGATATTGCAGCCCGCAACATTGCCCCCTATAACAACAGCTTTGAATCCCTGGTAAAAGATCTGAAAAAATATAAAAAAAGCGGATATCGGGTGCTGTTACTGTCCGGCTCCCGTACTCGCGCAAGACGTCTGGCAGAGGATCTGCGGAATGCGGAAGACGGCGGTGCGGGACTCACGGCAGTATATACGGAAGACCCCATGCGGGAAGTACAGCCCGGAGAGATCCTGACCTATTACGGTCATGTAAATAAAGGATTCGAATACCCATGGCTGAAATTCGTAGTGCTGTCCGAGAGGGATATTTTCGGGTCGGAGAAACGTAAGAAGAAAAAGAAAAAACTCTACCAGGGGCAGAAGATCAACGATTTCAATGACCTGAAGATCGGTGATTATGTGGTGCATGAGACTCATGGACTGGGGATATACAAAGGCATCGAGAAGGTAGAGGTGGAAAACATTGTCAAGGACTACCTGAAGATCGAGTACCGGGACGGTGGCAATCTGTACATTCTCGCTACCGGACTGGATGTGATCCAGAAATACGCCTCCGCCGATGCGGCGAAGAAGCCGAAGCTGAATAAGCTGGGTGGCAAGGAATGGGAACATACCAAGACCAAGGTCCGCAGTGCGGTCAGCGCCGTGGCAAAGGATCTCGTGGAGCTGTATGCGGTGCGCCAGCAGAGTGAAGGCTATGCCTTTGGAAAAGACACGGTATGGCAGCGGGAGTTTGAGGAAATGTTTCCCTTCGAGGAGACGGAGGATCAGCTGAGTGCTATCGCGGACACCAAGGCCGACATGGAAAGCCATCGGATCATGGATCGTCTGATCTGCGGAGATGTGGGATATGGTAAGACAGAGATCGCGATCCGCGCTGCCTTCAAAGCAGTACAGGAGGGCAAACAGGTGGTATATCTGGTGCCTACCACCATTTTAGCACAGCAGCATTACAACACTTTTGTGCAGCGAATGAAGGATTTCCCGGTCAATATTGCCCTGATGAGCCGTTTTCGCACATCTTCGGAGATCAAAAAGACAGTAAAAGATCTGGAAAAGGGAATGGTGGATATCGTCATTGGTACTCACAGAGTATTGTCGGCGGATGTGAAGTTCAAGGATCTGGGGCTTTTGATCATCGATGAGGAGCAGCGTTTTGGCGTGGCTCATAAGGAGAAGATCAAGAAACTAAAAGAGAACGTGGATGTGCTGACCCTGACGGCAACACCGATTCCCCGTACCCTGCACATGAGCCTCATCGGTATCCGGGATATGAGCGTGCTGGAGGAGGCTCCCAACGACAGGCTGCCGATCCAGACTTTTGTCTGCGAATACAACGATGAACTGGTCAGAGAGGCTATTGTCCGGGAGATGGCCCGGGGCGGACAGGTCTACTATGTCTATAACCGTGTGAATAACATTGCGGATATTGCGGCACAGATCGCGAAACTGGTGCCGGAAGCAAATGTGGCCTATGCCCATGGACAGATGAAGGAGCATGAACTGGAACGGATCATGTTTGATTTCATCAACGGAGAGATCGATGTGCTGGTGTCCACTACTATTATAGAGACCGGGCTGGATATCTCTAATGTAAACACCATGATCATTCATGACTCGGATAATCTGGGGCTGTCCCAGTTGTACCAGCTCAGAGGCCGCGTGGGACGCTCCAACCGGAATGCCTATGCGTTTCTGATGTACAAGCGGGACAAAATGTTAAAGGAAGTGGCGGAGAAACGGCTGGCGGCGATCAAGGAATTCACAGATCTGGGCAGCGGTTTCAAAATTGCCATGCGGGACCTGGAGATCCGTGGAGCCGGGAATCTGCTGGGGATGAGCCAACATGGCCACATGGAAGCCGTAGGATACGACCTCTACTGCAAAATGTTGAATGAGGCGGTGCAGAATCTGAAGGGAATCCATACGACGGTGGATTTCACCACGGTGATCGACCTGGATGTGGATGCATATATTCCGGCGGAATATATTGTGAATGAAACGCAGAAACTGGATATCTATAAGCGCATCGCCGGCATTGAGACGCTGAAAGAGCGGGATGAGATGAAGGATGAGCTGTTAGACCGGTTTGGCAATATCCCCAAGGCAGTGGATAATCTGCTGCGGATCGCACTGATCCGCATGGCGGCACACGCACTGGATATGACGGAGATCAAGGGCAAAAACGGCCGGATCACCTTTAATTTCCGACCGGATGCAGCCATAGACCCACTGAAGATCCCCGCGTTTCTGAAAAAGCATGGAGAGGAAATGAGCTTCACCGCATACGGCAATCCTTTTTTTACCTATAAATACAAAAAAACGGGACTGGTAGAGACCGATGCGGAACTCCTGATGGGGAAAACCGAGGAATTATTGGAAGAAATGAAAGAACTGGTGCTGGAAAAATTGCCGGCTCAGGAAAATTGAGAGAATTTTATGGGACATTAAAAGAGATACCTTCTTATCAGAACAGCAAACAAAAGGCTTCTGATAAGGAGGTATTTTACGATGAAGGGATATGTAACAGCCAGCGGATACATGGGATATGTGGAGAACGAATATATCTTATTTGCCAGCGAAGATGACTATTTTGATTACATGGAGGCTATTTAGGGACAGCAACATACCAGTCATAAAAAGGTGTCAGGGTGAAGCTGTCTTTGAACAGATCGGCCTCTGTGTAGTAAATAATATAAATACTGTCAGTGGATATGGTATCGTAATTGATGCGCGTATTGACCCGGATTCCGTCAGCGGTGGTAAAGGCGGCCGGAGCCGGGGCAACATCATAGGTAACGGTAGCCAGGTACTGGGAAGGCAATGTTTGTGTATACAGAAGCAGTCTGGGCCATTGCGTTGCCTTTTCCGCGCTGATCGTAGTCAGACCGAGCGTCTTGCACTGTTTCATCGAATACGCAACACAGTCTTCTACACCTTGGGAAAAATAAGCGTTTGTAGTTTCCGCATACTTGGTGTAATAGTCCTTTTGGAACAGAACCAGACAGATGAGGAAGAATGCAGTGGTGCAGCCTGTAAAAATCCTGCCGAGAGATTGAGACTTCCCCTTCAGGAAGCAGGAACATTTCCAGATACCATATGCCTCGCATAAGACAAGCGGGATATAGAGATCATTGATCTGATGCATCCTGGCGGTGACCAGCAGCGAGGTGATTCCACCTCCCATCAGCTGGGCAAACAGGAAGAATTCCCAGCAAAACACATGCTGCCGCACAGAACGAATCAGCCGGTACAGCATACAGCCGATTCCGATCAGGATAAAGACGCGGCCGATATCGTAAAATAATCCCCAGGGCAGTAGAAAGTCATAGGGACTTCCGGTATCCTGCAATAACAATAAATGCGCTGTGTTTTTGAAATTCGCATAAACAGAACTTAGGGAAAAAGCAATCTCTCCGCCGCGATACCCCTGTGTTTTGGGAATAGTGATCCAGGGTAAGGCGATCTCCGGCAACAGTCCCTGATTGACCAGGACAAATAAAAGCAACGGTAATGCCAGGACAAACAGGAGCAGAACAGACAGAACGCTGTAACGGTTGCAATGGATTTTATGATAGCGGATCCCGTAACATACCTGCAGAGCCAGCAGGATGGGAAGCATAGGCCAGATCACTGCGTAGCAATAGAGGGAGAGACCGTAAAAAAGTGCCGCGAGCAACAGATAACGGTTGTCATTCATGCCCCGTACGAAAAAGTACAGACCAAACATGAGAAAACCGGGGGCCATATTGGCATCCAATGCCCAACGACAGGCCATGATGTGCCAGGGACAGACGCTTAAGGCGAATAAGGCCCAGAGACCCGCAGTGTGGCCGAACATTTCCTTTACCAGACAATAGACGCACCAAAGCGTTAGAATACCTACCAGTGCCTGAGGAAGCCTTCCGAGAAAAGTAGTGGGAATCCCTTTGTTCAACAGCAGGAGAGGAGTGAGAAGCCAGGAGTACATGGCACTCTGCCCGTCTCCCCAGCTGGACATATAGATGGGGAATGCATAGCCTGCGGAATCCCGGCCTTCGTGTAAAAGGTCATAGGAGTTCAGCAGGACAAAAGCCTCATCCTGATGTAGGCCACCGGGCACCCGGGACAGGTATAACAGACGCAGAAGTGCTCCCAGTAACAGAATCAGAACCGGACAATAACGTCTGTAAAAAGTGTTACTATCGGAAAGGAATTTTGAATGCATAAAAATACCTCAATTCTTAGAATGATAATACAGATTGATTATAGCAGATATTGACGGCAAATTCAGTATTTTCGTTAAATTTTTAATTTATGTCTGGCACCTTTACCGACGCCATATATTTGTGTTATAGTACAAATGTAAAGAGAAAATGTAAGGGGTTTCAATGGCACACTGTGAGGAATACCGGAGAGATTCCGATACAACATTTGGCAAAAATGCAGATGGGAGTTTATATTATGGAACTGACTGAGAAAAAGGAATTTGACCTGCTCTCCCTGGGAGAGATCATGCTGAGATTATCACCGCCCGATAACGAACGTATCACCAGAGGCGACAGCTTCAGCAAGCAGGCCGGAGGTGCAGAACTGAATGCCATCACCGGTGCGGCAATGCTCGGATTGCGCTGCGGTATTATCTCCAAGCTGCCGGCCAATGACCTGGGTGTATATATTAAGAACCGTGTACGTCTCTGCGGCGTCAGCGATGACTACCTGGTATACGACGATGATAAGGATGCGAGACTGGGCGTGTACTATTATGAGAATGGTGCTTATCCGAGAAAACCCCGTATCGTCTATGACCGTAAGAATACTTCTATCAATAAACTGAGTGTTGCGGATTATGATGACAGCCTGTATAGCGATACCCGTTGCTTCCATACCAGTGGTATTACACTGGCGCTGAGCCCCGAGCTGAGAGCAACCGCCATTGAGATGATCAAGCGTTTCAAGGCGCAGGGAGCCATCATCTCCTTCGATGTGAACTTCCGCGGCAATCTGTGGACCGGTGCTGAGGCGAAGGAATGCATCGAATCCATTCTGCCTTATGTAGATATCTTCTTCTGCTCCGAGGACACCGCACGCCTGACTTTCCTGAAGGAAGGCGATGCCAAGAGCATTATGAAGAGCTTCACGGAGGAGTATCCGATCTCCATCGTGGCATCCACACAGCGTATCGTACATAGCCCGAAGCGTCATACCTTCGGTTCTATTATCTACAGCGCCAAGGACGATACCTATTATGAAGAGGCTCCGTACACCGATATCGAAGTCGTAGACCGTATCGGAAGCGGTGACGCTTATATCTCCGGTGTCCTCTATGGACTGCTGGCACATCCCGGCGAGTACCAGCGGGCACTGGAATACGGTAATGCCATCAGTGCACTTAAGAACACTATCCCCGGTGACCTGCTGTGCACTGACCTGAAGGAGATCCAGGGGATCATCAAGGAGCATAAGTCCACCGGACGCATTGCGGAGATGGATCGCTAAAGCATTTCCCCTTCTTATCTGATCGAACAAATAGAAAAGACAAAGCTCTGTCATGTTAATTTAAGTGCATGACAGGGCTTTTTCTGTTTATTTTTAACAATAATAAGCCTAAAATATATTAAAAAGTCTGCTATACAAGATTAAATTAGTTTGATATACTAAAGATTGATATAGTACTAAAAGCAGGATGTTATCAGATGGAAGATTTGAGAAACAGAAGGGAGACAGCAATTTGGAAAAGGAAGACCGTATCCGGCAGAAAGAACAATGGAAACAACTGTCTCCTTCTGAAAAATGGCAGTATTTTATAGACTATTATCTGTGGGTTACCATAGGCGTGACAACGGGAATCGTCATTCTGATCTTCCTGATCGTGCATTTTGCCACCAAGACAAGCTTCGTCATGGGAGTCATGGCAGTGAATACGGACGGAGAGCACATCGAAGCCACCGGCCCGGATTATTTTACAGATTTCCTGCGGGAACACGGTGTGATGTCCAAACGGGATGTGGTGAACCTGAATTATACGATCTGGATCGATCCGAACTCGGATTCCGACGTGGATTCCACGAATCTCAGCACGATCCAGGTATTGTTCATGACCCGGTCGGTGGATGTGTTTTTTTCTGACGAAGAGTTTTTGAAGCTCATGGGCGGTACGGATTATCTGGTGGATTTAAGGGATTATCTGCCTCAGGAGCTATTGGACAGATATGAAGATCAGCAGATCAAAGTGTTAAATACCATGACGGGAGAGACGATCGTGGCAGGGATCTGGCTGGAAGATAATGCCTGGGTGCAAAAGACCGGCTGGTATGAGCACACGGCAGCGGTAGGACTGGCGGATGGCATGAAAAACCCGGAACTGGCGGTGGCGCTGTTGGAGGAAATATTGAATGCGGAATAAGGATGAAAAACATTACCGGGGCATAGAAAAGCTGACGGACAATCCGTTTTTAAATCTGTATCATATCGATGCACTGGGGCGGGACGGGACGCCGTTTCACTATTATTTTGCTTCCCGCAATGGTGAGGATAATATCAAACATAAGACTCATAGCCTGCGCCCCGAAGGTATGGCGGTCTATGCGGTAACGGAGGATGGACAACATCTGGTACTGGTGCGGCAGTACCGTTACCCCATGGACGATTATCTCTATGAACTGCCAGCAGGATTGATCGAGCCGGGAGAGACGGCTTCGGAGGCTGCCTGCCGGGAGATGATCGAGGAGACCGGTTGGGAACTGAAGGTATATGAAGGCGGGGAGCCGGCATTCCGCAGAGGCTTTTTCCTGGCGCAGGGGCTGACGGACGAGAGCGGTAGTATGATCTTCGGCACGGTGACGGAGCAGGTGGGACAGCAGATGGAGAACACTGAGGATATTCAGGTGATCCTGGCGGACAGACAGGAGGTACTCCGGATCCTGAGACAAGAGCGGGTATCCATGCGCTGCGGACTGATGCTGATGCAGTTTTTGAAGGCAGAAACGGAAGCACCGTTTGCTTTTTTACATTTGTGACAGATATATCAACAGAAAGCATAAAAGACAGGGGCGCACTTGCCACTCGGAGAAGTTTGGAAATGACGATTTTTGGAAAGCGGATGCTGATTTTTAGAAAAATTTTTATTCCGGAAAGAAAGAGGTAAAAGTATGGCAATCAGATACATAGAACAGGACAGAACCTTCTGGCTGGATACAGAACACACCAGCTACATCATGGCTGTTGTGGATGAGGAGAATTTTGTGGGGCATGTATACTACGGGCAGAAATTGCAGTATACCGAAGGCACACCGGCACCGGTATATCTGATGCGCACCGGAGAAGCACCTTTTGTTCCTTCCAAAAATAACAGAGAACGGGTCTCTTTTTTGGACTCTTTTCCTATGGAGTATCCGGGGAACGGGTTAGGAGACTACAGAGAGAGTGCTGTCTCCATCCGGACCGTGGGAGGACATGTGGGAGTGCAGCTAAATTACGTCTCCCATGAGATCGTAAAGGGGAAGCCCGCGCTTCCCGGGCTGCCTTCTACTTTTCCGGGAGAGGAGGATTGCGACACCCTGATCCTGCACCTGGAGGACCAGACGACCGGTTTGACGGCAGAACTGATCTATACTACATTTGAAAAAGTAGATGTGATCACCCGCAGTGTAATCCTGAAAAATACAGCAGAACAGCCGATTTATCTGACAAAAGTTATGTCTGCCTGCCTGGATCTGGATTGCACGGATGAAAAGTATGACATCCTTACCTTGCACGGTTCCTGGGGGAGAGAACGTCAGATGGAAAGGAGAAGCCTGATGCATGGTAAGCAGAGCGTTGGGTCTGTCAGAGGAGAATCCTCCCACCAGGAGCATCCGTTTATTGCATTGCTGTCAGAAAATGCAACGCAGGATACCGGTGAAGTCTACGGCATGCATTTTGTATATTCCGGTAATTTCCTGGCACAGGCAGAGCTGTCACAGTTCGACTCCATCCGTATGACTATGGGGATCCATCCGGAGAATTTTGTATGGAAACTGGAGCAGGGAGAAAGCTTTGCTGCGCCCGAAGTAGTAATGACTTATTCTTCAGAGGGGCTTAGCGGTATGACACATCATTATCATGATATGTACCGCGAGCATCTGATCCGTGGAGAATACCGGGATAAAAAGCGTCCGATCCTGATCAATAACTGGGAAGCTACATACTTTGATTTTAACACCGATAAATTATTAAAGATTGCAAAGCAGGCATCAAAGCTTGGAATCGAAATGTTGGTCATGGACGATGGTTGGTTCGGACACCGTAATGATGACAGCACGAGCCTGGGTGACTGGAAAGTCAATGAGCAGAAGCTGCCGGGAGGTCTGAAACTTCTGGTGGATCAGGTAAATGCCATGGGACTGAAGTTCGGTATCTGGTTCGAACCGGAGATGATCTCGCCGGATTCGGAACTGTACAGAGAACATCCCGACTGGGCAATCGCCATTCCGGGACGTGTGGGAAGCCTGTGCCGTAATCAGTATGTACTGGATCTGTCCCGGAAGGAAGTCAGAGATCATGCTTTTGAAAGTGTGGCAGCAGTGCTGCACAGCGCCAATATCGAATATGTGAAATGGGACATGAACCGTCAGCTGTCGGATCTGGGCAGCGTGGAACTGCCTGCGGATCGTCAGGGAGAGTTGTACCACAGATATGTGTTGGGGGTATACGAACTGCAGGAGAGACTGCTTGCGGAATTTCCTCATCTGCTCTTAGAGAATTGTTCCGGTGGTGGAGCAAGATTCGATCCGGGCATGCTGTATTATAGTCCGCAGATCTGGTGCTCGGATGATACGGATGCCATTGAGAGACTGAAGATTCAGGAAGGAACGATGCTGCTGTATCCATTATCCACCATTGGAGCACATGTGTCGGATTGTCCGAATCACGCGTTGGGCAGAAGCACACCCTTCGAGACGAGAGGTCATGTGGCATTGGCGGGTGCCTTCGGCTACGAGCTTGATATCACGAAGATTCCTGAGGAGGACAGGCAGCAGATCCCTGCACAGACCGCTATGTATCACAAATACAACGATCTGATCCGCAGGGGAGATTACTGGCGGATCGCGTCATATTTAGAAAACGGCAGCTACGACTGCTACATGGTAGCTTCCAAGGATAAAAAGGAAGCGCTGATAACTTATGTACAGGTATTATCAAGACCGATTTTTCACAGCAGAAGAGTGCGTCTGAAAGGGTTGTCACCGGAAAACCGCTACCGCATAGAGGAGACCGGAGAAGTACTCGGCGGTGATGTGCTGATGCAGGCCGGCATGTTAATAGCACCTTTGTGGGGTGACTACCGCAGCAGGCTGATCCATTTGATTGAGGCGTAAAACTGGGCAGGAGCATGCCTTGACATAAGATTTTCAGATTACTAAGATTTAAGTAGGGTTGATGATTTAACGGAGATGACAGTGAAAATAGCGATAAGGAGTACGAAATTATGGCAAAAGCAGTAAAATTAGCAGATATCGCAGAACGGGTAGGAGTCAGCACGGTAACAGTGTCAAAAGCACTGTCCGGACAAAAAGGCGTCAGTGAGGAAGTAAGGGAAAAAATCCACAGTATTGCGAAAGAACTGGGTTATCAGCAGCCGTCAGCGGCAAGAAAAAGTCAGAACCAGAAGAGCTACAATATCGGCATTTTGATCTCTGAGAGATTTTTGGATAAATATGAGTCCTTTTACTGGCAGATGTATCAGTCGGTAGCTACCAGAGCCACAGCAAAGGAATGCTTTACCATGCTGGAGGTCATCGGAATGGCAGAGGAAGAGAATGGCAGATTGCCGAAGCTGGTACAGGAACGCAAGGTGGATGGCATTATCGTCATTGGTAAAATGATGGATGATTACCTGCAGCATTTGAATACAGAAGCTGGGATCCCTGTGATCTATCTGGATTATTATAACGGAAGGGAAGCCAGTGATTCCGTGATCTCCAACAGCTACTACGGAACCTATGAGCTGACATATTATCTGTACCGGATGGGACACCGCAAGATCGCTTATGTGGGAACCCTGCTGGCCACCGAGAGCATTACGGACCGGTATTTCGGTTATCAAAAGGCTCTTTTAGAGCTGGGACTGGAACAGAAGAAGGAATGGGTGCTGGATGATCGTCATATTGAGACCGGCAAGATCGATACGGTGAATATGTTGCAGCTTCCGAAGGATATGCCTACCGCATTCGTATGCAACTGCGATTTGACCGCAAGCTTTCTGATCAAGAAACTGAGAGAGAACGGATATCGTGTACCGGAGGACATCTCAGTGGTCGGCTTTGATAATTACCTGTATCCCGGACTCAGTGATATCCGTATTACTACTTATGAAGTAGATATGGGAGAGATGGCGAGAAGAGCCATTCATAATATGATCAAGAAGATCACCAGTGATAATTTCAAAGGGGGAGTCACCGTGGTGGAAGGCCGCCTGGTGCTGAAGGACAGTGTGTCTCACGTATAGACTGCGGCGCGTTCTGCCGGTAGACAAAGGGTGTGACACCAGTGTGCTTTTTGAACAGGTGGATGAAATGATTGGTATTGTCGATGCCTACCATAGACCCCACCTCGTGGATCGGATCATCCGTAGATAGGAGCAGCGATTTAGCTGCTTCTATTTTTTTCTCTTGCAGGTATTGTAGCGGAGAAGTATGGAAGGCGGCGGAGAATTCCCGGCACAGACGGTAGCGGCTGATCCCCAGTGTCTGCTCAAAATATTCCAGAGAGTGATTTTCCACATAGTTTTCCTCGAAATCCGCTTTCATGGACAGCAGATAAGCAGGAATGGGCTTCGCATCCCGGGAAACGGACAGGGCAGACAATGCCAGCTCGGTGAACATGCCGGTCAGCTCCCTATGAATCTGCAGCTGCTCTGCGGGGGTCGGGGTAAAGGGAAATTTTGTTAGCTGCTGCATGCGCTGTGAGACACAGGAACCGATGGGAATCGGATAACAACAGGTAAAATAAGCTTCAAATATGCTATAATAAGAAGAAAGTTCCCTTCCACTTAAGAAAAACATCTGAAAGCGCCACTTTCCCTGCAACAGCCGGAGGGAGAAACCCTGACTGCAATCTAAGAACAACAGATGCTCGTGATCCAGGATCACCTCATTGTCCCGGGTGGTAAGGAGAGCACTACCCTCTAAGGTGTAGAGCAGCAGATAAGAAGGAAAGGGGTTCCATTCATAATAAAAGGGATTTAACAGGCGGAATTCCCCACCGGCCAGAGGCAGTAAAAAGCCTTTGTCTTCCAGGGATACTTTGTAGATCTGTCCCAGTAGGATCTCTGGGGAACGTTGTCCCTCCACATCGGAGGAAGTGTGCTTCAATGCGTTAAGAAAAGTGGTGGAAATGTTCATACAAAAACCTTGCCTTTCCGCAAGCTTCAAACTTTGGCTGCTTTAGCAGCTTGTGCAGGAACAAAACTTCATGTGAAAAATTTGTTTTTCACATTAGAAACATGCTTTTTTGAAAAAATTAATTAAGCTTAAATACATTATAAGCCATTATTTAAGCTGTTTCAATGACAAAGGATGCAAAGAAAACAAAATTAGTTAATTAAA
>OLQT01001798.1_pt1 | contig 12512 bp, 11 predicted proteins | sample 1672651 | NCBI WGS metagenome assembly OLQT01 (sample SAMEA3136709, study PRJEB25190) | human gut metagenome | biome: human gut; feature: human-associated habitat; material: faeces | place: Austria | collected 2013 | reverse complement strand
GTCCCCGGGGCGCGGCCCTCTTGCTTAAACTGCTCAATTTTTCGTGCTCACGGTGATCATTTCCCAGTGATCACTCGGACCACTTCTTAGTGAACATCAACAGCGCCATAGTAAACCAACCACATTCCACATTCCTGGGCGCCGGGTCAACTCGCTTCGGATCGGGCTCTACACCAACTTTCTCGACATTTCCATTGGTGATACTATTTCGTGATGTTCAAAAGATCTCCAACGAGCAAAGCTCAGTAATTTATCCGACCGAAAAGGAGAAAAATAATAATTAGAGATGCAGCAGCCTTGCTTTCCACCAACAAATCCCGTGTCGTAGCATCTCAAAATAGGAAATTCCAAGCCTATTTAAAACATAGCTAGGCCATTTCCAATTGTTATACATTAGCTGAGGAACTGCTTGGCCAAGAACAAGCCCCCATGAACCCATTCCAAATACGCCACAAAGCAAACAAGTCAAAAGAACACCAACCGCTGTGCTTATAATGTAGGCCTTATAATACGGAATCTCGTTCATATTAACGATAATATTGCAGAATAAAGAGTGTTGGTTGAGTAAGAACAAATAAGCAGCCAGTCCAAGAAATAGAGCCCTGTCGCATATAAAGTCATGCTTGAATATCGTCAGCATCGGTAAACAAATTGCGATAATGACCGCGCCTGAAACGTACATTAATACATAACAAGAGACGCCTCTCTCGACGATATGTCGCTGCGTGGTTTCATCTTCAGCAACAAAAGCAGACTGATACATAGGAAAACAAGAGCGGGCATAAGCGCTCCCAAGATTATATAAAGCCGTAGCAAACTGTAAAATAACAGAGTACGTTGCATTCTCTTCAAGTCCAAGGTATGCAGAGCAGATTAATGAAGTCGCCTGGGTCGCCCCATACCAAGCAACAGAGACGATACCATCTCTCGATGCAACGAAAACAATCGAGCTGAGAACTTCCTTCACTTCACTCTTGTCAATAGGGGTGCAATCGGAAGCCATTCCGGCAGAAACCTTAGAATCAGAATCAAATGCCCTTCCAGCAATTGCCCTCAAAAGCAGACTATATATTAAAAATCCTATTGCTGCGGCAAGAAGCTGCAAACCACAGACAAGGAGAACTGCAGTAATAATAATTTGCCCTATACGCGCAATTGTTTTAGCTCGATTCTCGCTCGCAACGTCACCAATTCCACGAAGAAAGGTAAGTTTATAAAGATAGTAAAGATTGGTAAATATTGAGAAATCAAATACTACCCACGCAGGCAGAGACCATTCAATGGCAAAATGCCCTGTCACAGATGACACATAGAACGATCCAAGCGTTGAAGCTAAAACCAATGCAATAGCACCGATGAAGACGTAGATAATACGCGATGTCTTTAGAACTGTCCTGAATAAGTGCCAGTTAATATCACTTTCAGCCATCCCCCCATTATCAGCAAGACCCGTCTTTGCAAGCGTTTGCGCCCCGCTGAGGCAGTAAAGAATATTCCTAGACAGAGTCGCTGTAAAGCCAAATTCAAGAAGCTGCGCAAATCCCGAGATTGCAACAAAAACGTACCAGAGACCGATCTGTTTACTTGAAAGAAATAACAATAGCAACGGCAATAAAACGAAATTACTGCTCATTGATACAATTGTGCCTATGTAATTCCAAACGATATCCTTTTTTCTAACGTTAATAGCTGTTCCGGCCAATTATAAAATCCATTCTACTCAAACGTATGTTTCACAGCCAAGTAATTAATTTAGCCTGAACGACCCAACATTCTCTTAATAAAGGATGTTGCGGTGGGCCCCAGAACGTTAGCAATCCTTTTGTGGAACTTCTCTTTTCCTGACGTCCAGGAGCCATCATAGTGATGAATTGAATAACTGTTCTCTGTAAGATTCAAACGCAAATTCAGTGGGTCCTTAGGACAAAAGTATTCAGAAGGGTATATGCGCACTCCGGCTACCTCCTGGATACCAGGCACATCACGAAGTCCATTCTCCTTTAATATATTTGTTACCCTCGTTACCACCGTGGTGAGATCATAACTGCCATCGACTTTGACAAACCGATCCTTCTCATAAGAGTCAATAATGTCTCTATAGATTCCGAGTCCGGGATTGGCAGCCATTCCGAGTCCAGGAGCGACTGCAAGCCCAAGTCCCGAAGCAGCAGACCCTCTATCGGATTCACAGAAATCAACCTCAAAACCCATATAAGGCCCCTGCTCAAGAATGGGCACAAGAGACTGCACAAGTTCAACATCGGTATCCAAATAGACACCTCCTTGTTCATATAGAATCTTAAAACGAGCATAATCACTCGCAAAAGCCCATTTCTTGGCTTCTAAAGCTTGTCGAGCATATTCACAGGAATGGAAATCAAAATTCGATTCATCCCATCTAACAATTTCATAATCTGGCATACATTTCATCCAAGAAGAAATGCACTTCTTTGCATTCGGGGGAAGCGGCTTTCCACCCAACCATATGTAATGAATTTTTTTAGGTATCAACTTAGCTCCAAATCAAAGTCTATCAATATGCCTATCTACAGAAAGGGTATGAAGCGGGCACGCTATTCAACCATTCGAATAGGTCAAACCCTTGCATAAACCTATCCGTATCATTAAGAACTTGACCATTGGTAGCCGCCGCAGGATGAAAAACGGCACATTTTATTTCCGGATGAGGCTCTGCAGTGAAACACAATTTATTTGGAAACGCGATGTGATCAAACTCGGCAAGATCTTCCTCAGAGCAACCGTTCATTTGGCTAAACTTTATGAACAAGTTATCCCAATTAACTCGGCTAACGCGTCTTTCCCACTTTTGGGCCGCTTCCTCAGCAGTCTTATAATGCAGAAATACGACCTCGACGTCATCAAGCATTCCAATTGGCTTATCAAGTTCGCCTCGATCTTTAAGAACTTCATAATACGAAGAAGAGCGAGAATCAATGAAACGAATTGGAACGCTGAGATAATGTCTCAGTCTGCCTGCGAACTTCACATAATCAGAGGCAAAAAAATACAGTCCGACCGTTGGAGATTGATATGGCAGACCGAAATAGCGATAAACAGTTCCAGCCCAACAATTATTAGAAATAATCGAAAAATCTGAACGTTTAAGGCGACGCAAACGGCTTGTGGAAAATAAAGGATTTGTCTGTTCGCGCAATTTCCTCTGAACTAATCCGACATAGTCTTTAGCCATTGAAAACTCCATCATCAACAGTGGTTTCATTTCGGGTGCACCGCGCGGAATACAGAGACTCCGAAAAACCAATAAGACAGAAATTGATACAAATAAAAAAGGCGGCTGTTTCACTAAAAGCGACAAACGAAAACACAATCAAGCCAAATATTGAAGGCCTGAGATCATGGAATCGTAACGCCTGAGCCATAGTCAGAATCCAGGCAACACTCAAAAGAATCGCAACCAAAATACCCGATTCAAGAACAATATGGGCATAGGCATTATCTACGATAAAAGTATCAAATGAGCCAAAGCGAATAGGGACACCATCGAAATTAAAGCCGAACAAACTCGGTGGGAACGCCGCTGAAAAATAATGCATTAGAGCAGGTCGCGAAGACAGCAATGAATTAAAATCACTCATCCATCTCACGGCTGGAGTATAAAAAACCATTAGGTAATAAGTCAGACAGCTCAAAACCAAAAAGGCCAATAACCCAAAGAAAATGAGAATACTATCGAACGTCCTACCCCTAAGAAGAGTAGTTAAGATGGAAAGGGCGCTGATTAAGAGGATGCAAATTGCCGAGGTCCTTGAAAACACAACGACATCGCATAAGTAATACATGAATCCATAAAAAGCTAAGTCAATTAGCGTCATCTTACGAAACCGCAAAACAGCAACGGAGCAGGTCATACAAAGCAGAAGGACACCAAGACTATTAGGGTGCGTAAAACCAGGAGCTTGCCTAACCGAATTAATCAGCGAGTGCATTGTTACAGTGCTAATGAAACCAAACGATGCGGCGGTAACAGTAACGATGGCAACTCCGAAGGAGCACCAAAAAGAAACAACAGCAAGATCTTTTGATTCAATTCCCTTGCCAGCAACAACAAACAAGAAGAGCAATAAAATATTCCAGCTTCCCGAAATTGCTGTAGATGCAATTAGCAGACAAGCACAAATTGAAAATAGCACGATTTGCCAGTGCGCAAAGCCTGTTTTTGAAATGCCGACAATACGTGCGAATAGAACAACAGCACAAAGTATACGTACGGCGAGATAAAACAAATCAAGATGCAGGTAACTTAAATCACGAAATGTCGTGAAATTCAAATTATAAGCACACAAATATAGAGCAAAAACAGTGAGGTAAGAACGTTTTAGCGCTTTATTGTTTTGCCAATCAGAATCTAAATGGCAACAACCTGCATTGCCAAACACTTTTTCAGATTCAAAATCAATCATTTTATTAGAAACCATTTCTTGATTAATCATAAGTCGATCCAACTATTAAATCATCATTAAGTAATAACAAGCCCCTCGTAAAACTCCATTAGTTTTTCTGCATTGGTTTCTGCGGAGTACCCAGCCAAAGCCAATTTATTAGCCGCCCGGTCATCACGCCCTTGGGCAAGAGTATCGACAAGAGCGGATACCCATTCAGCAGAAGGCCTATCAAGTCCAACGAACCTGCCACTGCCCGTAATATCGCTTTCCTCAGGAACGCCAGTCGAAAATACGCACCGAAGCCCGGAAGCCTGCGCCTCAACAGCGGAGACAGGAAGCCCTTCGTACAGTGAAGGCATAAAGAAAGCATCGAAGAGCGAGTAGAATCGAGCGACATCAACGCGTACGCCTGGCATAATGACTGAATCGCCTACGCCAAGTTCTTCAGCGAGGACTTTGACTCTGTCCATACCATCGCCAGCCCCCAAAATCACCCACTTTGCAGATGGCAAACAACGCTTCATCTCGGCAAAAACCCTGACACCGAATTCAAAATTCTTCTGCTTAACAAAGCGCCCGACGCTTCCGACGACAGTGTCGTCCCGACCAATGCCGAACTCGTCGCGCAGGGAAGCATCCGATTCGACATCATAGACAAACTGATTGATGGGAATACCGTTATTGATCACAGTAAAAGGCTTATGTCCAAATAAGTATCTCCCGGCTTCTTCAGAGCAAGCCATTCCATCGGTCGCATACCTCTTACCCCATATAAGCAAAGGTGCGTTTCGCACACGATGAAGAGCGTTGTCAGACGAACTGTTCAGATGACTATGAAGAACACGGTGCTTAATGCCGACACGTTTAGCTTCCCTGAGAACGCAAAAAGCCGAGTTAGGCATATGGCAGTGAACAATGTCATATTCACTACCATGCTTATCGAAAAACTCAGAAACCTCTTGCATAAAACGATGGAGATCATGCCCAGCATGATCGACTTTATAAACCCGGTTGCCCCGGGCTTCGAGTTCCTCGTCGTAACGCTTCTTATGATGGGGAACTCCATCATTTTGAGCATGGTGGAGAATGTCGTAATGAACCCTAGACTCATCGCTAAAGAGCGTCATATTGTAAATGAACCTCGACACCCCAGCATTCCTGTTCAGCGAGGGTACCACTTCAAGAACTTTTATTTGATCGGTCAATTCGACCTCACCTATTTATCGATACAGACGGTACCAGCCCCGCCCGTTGCGTATACAGTCTGGCCAACAACAAGATCACCGTAGTTGCTGACCAATAAACATGCAAGATTTGCTATCTCGCGAGGGTCGGCGTAACGACCGGAGGGATTTGCAAGGTGAGTTAGATTGCCATCACGTCGTAACCCCAGCATCGGAGTAGCGGTGGGACCAGGTGCAATGGCGTTGACGACAACCCCATCACGAATAAGCTGTTCAGCAAGTCCGAGCGTCATACCATTAAGGGCCCATTTGCTAATTTCATAGGGGCTCTTGGCATTTCTCGCCGATGCAGACGAGCTAATGTTCAAAATATGACCGTGAATATGCCCATCCATCATGTGATGTGCAACAGCCCTGCTCAAAAAGAAGGGGGCTCTTAGATTGGTCTCAATGATGGCATCCCACAGCTCTTGATCAATATCATCAATATGCGGGCATTTCATAATACCCGCAGCGTTCACAAGAATATCGATACCGGAAAAACCGGGGAAAAGCTGGGCGGCCTCCTCAACCCTTGCTTCAAGAGATGCGACGTCCCTTACGTTAATCTGCATGCCTGCTGCTTTGCCTGTCGGCAATTCCTTGAGTGCATCATCGATTTTGCCTTGATTACGCCCGGCAACGATAACCGAACAGCCACGTGCCGCGAAAGCGCGTGCGCACTCGAGACCGATACCGCTGGTACCCCCCGTAATAAGAGCAAGCTTACCATCCAGAGATACGTCCCCTGTCGGAACGGGTATCTCAACGGCCGTTGTACGCTCGAAGTGGAGCTCGCGCATCACGGCTTTAGCAATTCTGGACAACCTTCCCATAACTGGTGTTCCTCCGCTACTTAAGGTGAATACCGAGCTTGTCGGCAACCTTGAGGGCCGTTTCCTTGCCGATGGTAGATTTAACGAGTTCCTTGCCCTTGCGCTTGGTCTCCGAGACGATATCGCGGGGACGGCTATAATCATAAAGATCCATGACGGCCTTAGAATCGGTGCTCATCTCGGTAAACACCTCAAGCAGCGCAGGCTTACCCTCAACCGAAGAAAACTCATCGATTGCAGAATCAAACTCATCACGATTATGCGCAGAGAAGTACTCGATTCCGCGGGACCGCACCCAGCCCTCAGCCACATCGGAATGGCGGGCAGTTGTATGGAGATCACTAGCCTCGTCCTGCCACATTCCGTTGTAGTAAAACTCTTCGCCTCCGTGGTTATTGATGAGCAAAATCTTCACGTTAGGACCAAGATGCCTGATCCTAAGAGAGTTCATGTCATAGAAGAAAGAGAGGTCACCAATAATAAGATAAGCGTCTTTCTCCGGAGATGCCGCTGCCTGACCGAGGAATGAGGACATACAGCCGTCGATACCGTAGGTACCGATATTCGCAAAATAAGTAACACCTTCAGGCAACTTGTAGAAATTACTAACCCTGATAGCGCTATTGATGCTGGCGTGCAGAATGGAACCAGGCTTAACATGGGCTAAAATACCCTTGATTGCATAGATGTTTGACCAGGAGATATCAGGATATTCAACGGACCCAGCATAGGAAAGAACTTCATTGCGATAAGAAATATCGACTTCGCCACTTTCCTTCGCAGCTGTCATACGACGGAAAAAGTACTCCGGGGAACACTCAAAGACATTCTTAACGCTCTTAAAGATATCGCAAATCGCACCATCTTCCTGAACAAGCCAATGCTCGAATGCGTCGGGATAACGTCTAAGCATCGCTTTGATACCAGACATTACGTTACCGCCGAACGAGATGACGATATCAGGCAAAAGGCCCTCAAATGTCTTATCGCTCACAAAGTGCGTATCCATACACACTGATGCACTGAAAGAACCGGGTATATGCACGTTCGACATATGTTCAACCGCGACAGCGCATCCATATTTTTCAGAAAAATCACCAAGCGCTTGATCCAGCCCCCTCGCCTTACCGGTCGACTGTCCACAAACGACAAGAATTCGCTTTGCACTAATCAAGTCTCGAGCCTTTGCAGCCCAAACTTCTTCCCCGTCATAAAGGCAGACCCTGTCAATCTTTTTGACAGCAGGTAGACACCTCACAGGAAAGGAATTACTGTAGTACTTCATAGGAACATTGATGTGCACAGGACCCGTGCCTCTATGGTTCAACTCGAGCAGCGCCTCATTTACGAGCCTTGTGCAATAAAGCAAGTCATCATCATCCTTGACGATAGGCAGATTAACCGAAGCCTTGACATGCCGGTCAAACATACCGACCTGATCAATCATCTGGTCCTCGCGATTACGGAGCATCTGAGGATCCCGGTCACTGGTGAGGACAACAATCGGAACGCCCTGATAACATGCCTCAGCCACAGCAGGCCAATAGTTACAGGTAGCGGTCGAACTCGTACAGGAAATAAGAACGGGCTCGCCAGATTCTTGCGAAAGTCCGAGCGCAAAATAAGCAGCACTCCTTTCGTCAACAACTGAGTAGCACTCAAAGAAGCTGTCTTCCTCAACGGAATGGACGAAAGGAACATTCCTTGCTCCAGGAGATAAAACAAGCTTTTTAATTCCATACTCTTTCAAAAGTTGAATGATCACCTGATAAGATTTAAGCTCTGTGTACATTGAGACTCTCTCCTGTTAGTGGTTCACGGCATTATCGAGAAATGCAATTGCCTCGCGTCGCTTCGAATTCAGCGCATTCTTGACCGAATCATGGTTAAAGGACGCCTCTGCAAGTTCAAGATTTTTAAAGCTCTGGAGCCAATGGTCTTCGAGCCCAGTCATCGCAAGAAGGTTCGCAATTCGCCCGTTAAAACGACCAGGACTGATGGCGACAAACTTCTTTCCAAGATTTACGGAATAGGCAGTTCCATGGAACGAGTCCGTAATGACAATTTCGGCCCCAAGGAACAGAGAAAGGAACCTTCCCACGGAAGGACAGATAACAGCATTCTCACCAGAACGCTTCTCATGCACACCGTACGCAATTCGCATAACCTTGAGACCAGTCTTCTTGGCGACCCTTTGTACATAAGAATCGAACTTGGCATTACGGTTGAGCTGATAGACCAGAATATAGGGTTCCGGAGAAATCCAACCATCTGCAATTGCTTCCCAATCATCACGATTCAACATGAGCGTGGGATCGATAACGGGCATAGCCCCATGGACTCCGATAGAATCAAGAAGGTCAGCCGCCTCTTGCTCACGAACAGAGATACAAGAGTAAGAGGAGAGGGCCCTTCTCATCGGCTCAGCTTCCCAATCCTCGAGCGTGGCCTTGCCGATACTCGCAGCATAGGCAATCTTCTTTTTATCCTCAGGAGCAAAGGAGAGATAGAAAGCACGGTCAAAACCGTTATTCCAAATGCTATTCCAAACCTGGTCGCTACCAGTGCAGTAGATATCTGCTACCGGAGGATTCGCGTCCAACTCATCTGCGGAATAGTAGGAACGCTCAGTCAACGCAAGCTTGGAATGTCTAAACTCATCAAGGGGGGCGCGTCTCCTTGCAACCATGCGAGAAACAGGTATTTTAGCAATCTGCTTGACGCCAGGAACATTAAATATAGGCATCTTCTTAACGAGCTGACCGTTAAGGGCACGATCCACTTCGTTTTCGGGAATCGCATCTTTACGGTAGTAATCAATTATTTCGGCATCTGCTCCCACACGAGCCAAAACAACCTGAGTTGCATAGGTCTGCAGGCAGGATCCATAGTTCGGCGAGTTATGGAGTGTTATAACTCCGACTTTTCGAGACATGCACAAACCTACTTTCTGAGTAATTTCTTATAAACAAACGAACGTAGTCCGTTAGGCATGACACAAACAACAGCATGTGGAACAAATGAGGCAACAAAATCAACAGGGCTAAACCAGCCAGTACGCAATTGAGCAACCTTGAATTTCCAGATATGCGGTAGATACGAAGGGCCGCCTCTGCGAGCATAAAAATCGGAGCTCACACGCATCGCCACAAGTGGTTCAGGTAGATTATCTGCGCGGCAGCCACTGGCTAGCATCCTGTTAAATAAATCCCAATCTTCGAAATAAAGATATTCAGAGCTGTAATTCCCAGCCTCCAGCACCTTAGTTTTTTTAAACGTCATAGGTGGGTGGCGGAAAGGATTTCGACGCTTGGAACAAGCGAGAATATTGTCCAGTCCCTTGGGCAAATTCGTCGAAGCGATTGGCGTCTCAGGAGAGTCAATAAACTCGACGACATCGCTACCGACCATATCGAGCCCGCTTTCAATAGCTGCAAGCTGCTTTTCCATACGGTCAGGACGCGCCACATCATCGGTGTCCATACGCGCAACGATTTCATTAGAACAGGAGAGTACGCCCTTATGAAGAGCATATCCTAGTCCATGGTTCTCACTGTAGGAAACAAATTTGAACAGATCGGGCCACTGCGAGTTATATTCGGAAAGAACCGACTCGAGTTCAGCAGTCAAGGGGCCGTCCTTAACCATTACGATCTCGGCCGGAGGCACGGTTTGGACGAGCATGCTGTCGAGGGCCTGGCGCAGAAACGTAGGGTTTTCTTTTTTGTAAATGCTCATTAATACGCTATAAGCGGTCGTGGCGACTGAAGTGGTCATCTATCGCCCCGTCCTCTTCTTGCCAAACATGGCACCGAAGGTGCCGGTAAAGCATTTCCAGTCCGCGCGGAAGCAGCGGTTCCGCACGTAGTTGAGCTCGATTTTCTGGCGCAGGCCGCTCTCGAAGGTGGCGGAATTACGATCAGTCGCCTGCCACAGGCCGGTGATGCCAGGCTGCACAGATAGCAGTTCAGCCTTCTCCTCGTCGGAGAAGTGCTGCTCAAGTTCGTCTCTTGTAATGGGACGCGGTCCGATGACGGAAAGGTCGCCGTTCAGCACGTTCAGGAACTGCGGTATCTCGTCAATCGAACACTCACGGATAAACTGACCGACTTTGGTAATGCGGGGATCATCGTCGACCTTGCGCTCAACTTCCCACTGATGTAGCTGCTCAGAGCTCAGATACTTCTGTACATTGCCAGCGTCGGCGACCATGCTGCGAAGCTTAAGGATCTTGATAGTCTTACCGCCCTTGCCGACGCGCTCCTGTGCGTACAGCGGGTTTCCGGGAGATTCAAGACAAATGAACGCACAGACAATGGACACTGGAATTACCAGCACCACGCTCACGCAAAGGCTGAAAACAAAATCAAACAGCCTCTTTAAAAAACGGTAAGCCAGCGTACCACTCGGTTGTATCTTCTGAACGGACAGCGACTCCCCCACAGAAGCACTGTATTTAGCCATCTCTTTAGTAGCCAAGTTCAAATCCACGTCCCTGATACCAGGACCCACCCATCGATGAAATCAAAATGCGAATGAATTGCTAGTGCGACGTCCCCTTACGTTTTGCTGGGAACGTCGAGTGGCAGCAGCTCCCTAAATGTGGAGTCACCCTCGCCCACGTCTACCAGGCACCAGCGCTTATGACGGTCAATCTTCTTTACACGGGCCTCTTGCCCCACCAAGGGCCCCTGTTCTATGTGCAACACGCCGTCTTCTATGCGCGCAACGCTGTTGCGCACCACGCCGTCGTCGTCAAGCACGCTGCGGTACCAGTCCTGCGCATCGTCCGGCATGGGCATGTACGCCCGCTCCCTGCTACCGGCGATGCGACAGCCAAAGCTCAACTGGGCCAGGGCCCTATCGAGCGCGGCGGCATCGTGCGTGGCGACGAAGAAATATTCCTTGTACATAGGTTTGGTTTGGAGCGACCAGGCGCCATCCCGCTTAAACCAGAACTCCTTTTGCATCACAAAAGCGTCCTGCATAAGGTTGTGCGGGATAATGCGGCGGACCTTTTCGCAGGTCTCGCGCTCTTTTCCATTGGGGGTGTGGACCAGATACCAGCGGACGCGGCCGTGCTGGCTGTTGGTGGTGGCGCCGTTAAATGCGCCCGGCAGCTGCTCTTGGCGCCGTGCCGTCTGCTCCATGTTCTCGCCCCCCCCTCTTTTGGCTTTGCGATGCACGCAAATGCAGGGGCGTTTAGAACAGGCTTCTCGCTCGCAGCTAGGCGCAGTCGCAAAAGTACAGGTTTTTATAGAGGGGTATGGAGATGTACCTACTAGCAGTACATTTTGCGTAATCTGGGCAAACGCTGATTAATTGCTCGTATAATGTCGTCTGTCGAAAGATACAAAAACCTGTACCTTTTTGAGCAACAAAAAAAGCCGCTCAACCAGCGGCTTTTCTTATTTCGGCATGAAAAAGGCGACCGCCCTTTGTGGACGGTCGCCTTTTTTAATTGTTGTGAAGTTTGCCTTAGGCGCGAGTCCTGATCTCCTCGAGCACCTTGGCAACAAACTCGTCAACGCTCATCTGAACGGTCTCGTTGGAGCGATCGCGGACGGAAATGTTGCCGGCCTCGACCTCCTTCTCGCCCAGGATGAGCATGTAGGGCACGCGGTCGATGCTGCGGGCCTCACGAATCTTGTAGCCGATCTTCTCGTCGCGGTCGTCGCAGACCACGCGGATGCCGGCCTCCTCCAGCTTGGCGCACACCTCGTGAGCGTAGTCGCGGCTCTTCTCGGAAACCGGAAGTGCCTTGACCTGCACGGGAGCCAGCCAGGTGGGGAACTTGCCCGCAAAGTGCTCAATCAGAATACCGATGAAGCGCTCGATGGAGCCAAAGCATACGCGATGCAGCATGATGGGGCGCTTCTTGGTGCCGTCGGCGTCCACGTACTCCAAATCAAAGTTGAGCGGCATCTGGAAGTCGAGCTGCACGGTACCGCACTGCCAGGTACGACCGAGCGAATCCTCCAGGTGGAAGTCGATCTTGGGGCCGTAGAAGGCGCCGTCGCCCTCGTTGA
>OLQT01001795.1_pt1 | contig 12528 bp, 14 predicted proteins | sample 1672651 | NCBI WGS metagenome assembly OLQT01 (sample SAMEA3136709, study PRJEB25190) | human gut metagenome | biome: human gut; feature: human-associated habitat; material: faeces | place: Austria | collected 2013 | reverse complement strand
GCAAAGCGCTGTTTGCGGGCGCGGGCGGCCAACTTGGGGTTTTTCGACAGACTGAGCCGCCGTTCTCAGCAAGAGGACGGCGGCATGAAATTTCAAAACAAATAGAAATTACTGAAAAAACGTTCCAGAATCATTTATCGCCACAGCGCGGCGGCAACGACGGAAAGAATCATCAGGGCGGCCAGTGTGATGCAGATCACCCGCACCAGAATGGTTTTCCGCCTGGCCCTTTTATTCTGGAAACCTGCCATACACAACGACCTCCTTGCCATACGTTGGGGTCAGTATAGCACATTCCGTCCCCTGCGGGCAAGCCCGGGACAGACGGAGGGCGAAAATTCATCCTTTGTTCACGGGAGAGGAAAGCAGCCTGACGCAAAGTTCACCAAATATTCACACCGTGCCCAGACTTTGCCGGAAGGGGTGGGTTGAAACTTTGGCGGTCAGGTTGTATAATTCATTCATCAGCATGCCGGAGGTGCGTACAGCATGGAAGAGATTCGTCTGGGCGACGTCATTCAGACGCGCAAGGCCCATCCCTGCGGCAGCGACCGCTGGCAGGTGATCCGCATCGGCGCGGATATTAAGATCAAGTGTCTTGGCTGCGGGCGCGTTGTGATGATGGAACGGCCGGAATTCATCAAGCGCCGCAAGAAAATACTGGAGCAGGGGCCGGTGCCGGAGGCGGAAACGCTGCGGCAGATGGCCGTGCAATTCGAAGGAGGAACCCGATAATGCAGACGGAAAACACGACGGAAAACGTTCAGGCGGTGGAAGAAGAGCAAATCCAGCCTGAGACGGAGGAAGAAACGAAAAAAGGCAAGGGAAAAAAGCCTGTGAATGTGAAAAAAGAAATTCTGAGCTGGATTCTGACGCTGGGCGCGGCGGTGGTGATCGCGCTGGTTATCCGCACCTTCCTGTTTGAGCCGGTGCGGGTGGACGGCCACAGCATGGACGACACGCTGGCCAACGGCGAGATCATGTTTGTGACCAAGCCGGAGTATCTGGCAGGCGAGCCTCAGCACGGCGATGTGGTCATCTGCCACTATCCGGGCCGGGGCAATACGAATTTTGTCAAGCGGGTCATCGGCGTTCCCGGCGATACGCTGATGTTCGTGGACAATGTGCTGCTTCGCAACGGCGAGGTGGTGGAAGAGGACTACCTGACGCCTTCGCGGAACCGGAACGGCTTCAGCATGCGGCCCATTACGCTGGGCGAGAACGAGTACTTCGTGTGCGGCGACAACCGGGACAACAGCCATGACTGCCGCAACCTGACCAACGGTACGCCCGAGGCCATTGCCCGGGATATGATTGTGGGCCACGTGCGCTATGTGGTGTATCCCTTCAGCGACGCCCGCTCCATCGATTAAGCAGGGCAGGGGCTATAAGACCGGCGCGTGTTGAAAACGCGCCGGTCTTTTGCGTTGGGAAAAGAAAAAGCAAAACGGCGGCTTCACGAAGCTGTGAAGCCGCCGTTTTTGGGTCAATCAATAGCCGTAGTGCTTCTGCTTTTTCAGCAGGAAGAAGATCGTGACCGCTACGGCCATGACTTCCGCCGCTACGATGGAAAACCAGATGCCGTCCAGTCCCCACAGAAGGGGGAAGATCAGCACAGCCGCCGCCTGAAAGAGCAGGGTGCGCAGGAAGGAGATCAGGGCGGAGGTCAGGCCGTCGTTGAGGGCGGTGAAGAAGGACGAGCCGTTGATGGCAAAGCCGGAAAACAGGAAGGAGAACGAGAAGATGGCGAAGGCGTGGGTGGTCATCTGAAGCAGGCCTTCGTCATAGGCGACGAACAGACGGGAAAGGGGCGCGGAGAAGAACTCGCCTGCGGCAAACATGCACAGCGCGCCGATGGCGATGAGTGAAACGCCCTTGCGCAGCAGGCTTTTGAGCTCGGCCCGGTTCTGCGCACCGTAATGGTAGCTGATAATGGGCGCGGTGCCCACGGAATAGCCGATGAAGATCGCCTGAAAGATCATGCTGACATACATCAGCACGCCGTAGGCGGCGATGCCGTCTTCCCCGGCATACTTCATCAGCTGCACGTTATACAGCATGCTGACCAGCGACATGGAGATATTGCTCATCAATTCGGAAGAGCCATTGGCGCAGACGCGTCCCAGCGGACGGAACTGCAGGCGGCAGCGGGTCAGACGCAGACGGCTGGAATTCTTCCGGCCAAAGTAGAGCAGCGGAAAAACGCCGCCGATGAACTGACTGGCCGCAGTGGCGGCGGCCGCGCCGGCCAGACCCCAAGGGAGCACCGCCACGAACAGCCAGTCCAGCACCATATTGGTCACGCCTGCGGCTACGGTGACATACAGGCCCAGCTTGGGCTTTTCCGCCGTGGCGAACAGACATTGAAACTCAAATTGCAGCACGTAGAAGGGCAGGGCAATCAGGTTGATGACCCCGTACAGCAGGCTGTTTTCCAGCAGCGCGCCCTCGGCGCCCATCAGCCGGGCAAAGGGGCGCAGAAGCAGCAGGCCTGCGCCGGTCAGCACAAGGCCGCAGACGATGGACGCATAGACGGTCAGAGAGAAGAGTTCCTGCGCCTTTTCTTCCTTGCCTTCGCCCATGGTTTTGGCGATCAGCGCGCCGCCGCCCGTGCCGAACATGAAGCCTACGCTGCCCATGACCATCAGGAAGGGCATGACCAGATTCACGGCGGCAAAGGGCGTTTTGCCGGTATAATTGGATACGAAATAGCCGTCCACCACGCCGTAGACGGAAGTAAACACCATCATGACGATGGAAGGCAGGGAAAAACGCAGCAGGCGTTTCCGGGTAAAGTGATCGGATAGCTGAATGGCTTGCATCAAGAAAAACCTCCGTTTTACATCTGCCGCGTCTGCTCCTGCAGGGCGGTCAGATAGCGCTCGGACAGCGCCAGATATTGAGCCACATCTTCTTTCGACCAAGAAGCAAGGATGGCGCTTTCGGCATGGATCATTTTCAGGGCCGTTCGGGACGCCAGCGTCTTGCCTGCTTCCGTCAGGCAGACCTGCTTATCCCGGGGGCCTTCGCCCTCCAGCCGAAGGAATCCCTCTGCTTCCAGCTTGCGAAGGGAAGAATGAACGGTCTGCTTGCTGGAAAAGGCGCAGCGGTAGACCGTTTTCAGCGGGCAGGGGTCGCCCTGCTCGCAGAGAATGTAGAGAATGCTGATGGCGCTGTCGGAAAGCCCCAGTTTCAGGGACATTTCGTGATAGACGGCGTCTGTCTGGCTGTGCAGCTCATTGAGGCGTCTGAGCGATGAAGAAAAGTCGTTTTTCAATGGCCTAAGCTCCTTTCGTCCGAAATCGTACCGACGGATTGTAGTACGATTTCGGACGAAAGTCAAGCGGAAAATAAAAGATCGATCAAAAGAGCTAAAATGGCTTGAAAAGGCTGGATGGACGGGGAAAAGCAGGAAAGACAGCGCCGTTTTTTCATCTATCGTTGTCAAATGGAGGACAGCGGGCGGCGTTTTTCGAGCTTATTCGCGGAATTTTCAGCTTGACAATCAGGCTTGTTCCCCTTATGATGAGAACAGGAATACGAACATATGTTCGTATTCAAAAGCTGTCAGACGGATTCCGGGCGCTGAAAATCCCAGATGGATTGCTTTGAAAGCGTCTTTCGGCGGCTGAAGAAGTGCCCCCTGCGCGCCGGGCGAGGCCATGCGCTGTGACGGGAAGGGGAGCGGAAAGGAAAGCGTATGCCAGAAGAAAAAGAGAACTGCACGACCTTATATGAATCATACGACCTGCCCATTTCCCTCCGCGACAGACTGAAACGGGTGGACGAGATCCACCGCGCCATTACCCGGGCGGTAGGGAGAATCGAATATCTGAAGCTCTCCGCCATGCGAGCGGGCAGCCGTCCCACGCCCGTGCGCTACGGACGGGGCGTGGAGCGCAGCCGCGTGGAATACGCGGTGCTGGAAAGCGACGCCGAGCGCTGGGGCATCGGCGAGCTGCAAAAGGAATTGGACGAACTGCTTCAGGACATCCGGCCCCTGGTAGAGCGTCTGCCCGCCGGGGTGCTTCGGGCCGTGGCGACCCAGCGGATTCTGGAGGGCATTCCCTGCGGCATCATCAGCCGGAGGATGCATTTCAGCCGCTGCTATGTGTATCGACTGCTGGATCAGGCCTGCGAACGGCTGTGCCAGATGGAGGAAGCGCGGCTGGGACTGAAGAAAAGCGGGGAGTAAAGGGGGAGCGGGCAATGCGAAGGCGCTGCCCGCCTTTTTACACAAAATCCTTTTCCGGGACTTGCATCCCCTTTCAACCGGTGTTATCATGATGACGTTCAGAATAATACATTTACCACGAAAGCGGGGATATAGAATGATTTCTTTTGGTACAGGCGGCTGGCGCGCCATTATCGGCGATGACTTCACCAAGGAAAACGTGCGCAAGCTGATGTTCGCCCTTTCCCAGCGGATGAAGCGGGAGGAAGTGGCGGACAAGAGCTTCTGCATCGGCTACGACCGGCGCTTTCTGAGCCGGGAAGCTGCGGAATGGGCTGCGGAGGTCATGGCGGGCGAGGGCATTCATGTGCTGATGATCAACCGGGAAGCGCCTACGCCGCTGATTATGTTCACCGTGCAGTATTACGGGCTGGATTACGGCATTGCCGTGACGGCCAGCCACAATCCCGCGCTGTATAATGGCATCAAGCTCTTTACCCGGGGCGGTCGGGACGCGGTGGAAAGCGTGACCAACGAGCTGGGCGCTGCGGCCAACGAGGTAAACCCCGACGAGATTCACTCCATTGAATATAAGCGCGCCATCGCCGCGGGCATGGTGCAGGAGATCAACCCGCAGAACCAATATCTGGATGCCATCATCCGCGGGGTGAACATGGACGCCATCCGCAGCCGGAACCTGCAGATCGTGCTGGATCCCATGTACGGCGTGAGCCGCACCTCTTTGCAGACCATTCTGCTGACGGCCCGGTGCGACGTGAGCGTCATCCATGAGCGGCACGACACCCTGTTCGGAGGACGGCTGCCCGCGCCGAATGTGGATACGCTGGGCGCATTGCAGGCGGCAGTCCTGCAGAACCACGCCGACATCGGCATCGCCACCGACGGCGATGCGGACCGGCTGGGCATTATCGACGACGAGGGACATTTCGTCCATCCCAACCAGATTCTGGTGCTTTTGTATTACTATCTGCTCAAGTACAAGAACTGGCACGGCCCCTGCGTGCGCAACATCGCCACGACCCACCTGCTGGACCGGGTGGCGGAGGCCTTTGGCGAAACCTGCTACGAGGTGCCGGTGGGCTTCAAGCACATTTCCGCCGCCATGCAGGAGCACAACGCCGTCATCGGCGGCGAAAGCAGCGGCGGCCTCACCGTGCGCGGCCACATCAACGGCAAGGACGGCATCTACGCCGCCACCCTGCTGGTGGAGATGCTCAGCGTTACCGGCAAGACCATGAGCCAGCTGATGAAGGAAATCTACGCCGAGTTCGGCACCGCGTACATGAGCGAGTTTGACTGGCCCTTCGATCAGGAGATGAAAGACCATCTCCATCACCTGCTGATGGTGGAAAAGCAGCTGCCCTCCTTCCCGATTCCCGTGGTGGCCACCAACTACATGGACGGCTGCAAGGTGCTGTTCGAAAACGGCTGGATTATCGCGCGCTTCAGCGGCACGGAGCCCAGGCTGCGGGTCTTCTGCGAAATGCCCACCCGGGAGGAAGCGGAGCGCCTGACCGCCGTCATGGCGGATTTCCTAGGCTTGCCCATGCCGGTCAAAATGGTCTGATTTGTAACAGTTTCGCCGGAGCAAAGGAACACGCCTTTGCTCCGGCGAATTTTTAATTCGGCTGGAAACAGCCCGCACGATTCGAGTGATTTTAGGAAAGCGGGTGAAACCTTTGAAATTTCTTCAAAAAACGTTGGCAGTCTGCCTGATGATGACGGTTCTGTCCTTTGGCTTCGCAGCCTTTGCCGAGGAAAAGACGGAAACGCTTCCGCTGCCCTGCGGCGTTCATTTCGGCATGAGTCTGGACGAACTGAGCGCTCTCTTTGGGGAAAACGCGCTGATTGAAACCTGGGATGACGACGCGGGCACCGGCGCTGCTTCCATGGAAAACGTGGAAATCGGTCTGGGCGATCTGACCGCCGAAAATATTACCTTTCAGGCGGATCGGAACAACAGCGCCGGAGAATCCCGGCTGAGCCTGATCTCCATGGGGCTGCCCGTGGGGGACAATGGAATCGCTGCCTTTCGGGCGGCGCTGGAAACCCTGACCGGCCTTTACGGCGAGCCGGACAGCGACCCCTTCGATGAAAGCAGCGTAGAAAATTACGTGGAAAACGGCGACCTTTCCGCCACATGGACGAAGGACGATGTGCGGTTTACCCTGAACATGAGCCGGATGTACGGAGATACGCTGACGCTTTATTATTCCTATCGGCTCAATTATGACGCGGACGATCTGAAATAAACAAAAAACGCTTGCCTGAAGGAAGGCAGAGCGGCCCATTCTCCCGAACGGGGGAATGGGCCGCTTGCTATTTCTGTCCATGCAGCCTGCGGCGCTTCGTTCGGCCATCGGAAGGGTTCGACGGCCCGGCGTATGGAACCGGCGAGAGGATGGGCGGGAGGAGGGGGATTAAACCGTAGGATTTTGCCCTTGTGCTTCCGGAAGAATCGTGATACAATACGCCTGTTGCCCATCGCCACTCTGGCATTTTTGTCGAGCGGCGCGGGCAATTTTTTCCCTTTGAATGGATCAGAAAGGCGGAAACCTATGAAAAATGCTTCGTTTCATTCCCAAAATACCAAAAAGCGGCTGCTGATTCTGGTAGTGCTGGTGATTGCGGCCGCGGCGGCAGTGCTGATCGCTCTCCGCGCAGCGCCCGCCTTTCAGGGAAGCATGGTCAAAAATCCCGATGAATTCCGGCTGGACATCCGCAGGATGAACGGCACCGACAGCCATGTGCTGACCCTGAAAACCTCCGATACGCTGCGGGTTCATTTCAAGACGGATTCCGGGCGGATGAAGCTGGAAATTCTTGCGCCGGACGGAAGCAGTCTCTACAGCGGAAACAGCGACGGAACGAACGGCTCGGATTTTGAACTGAACCTTCCGGCGGACGGTGACTATCAGATCAACGTGACCGGCGAAAGGGCTTCCGGCGAGCTGCTGGTTCAGGCGGTACGCTGAATGCCGGTTGCCTTTACGGAAAGAAGATGATACAATGCATCTGATTTCCTCACTAAAGGAGCCTTTTGTTTGTTTAGCTTTTGTACTCTTTTCAGCGGTTCCAGCGGCAATGCCGCCGTGCTGCGCACCGAGGACGGCGCGCTGCTGATCGACTGCGGCATGAGCGGCAGGCAGGTGCTTTCCGCCTTGCAGACGGCGCGGATCGACCCGGCGGAGTTGCGGGCCGTATTGGTGACTCACGAACACAGCGACCACGTCAAGGGCGTGGGGGTGATCTCCCGGAAGCTGAATCTGCCCGTATACGCCACGGCGGGGACATGGGAAGGCATGGCCGGAGCCGTAGGCGAGCTGCCAGCCGCCCATCGGGTGCTGGTGGAGCCGGGGGAGAGCTTTTTCATGCTGGACGGGTTGGAAGTCAATCCCTTTTCCATCCCGCATGACGCCAACGAGCCGGTGGGCTACCGCATTTATCTGCCCGGCGGCAGCAGTATCGCCGTGGCGACCGATCTGGGTTTTTTCTCGGAAACGGTCCGGGACGCGGTTCTGGGGGCGGAGGTGGTGCTGCTGGAGAGCAACCACGACCCCGAAATGCTCAAGCAGAACCCCCATTATCCCGCTGCGCTGAAAAGCCGGATTCTGGGGCGGAAGGGTCATCTGAGCAACGACAGCGGCGCGTCCGCAGCGGTGGAGCTGCTCAACGCCGGAGCCCGTCACCTGCTGCTGGGCCATCTGAGCAGCGAAAACAATACGCCGGAAATGGCCTTTCAGACATCCAAAGCCGCGCTGGAAAACGAAGGGGCCCGTGTGGGTTCGGACGTGACGCTGCACGTGGCCAGCCGCTTCCAGCCCAGCGTGATCTATACCCTTTCCTGAAGAGAAAGACAGGGGTGCTGATGCCACCCGAAAGGAGGGAACGGCGATGGCCGTCACCGTACTGTGCGTCGGAAAACTGCGGGAGCGCTTCTACGCGGACGCGGCGCAGGAATACCTGAAGCGCCTTTCCCGGCTGATGCCCACCGAGGTGGTGGAGCTTCCCGACGAAAAAGAACCGGCCAATCCATCGCCTGCCCTGAACGAGGCGGTGATGCGCAAGGAGGGCGAGGCCATTCTGCGGCACATTCCGCCCAAAGCCTATGTGATCGCCCTTTGCATCGAGGGAAAGCAGCTTTCCAGCGAAGCCGTGGCTGCCAAGCTGAAGGAGCTGTTCACGCAGGGGAAAAGCGACGTTGTTTTCATCATCGGCGGGTCGCTGGGGCTTCATCCCTCCGTTACCGCCCGGGCTGATTTCAAGCTGAGCATGAGCCCGATGACCTTTCCGCATCAGCTGGCCCGGGTCATGCTGCTGGAACAGCTTTTCCGGGCCGCCAAAATCAACGCGGGGGAACGGTATCATAAATAGGCAGGCCCGTATTTCAACGCTTGCGAACCCCTGTAGGGAATGCTATAATGAAATCGGCAATGGCTTTCAAGTCCAGCCGCAAGGAGGACCGCTTTTGTGACCCTGAAAGAGACGCTGAAAAAAAACCTGAACGTACCCAATGTTCTGTCTCTGATCCGGCTTCTGCTGGTGCCGGTTTATCTGATTCTGTTTGTGCGCGGGCAGAAGACGGCCGCGCTGATCGTTTTTGCCGCCGCCTGCTTTACCGACCTTCTGGACGGCCGCATTGCCCGCAAGTATAATCTGATTACCGATCTGGGCAAGCTGCTGGATCCGGTGGCGGACAAGGTGATGATCCTGACCGCCATGTTCTCCATGACCATCGGCAACGACGCCATTCACGCCGTGATTCCGTGGGCGGCGGTGCTGGTGGTGCTGGCCAAGGAGCTGATGATGATCGCCGGGGGCGCGCTGCTTTTGAAGCACGGCATTGTAGTCTATTCCAGCATGGTGGGCAAGGTGGCCCACTGCCTGTTTATTGCCGGACTTCTGCTGAGCTACTTACACGAGGATTTCGTCCGCCTTTGCCCCGGCTGGCCGATGACCCCCGACTTGATCGTGATCTGGGCGGCGGTGGTCTGCACCCTGTGCGCCCTGTGCTTCTACGTGTGGAAAAACGTCCGTCAGGCCAAGGCCATGGGCGTGATCGGGCAGAAGAAAGAAGAGGGGCGGTAAGGCGGAAAAGCAGCCGTCTGAGGTTTTTAGCCTGTCGAAAACCCCAAGTTGGCCTCCTGCACCTCCACTTTTTTGACACTCCGAAAACGCCGCCGGGTTTTCCCTGGAAAGGGAAGCGCCCGGCGGCGTTTTTTCATTGCCTGTTTTACCCGTTTTGTCTGTTTTGCCCGGTTCGGTTCCGTGCCTTACTTGGCGCGGTAGCTGCCGCATTCGCTCTCGTCGCACTTGCCGGAGTGGCAGTCGCAGCGGGGCTTGACGTTGATGGCGTCCAGCTGGCACAGGTCGCCCGCGTCATGATGCTGACAGCTGGTCACCTCGCAGTGGATGCACTGATGCTTGTCGGAAAAGGCCATGTTCCTTCACCTCCCCATGACTTGATAGGGGCAGTTTGCCCACGGCGCGCTTTTTTCATTCGTGCAAACCCGGCTGGAAAAGAGTGAAAAGAGCGAACATGTAAAAATACCGCCTGCCCTCGACCGGCTTCCAAAACTATGCTATACTGTAAACGAGTATGTCCGCAGGGACTTTTTTACACCGCGGAGTCGTACTGTATTGATTTGGGAGGTTATTCCGTTGAAAAAAATGAACCGTTCCGTCCGCTCTCTTTGTCTGGCTGCCATGATTGCGGCCCTGTATCTGGCCCTGACGCTGCTGTTTCAGCCCATCAGCTTCGGCGCGGTGCAGCTGCGGGTGTCCGAGGCCATGACGCTGCTGCCCGCCGTCTTCCCGGAGGCGACGATCGGGCTGACGCTGGGCTGCTTTCTGAGCAATTTTCTGGCGGGAGCCAATGTGTACGATGTGGTTTTCGGCACGCTGGCGACGCTGCTGGCAGCGCTGATCTCCTGGAGGGTGGGCAGGAAAAAGCTCTGGTACGCCGCCATCCCGCCGGTGGTCTGCAATGGGGTGATCGTGGGACTGGTACTGACCTACGCCTATCAGATTCCCGCGCTGTGGCTGAACATGCTGACCGTGGCCGCAGGGGAAGCGGTGGCCTGCTTTGCGTTGGGCATTCCGCTGGTGCGGTTCCTGAATAAGCATAAGGACAAACTGAAACTGATCTGAATTTTCTAAAAGAGGTTTTTGGGTTTTCATCAAACGGAGCTTAGAAGGGGGCGTTATGGCGCTATGGGAAAGAAAAAACGCAGTTGGGCTTCTCTGCTGCTGGCCGGGCTGGTGCTGCTGACCGTGCGGCCTGCCGCCGCTGCAGAGGCGTCCCGGCAGGAAAGCATTCGCATTCTCTTCGAAGAACTGGTCGAGCAGGAAAAGAACGGGACTTCCATGTCCGCAGAGGAAGCGGCGGCCCGGAGCCAGTGCACGGATCCGGCCTGCGCCCATGTTTCCGTGGATGAAGAGGGCAACGTGACCGCCCTGTGCCCCTATGGGCAGTATCTCTTATCCTTCAGCCCCTACATGGTGTTCAGCGCCAATCCGGTCACGGAACTGACCCTGCAGCCGGGCACGAATTCCATTTACCGCAGCGGCACCTACCGGGTGACGGGCGGCGACGGCTCCTGCACACTGGTGGTGACAAAGGGACGGGCCGTGTCACTGCTGCTGGACGGCGCTTCGCTGGGACAGCTGAAGCTGTCCGACGGTTCTGCCGCCGCGCTGCAGCTTTCGAATGGCGCGTCTTTGAACGAAATTGTGCCCGTCAACGCGGCGCTGGACCTTTCCGGCACTGTGACGGTTCAGAACGTTTCCGCCGGTTCCCTGACGGTGAACGGCTCCGGGCGACTGAATGTGGGCAGTCTGAACGCCGCTATTTCCGGCGATTCCACCGGCAGTGTACGGATCGTTTATCAGAGCTGCGGCGCGGATGCGCTTCGGCAGCTGCAAAAGCTGACCCTCTCCGGCGGCGAACGCTTTGCCGACGGGCTGCCCGTTTCCTATCGGGGGACGGAGATCCCCCTGGTGATGAGCGCCGACCCTGAGAAGAGCGATACGGCCTATGCCGCTTTGCCCGCCCCGGAGGACGGCAAGACCTACAAGGCCCGCGTCAGCGGCGAGCAAATTCTGGTGTATCTTTCCGACGAGCCGCAGGAGTATGTGCTTTCGGCAAACGCCGCCTCCGTGCTGAACGTGGAAGGCTCCGCCGCCGTGCTGACCAGCGAGGAAAACGCCGCCCAGAGCGCGGTGATCAGCGCCGCCCAGCTGACGCTGCAATCGGCCCGCACCACCGGCAGCCTGTCCCTGAGCGGAACCTCCGCGTTCCGCGCCGAAGGCAGCAGCGCCTTTAGCCGGATGATTCTGGATGCATCGGCCCATTTGTCTCTGCGGGTGGGAGGACGGCTCTCGCTGGACGGGCTGGTCAACAACGGCCGTCTGGCGGTGCAGGGCTCCGGCGTGTTGGAAACCGGCGAGCTGAGCGGCAGCGGCGCTTATACCATTGACCCGCAGTGCAATTTCAGCGTGGAACCGCTGCCCGCCTCCATCGGCGGACTGGTTCCCACGCAGATTCAGATTTTGGGGGACGAGAACGCGCCGGTCGCCGCTACGCGGGTACAGCTGAAGCTGGGCAGCGGCGAGAGCTTCCTGACCACCACGGACAGCCGGGGCCGCATTACGCTCTGGCGCGCGGAAAAGCTTGATCAGGTGGACGCGGTGGCGCTGTCCGGCGGCGAGACCTATTCCGCCGTGATTCTGAACGGGCAGGCCGAGATCGACGAAGCGCCCGAAATCACCGCCGCGTCCCTGACCAACCGGGGCGTGGTGTCCGTCACGCTGAAAAACGCGGGCGTTTGGGGCGTACAGTATGTGGTAGGGGACGCGCCCGTTTCCCTGACGGATTCGTGGAACGCCTCCGCACAGACCCTGTATGCCGCCGACGGCGAAACCACGCTGTATCTGCCCGGACTGGAGCTGGGCGACGTGGTTAGCCTGCGGGTCTTTGCCGCCCGGGAAAAGGACGCGCGGCTCAGCGCCGCAACGGCGGACGCTTTCACCTTCTACAAAAACCAGTCCATCACCATCGAGTCCCGGGCGGCTTACGAACCGGCCGGGCAGAGCAAGACCTACAACGGTCAGCCCTTCCAGATCTCCCGGCTGCCCCGGAAATGCAAAGTGGCTTACTTCCTGGAGGACGGCACGCCTTTGCAGACCCCGCCCACGAAGGAAGGCAGCTATTACGCCGAGATTACCGTTCTGGAAGACGATCCAGAATATTTGCCCGGAAAAGCCGTCATGCCGCTGGAAATCAAGCGCCGCATCATCTACGTGTATGCGCTGGACGCCACCAAGCAGAAGGG
>OLQT01001792.1_pt1 | contig 12538 bp, 10 predicted proteins | sample 1672651 | NCBI WGS metagenome assembly OLQT01 (sample SAMEA3136709, study PRJEB25190) | human gut metagenome | biome: human gut; feature: human-associated habitat; material: faeces | place: Austria | collected 2013 | reverse complement strand
TGAAGATCGCCCCGGAGCATGACATCCTCATCACCGCCGAATCCAAGGGCATCCCCCTCATCTGCGAAATGGCGCGGCTGGCGGGGGAGAAGCGCTACCTGTTGGCGCGCAAGTCGCCCAAGCTCTACATGCGCAACGTCTTTTCCACGGAAGTGCGCTCCATCACCACCGGCCACCGTCAGGTGCTTTGTCTGGACGGCGACGACGCCGAGTACGCACCATTCAAACCATGGCTTGCCCTCATGTGCTTCGGATACATAGGGATGGTTGTGCATGTTGCGATTCCTTCTGTCGAACGGTTACGTGACCACAATAGCAGGCGAATAGCAAAGGTGGGATTCCGCTTGGACCCGTTGACGGGTCAGGCGGAATCCCACCTTTGTGCGTTTTGGCTGAGCTGCTCCCCTCAGAGAGTCCCGATCAGTGGAAGAAGTGGCGGGTGCCGGTGAGGTACATGGTCACGCCGGCCTTCTTGGCCGCTTCGATGACCTCCTCATCGCGGATGGAGCCGCCAGGCTGCACGATGGCCTTGACGCCCGCGTCGATAAGCACCTGGGCACCATCGGCGAACGGGAAGAACGCATCGGATGCCGCGACCGCACCGGTGGCGCGATCGGCACCATCGGCCAGCGTGTTGGCGCGCTCGACGGCCAAATGGCAGGAGTCCACGCGGTTGACTTGGCCCATGCCGATGCCAACCGTGGCCTGGTCGTGGGCCAGCAGGATGGCGTTGGACTTCACGCCCTTGCACACGCGCCATGCGAACATGAGCTCGTGCATCTCGGCGTCCGTGGGCTTGCGATCGGTGGGAACGGTGAAGGTTGCGGGATCCTCGGACACGTGGTCGACGTCCTGGACCAGCACGCCACCGTCGACGGAACGGACCTCGACGGCAGCCGGGGCGTCGATGCCGCCGGTGCGCAGCACGCGCAGGTTCTTCTTCTTCTGCAGAAGCTCGAGCGCGTCAGGCGCGAACGAGGGCGCGATGAGCACCTCCACGAACAGATGGTTCTCGTTGATGTGATCGACCATGTCTTTCGTGACCTCGCGGTTTGCCGCGATGATTCCACCGTAGGCGCTCTTCGGGTCGCATGCGAAGGCCTTGTCGAAGGCCGCAACCACGCTTGTGGCAGTGGCCGACCCGCATGGGTTTTGGTGCTTCAAGATGACCACGGCGGGCTCGTCGAACTCGCGCACGAGCGACCAGCATGCGTCGGTGTCCAGGATGTTGTTGTAGGACAGCTCCTTGCCGTTGAGCTGCTGGGCGTTGACCAGGCTGTGCTCATGGGCGAACTCGTCCACGCGGTAGAAGACGGCCTGCTGATGCGGGTTCTCGCCGTAGCGCAGGTCCTGCTGCTTCTGCATGTACAGGGCGCACTCGGGCGGGAACTCGCCCTGGGCCTCGATGCCCTCCTCGCAGCCGCAGCCGCAGCCCTCGCCATGCTCGTGCGGATGCGCGGCCTGGACCTGGTCGAACAGGAAGTCGGCGATGGCGCCGTCGTAGGCGTTGGTGGTTTCGAACACCTCGAGGGCCAGCTCCATGCGGGTCTCGCGCGTGGTGGCGCCGCCATTGGCGCGCATCTCGGCAAGGATGCCCTCATAGGTTTCGGGGTCGGTGACCACGGTGACGCTCTCAAAGTTCTTCGCGGCGCTGCGCAACATGGAGGGGCCGCCGATGTCGATGTTCTCGATGCAGGTGCCGAAGTCCGCGCCGGACTCGACCGTCTTCTCGAACGCATACAGGTTCACGACCACCATGTCAATCATCTGGATGCCGTGCTCCGCCGCCTCGGCCATGTGCTTGGCGTTGTCGCGCTTGGCCAGCAGGCCGCCGTGCACCATGGGATGCAGGGTCTTCACGCGACCGTCCATCATCTCGGGGAACTTCGTCACCTCGTCGATGGGCGTGACCGGCACGCCGGCCTCCGCGATCACGCGGGCGGTGCCGCCCGTGGAGATGATCTCCGCGCCGAATTCGTCATGCAGCGCGCGGGCGAACTCGACGACACCCGTCTTGTCCGTCACCGAGATGAGTACGCGCTTGACCTTCGGATCTGCCACTTGCTCTCTCCTTACCTTGAACTGTTCCTTGTAAGTCCGTTCCTTATCGTATCGCAAAACGGGCCGCACGCCGAAGCGCCGCCCGCAGGATGCCGTGTTCGCGCTTGCCTGCCGGGCCCTAACGGCCCAGGCTCTCCTCGTGGCGCGCCCGCGCCTCGGGGCTGTAGCGCTGCGTATATCGTACATCGACCAGCTCGGCCACGATGGAAATAGCCAATTCCGCCGGGGTTTTGGCGCCGAATTTCAGGCCGATGGGCCGCTTGATGCGCTCCCAGTCCGCCTCGGAGGCGCCACGGGCCAGCACCAGGTCGTGCACGGTGGAGTTCTTCCCCTTGCAACCCATCATGCCGACGTAGTGTACGTTGTGCTTCACCGCCCACACGCAGCCCTCGGGGTCGAACATGTGGCCGCGCGTGAGCACGCACACGTAATCGCCGGGCGCGGGGGTGAGCTTGTCCAGCTCGTCGAAGCTGCCGCCGTCGAGCAGCACGCGCTCGGCGTCGGGGAAGCGCTCGGGCGAGAGGTACGCCGGGTCGTAGTCGACCGCGGTGACGGCGAAGCCCACGTGCGCGGCCAGCGCGCTCACCTCGGCCGCGGCGTCGGAGGCGCCGAGCAGCCACACGCGCACCTGGTCGAACAGCGGCACGGAAAGCCAGGTCAAGCCATCGAACTGCTCGTTGTGCATGCCGGGACCGCGCGTGATGTCCTTCATCTGGAACACGTCGCGCGGGCTGGGCGTGCGCGCGGAGACGATCTCCTTCGCGTCGTTGCAGAAGAACACCATGCCGGCGCCGTCGGCCGAGCCGGTGTCGCCGTACTTCTTCGTGACCTCGTTGTCGGTGTTGGCCTGCGCGGCGACGGGGTCGAACACCACCTTGAAGCCCAGCCACGCCAGGTCGTCCTCGGCCATGGCACGGGCGGCGCGCTCGAAGGTGGGCGCATCGGCAGCGGTGAGGTCGGCGGAAAGTTTCCCCAGGTCATCTGGCGAAACGTGCATGTTGCCCTTCAGCGCCTCGGCGGAAAAGCACGGGAAGTCGGCAGACGAAAGCTCCACCGCGCGTCCCGCGCGCAGATCGGCGGCGATGCCCGCCAGCGTTTCCTTACTCAGCAAGGTGCACCTTGCCCTCCGCGTCGACGCTCACGCGGCCGGCGGCCAGCCAGCCCAGCACGCGCGGGTACAGCTCGTGCTCCACCTGGTGGATGTGGGCTTCCAGGGTTTCAAGCGTGTCGCCCTCGGCCACGCGCACCGGCTCCTGCGCCACGATGGGGCCCTTGTCGTAGTCCTCGTTGGCGAAGTGGACGGTGACGCCCGTGACCTTCACGCCCGCGTTGAACGCATCGGCGATGGCGTGCGCGCCCTTGAACGAGGGCAAAAGCGCCGGATGCAGGTTGAGCACGCGGTTGGGGAAGGCGTCGAGCATGACGGGCGTGACCTTGCGCATGTAGCCGGCCATGACAACGTACTGCGCGCCGGCCTCCTGCAGCGCGGCCACGATCTGCGCGTCGGCCGCCTCGGGGTCTGCGTACTTCTCGCGGTTCATGACCAGCACGGGGATGCCGGCGGCGTTGGCGCGCTCGATGCCGTACGCATCGGGACGCGACGCGACCACCTTCACCACCTCGACGGGCAGGCCCTTCGCCGCCTCATCAAGGATGGCCTGGAAATTCGTGCCGCTGCCGGAGAGCAGCACGCCGATCTTCAACTTTTCGGACACGAGACAGCCTTTCATCAAGCGGCGCCCAACCAGCCCCGCGATTCGCACTATATAACCAGTATACGTGCAGGCGGCGAAGCAAGCCCCCGCTCTCGGCAAGCGCCATCAAGTATTCAAGCCGGGAAGGTGAACAGGGGACGGAGGTGTGTTCACGATGACGTCTCGCGTTCCCAAGCGCTCCCGCGTGAACACACCTCCGTCCCCTGTTCACCGCGAAAGGCCTTTGCGAACACGCCTCCGTCCCTGTTCGTGCGCAGCTGGTGCGCGCGCAGTACCGCAACGCAGCGGCGAAGATATTTCCCGACGACTCGTTCCTGATGCGGTTCTACAAAAACGTGATCGGAGAAGAAGGCGGAGAATTGAACCGCACGGAAATGATCTGCGCCCGCCTATTCGAGGACCCCAGCCTGCTGCGCAACGTTGATCCTAAGGATGCACTGCGCAAAAGGAAGGGCGAAGGGCGGCCATTCGACTAGAGAAACGCACGTGAACATAAAGAGGGCTTATTCATGCGCAAAAGCCTTAACGCCCACAAAGCGCCAGCCGCTCTTGAGTGCACCTTCGCCTAACCCAACTTCCCGTATCCAATCCTAGACAGATTGCTGGAAGTACTGGGCGAAGTACCCCCTCAATGTCGGGTCCTCGACGTACACATGGGTTCCAAGAATCCCCCTCGTGAGCAATACGTAGTAGATGTTCTTGATGTAACGATCGAGCTCATCCTTCGAGGCTTTTACCTTGCCATTGCTGTCAAAGTAGCCCTCCTTGTTCGATTCCAGCTTTCCCTTTTCTCCATTGAAAAGCAAATCGCGGCCGATAATCACATAGGCATAGCTGAGATCGTAACCCTGAATCGAATGGATGCAACCAACCTCGCGAGCAACTCGGGGGTCCTCTACACCGAGACCTACCCAGTTCTCATTAGTGCAGTTCCATCTTAAGCGCACGCCGTCAATCTCGATGTCGTACTCGGACGGGACCTCCCCCTCCTTCAGTTTTCTCCCGGGCTTCGTCTTCCACTCCCAGGCATAACCCGCAACAATTCTGCTCAGATTGTGGTCCCTGTAGTCTCGCTCGAAGCAGTCCAAGAAGTCGCCGAAGTCCTTATGCAACTCAAAAGCGTAACCCTCGAACTTCTGGAACCCTTCGCAGCACCCATCAAGGATATCGCGGACATAGCGAAGATAGACGTCCCCGCCCTTGACGCGCATCTGGCTCTCCAGCCTGATAGGGTGCTCCGCGGCCCTGCCGAGGGCGGCCCTCATCGCGTCCCCGCGAACACAAGATGGGCCGATGCTCTGAAGCGGGTCATAAAAGAAAATCGGGAGCTTCGCCTGATTGATTACCCAGTCCATCTGGGTGGCATCCCCAGGGAGCCCCAACTTCTCGTTCACCTTGTCGTAATTGCCGATGGAGGGGCCCAAAGCGACACGCCTCTTCAGCTTATGCGCCTCGTCAATAAGAACGATGTCGAAACATTTGCCCTTGCCAGGCTCGAAGCCCATCGCTGGCTTCACTAGGTCGCTCGGGCCGATGACGTCGGACTTCTTGAACCCACTCACGTTCGCCAGGGACCTTTGGAGCGTCTTTCGCAGCGAGGTTACTGGCTCGATGATGCGTATGTTCATATCCTTGTAACGAGGGTCGTCGCGCAGCATCTTGAGCAGATATATCGCAAGGACAGTCTTGCCCGTGCCGGGCATACCCTCGACGACTATGGGCTCGGCTTTGTCTATGCCGTCCCTGATGGCGGCCATGATCTTGTCGAGGGCGACGCGCTGGTCGGCGTTGAGCCCCTTGAAGGGCGAGCACTTAAAGACCTCGGACTCCTCGATGTCGGCGATGGTGTGGTCGGCTAGCTCGAGGGCCCGCAGCTCCTCCCACAGGTCTTCGAACATAGCGGAGTAAGCGCCCTTGCTGAAGTAGTTCGAATCCGTCATGCCCTCGTTTTTGTTGGTGAGCTTGTACCTGCCGTCCGCATGCATATAGCCGATAAGACGGTGCTCATAGTCAGTGATGACCGAGCCGTTGAATTCCTCGTTGTAGATGACGTTGATCGTATCGAAGTCGCGTTTTTCCTCGTTGGCGCCGTGCTGGTTCATGCGAGTCGCGATGCTGGTTGTCTGGCCAACATACGCAGTGTCCTTGTTTGCAAGGATGTAGACCATGGGCCAGTCGAAAACCTTGTCGTCGGCGAGGGTGAACCGCGCGACGTCGACCCGCTCGCCCGGCCGGAACGAGACCCTGTCCACGTAGAATGGGGCGCCCTTCGGCTTCTCCGCTCGATTGGACGTCGGTATGGTGATCATAGCTCGGTGTACTTTCTCGCGCTGCCGCGGACCTTGTCCGCGGGGTACTTCCTGCCGTCGGCGTCTATCTTATCGCTAACCGCGCTTGCGAGGTCGATGCCGAGCACATCGGCCATGTATATGCAGTATATGGCTACGTCAGCAAGCTCCTCCCTGGCCCGATCAGCCTTGCCGGGCACTTCGAGGTCCAAGCCGGACCATTGGAACACCTCAAGCAGCTCGGAAGCCTCGAGGCTGACCGATATCGCCAGGTCCTTCGGATTGTGAAACTGCGCCCAATCCCGTTCGTCTCTGAACGCCAGAGCCTTCTCAGCCGCATCTTCGAACATCATCCTTGGTCCTCCTACTCGCCTTTGACGCCAAACCGCACGGCATCGCTCGCCGAAATGTCCTCGAAGCGCGTCGCCTTGTCGGCAATCGCCTCCTCGAGCGAGGCGCCCCTCTTGCGTTTCACATTTTCCCGCATCGTCAGACGACTTTCCCAGTAACGAATCTATCTTTGATTCTACCTGTTCGATTCCACCCGCGATGTCTTCAAGCGAAGAGCGTCTGTCGATTATGCAGCCGACGCCTTTGATCGCAACCTAGCCCTTGAGACCCTCGAGTTCGGGAGCAATCGCGCCAACATCCCCGTTCGTCTGCTCAACCTTGACCCCTTCGTGCGTAACTACGTTGAGGTCTACGACAAAGTCAACGATAACGACCACGCGATTCTCCTGCTCACCCGCGTCTGGCTGCCAGCGTAAAGAGCACCATCAGCAAGCGTCAACAACCGCATAAGACGATAAACCTCTGCTCCTTGCCACCGCATGAACGCACTTCCGTCCCCTGTTCAACCGTGAGGATGCCGCGTTGCAACCGGGCGAAAGCCGTCCTGTCTCGCTTTCCACTTGTTACGAACCGTTAGCGAGTCGCACTCAATATAGAAAGGGCTGCCAAACACCCTTGGCAGCCCTATAGCTAATGCACTGGAACTAACGATTGCTAACTATGCTAACGGAACCCAACAAAGCGAACGCATGCCGAAAAAGCTAACTGAACCTGAAAATGCTAACGCGCGCAAACTTAAATGAAGGATTGCTGTCCGATAGCGAACGAAAGAGATGCGAGAGACGGCCATAGCATTATTCGCATCAAGCAAGACACCCTCGAAGCCGCGGTTCGCGCCACCAGAGGCTTCCGGCCCCTGACTCAAAGCCCGTGCGCTACGAGGCGAAGCGAACGGCGAACGGGACCGGGGATGCGGCAGCCGAGGGCAGAACCGTCACGCGCTGCGCCACGTCGGCCGCGTTCGCGGCGTTGGCTTCGCGAAGTGCGCGGCGGATGCCGGCGACGACGTCGCCGGCATCCGCCATCTCAGGCGTCAGCGCGACATATTCGGCAGGCTCCCCGGCGACGGAAGCCGACACGTCGGACGTGCGCACAACCGCGGAATTGCGATAGAAAGCAGGCCACCAAAGGCTTTGCGCTTCGCCGTTCGCCATGTCGCTATGCACCTCATCGGAAAGCAGCATGATCGAATGGCCGAACGCGCGCTGGGCGCGGAACAGCGCACCGGCGATGCCGTCAGCGACAGCTTCCGGATACACCATGGCGTTCGGATCGTTCGGCGCGCTCACGATGACCAGCTTCGTGCGCGGGGTGAGCGCACACTCGAGCGCGACGAAGTCGGGCAGCATCGTTTCCTCATCAAGCGGGACCTCGACCAGGCGAGCGCCTCGGCCCTCGACGATCGCGCGATACGTCTGGCCGCAAGGCGCAAACGCGATCACTTCGTCTTCGGACTTAAGCACCGCGTCCACAAACGCGTTGATGCCGCTGTCGGCCCCGGCGGCCATGACGATGTCGGAAGCGGCATAGGAGGTGCCGAATCGACACTCCAGCGAAGCGGCAACAGCCGACGCCGCGCCAAGACGTTCTTTCGTGAACTGCGAAACGAGCATTTCCTCTTCCCTTCCTAGCGCAATCTGCGCACGATGAAACCGCCCCGATGCATACGGCATAGGGGACAACGCCGCCACTTCGCGACGATAACCACAACAAAGGGGAAACATATAGAGCATCAAGGCATGCTGCATGCCCGATGAGGAAAATCAGAAACGCTCAAGACGAGCAGATTGCTTTCGCAACGATTGGGATTGTAGCGCACGCCGCAAGTCGAAAACACCCCTGGGCGCCAATTTCCTCGCAAGCGGCGAATCGGGGTAACATGTCGTTTCCGCAGGTCAAATACCCCTATAACCCGAAAATAGTGAGGGGATTTTTCAAAGATACCCCGATTCGCACTAGCGTTTCGACATCGCAAAAAAGATTGCAACGCGGCCTTTTGAGCCGCCTGCCGCTTCTCGGGCGCAAAGGCGAGCGGGGGGACGGGGCATTGCGAGCAGCAGATCATCCGCCAACACTGAGTCGTCGATGTCGCGAGGCACTGGGAGTTGATGCGGCCTTTGAGCAGGTTTGCGCGTGGCTAGCGACCATGCGGTAGAATGACAGCACGTCGTTGCCGGCAGACGAAAGGAGCGGAGCCAGATGATGGACGTCAGACCGCCAGAACTATCACGGCTCACCCTCATGTGCCGCCACCACGAGGTCGCCGAGTTCACCTGGAACCACGACCGCCAGGCCGTCACCGGCAAAACCCATGTCTTCGATGCAGGCCATGCGCCGCTCATGTCGGTCGACCCATACGGCAACATCACGCGAGACAGGCTCTCGATATGGTTCAAGAACAGAGGCATCCCCGACTTCCGCCCCGATGCCGTCGAGCGGCTGCGCGCCGTCGGCTTTCCCTCGGCCGCTTCCCTCATGGCCTCCGGTTTCGGAGCATCGCTGTCCGACCAATACTGGATTCGCCCGGCCGGCTCGGTCTCCACATGGCGTGACGTCAACTGTTTCGAGAACGATTTCAGCGAAGAGCTCGGCAAGCTTTTGCTTTCGCACGACGCCTCATCGGTCCCCTCCCTCATCGAGAAGATCAGAAGCAACGCGGACATCCTCGCCTCCTCGCCCGATGCGGCCCTGAACGGCAACCTGCCGAAGCGCTGGACGATCAAGGACGGACAGCGGGTGCTGGTCAAGTCGGGGCGCGCCTCCGGCAGGTTCCAAGAACCGTTCAACGAGAAGATCGCCAGCATGCTGTGCTCGCAACTGCTCGACGAGGATGACTACGTTTCCTACGAACTCGAGGACGGCGGCTTCATGAAGTGGGCCTCCCGTTGCAAGCCCATGACCGACCAGGCGACCGAGTTCGTCCCGGCCTATGCGCTGCTTTGCTCATCGAAACGCCCCTCGGACCTCGGGCTGTACGATTTCTACGTGTCCGCCTGCGCCGCTCACGGGCTCAACGTACGCGAGGACGTGGAGAAGATGCTCGTCGTCGACTACCTCATGGCGAACTTCGATAGGCACTGGAACAACTTCGGCGTGCTTATCGACAGCGAGAGCAGGGAATGGCTCCGCGCGGCTCCGGTGTTCGACACCGGCGAAGCCCTTTGGTGCGACCGTGAGCTCACCCAGCCCTTCGGCGGCTACACGACGCCGCGCGCCGGCATGATGCGACCCTTCGCCCGCAGAATCGATGACCAGGTCGAACGGCATTGCCAAGACCTCTCCTGGCTCGACCCGTCCAAGCTCAAGGGCTTCTCCGAGCAGGCCTGCGACATCCTGCTCGGCAACCCCTTCATAGCCAACGAACCCGGCAGGATCGACAAGATCAAAGCCGCCATCGACCTGCGCGCCATGGCGCTGACCAAGCACGCCCGCGAGATTCGCCGCGGACGCAATGTCACCGTGCCCGACAGGGACGCCCCGTTGGATGCAGCAGCGAAGTAGGCAGAGTGCCATCTGTGATTTTCGAAAGCCGAGATTCGCACGAGCGCTTGAACATCGCAGAAAGACTGCACACGCGGCCCTTTGAGCCGCCTGGCGCTCCTCGGGCACGAGAGCGAACGGCACCGCACCGCTTATGCGTTAGCGCAGGACTGGTTATAGGGATTGCCGCATGATCACCCTCGCGTGATTACAACGAGCATGATAGAAAGGAAAAGTATCAGCGAAGCTCGGTAGCGTTAACGGGCACGGGCGGAGCCAGTACTTGCGAATTTAGGGGCCGGTTGCAGCCGGCCTCTACTATTTCTCCTGGACTTCGTCCACTCGCTTTTTTCTTCCGCCCACAAAGGTCGACAGCCATAAGAAGCACCGCCAACCAATTCGGTAAAACCGACAAGATGAAACTCAGAATTCTTTCAGCATAAGGCATCGCCTCTTCCTGTATAGGTCGAAGCTCCGCCCGCGTTGGACTTCGCTGGCTTCGCCAGTATAGCAAATATAGTACGTATGTTCTATCTGTCCGATACCGGCGAATTTTGATTCAAATACAGCGAAACGCTCCCCTGCCGATTCGGCGGAGGAGCGTTTCGTTTGCTGTTAGGTTAACGCTGCGCTCTAGCCCTGATACCCGTACAGGTTGCCTTCGCCTGTGTACTGCACCTCGCCGGTGCCGGACACGATGCGGCCGACGCGATAGGTCTTCTCGCCGGCTTCGGCCAGAGCGGCCTCGACTTCCTCGGCGCGCGCGGGGTCCACGATCAAGATCATGCCCACGCCCATGTTGAACGTCTTGAGCGCCTGCGGCTCGGACAGCTCGGCGGCGTCGCACACGTACTTCGCCACCGCCGGCACGGGCCAGGTACCCAGGTCTACCTGCGCGTCCACGCGCTCGTTCAGCGCGCGGTTGAGGTTCTCGGAGATGCCGCCGCCCGTGATGTGGGCCAGCGCACGCACGGCGCCCGGGCATGCCTTCAGCGTGCCGAGCACCTGCTTCACGTAGATGCGCGTCGGCGTGAGCAGCGCGTCGGCCACGGACTGGCCGTCCAGCGCCTCCACCGGCGTCAGCAGCTCTTCGCGGCTTTTGCCCTCCACGCACACCTTGCGGGCAAGGGAATAGCCGTTGGAGTGCAGGCCCGAGGATGCCAGGCCGATGAGCACGTCGCCCTCGGACACGCTTTCGGGGTCGAGCATCTTCGGCTTGTCGACAACGCCCACGGTGAAGCCGGACAGGTCGTAGTCGTCGGGGTCCATGACGCCCGGGTGCTCGGCCATCTCGCCACCGATAAGCGCGCAGCCCGCCTGACGGCAGCCCTCGCCGATACCGGCGACGACCTCGGCCACGTGTTCCTTGCGCAGCTTGCCGATGGCGATGTAATCCAGGAAGAACAACGGCTCGGCGCCGCACGCCAGGATGTCGTTGACGCACATGGCCACCAGGTCGATGCCCACGGTGCCGTGCTTGCCGGCCAGCTGGGCAACCTTGAGCTTCGTACCCACGCCGTCGGTGCCGGAAACCAGCAGCGGCTCGGCCATGTCCTTGGCCGCCGCGATGCTGAACAGGCCGCCGAAGCCGCCGATGTCGCCGACGACCTCCGGGCGATACGTGGAGTGCACCGTCTCCTTGATAGCGTCGACGGCGCGCGCGCCCTCGGCGGTATCCACGCCTGCTGCCTGGTACGTAACTTCCTGCTTCGTCACTGGATGCTCCTTATCTGATAGGCGGGAACCCAGCCAACCCTGCGGCCAGCGCTCCCGCACCGTTAACCTTCCAAAACCCGGACACTTGGGGACGTACCCTTATCTGTCCGGTTTCGCGCGAGCCGCGAACCGCAGACCGCAAACGGCGGACATGCCTCCGCCCCCGTTCACATGGCGGCAAGCAGCCCAACTCCGGACACTTAATCCTACGTCCCCTAACTGTCCGGCAAAACTGTCTGGCGTGTTTGCGGTTGTTAGACGCTGACCTGGGTGTTCTCGGCTTCTTGCGCTTCCTTTTCGTAGGCTGCGGCGAAGTCGGCCTTGGTCATGAAGCTGTTGCGCGCGGTGTAGGCGGGGATGTCCACGGGGTACTCGCCCGAGAAGCATGCCTCGCAGTAGCCCGGCGTGCGCACGTCGGGCAGGCTGTCGCGCAGGCCCTGCAGGCTGATGAACGCCAGCGAGTCGGCGCCCATCCACTCGCACATCTCGTCGTTGGTCATGTTCGCGGCGATCAGCTGGTCGCGCGTGTCGGTGTCGATGCCGTAGAAGCACGGCCACATGACCTCGGGGCTGACGATGCGCATGTGCACCTCGGTGGCGCCGGCGTCGCGCAGCATCTCGATGAGCTTCTTCGACGTGTTGCCGCGCACGATGGAGTCGTCGATGACCACCAGGCGCTTGCCGCGGATAACGGAAGGCAGCGGGTTGAGCTTCAGGCGGATGCCCAGCTGTCGCATGGCCTGCGTGGGCTGGATGAACGTGCGGCCCACGTAGCGGTTCTTCACGATGCCGTCGGAGTACGGGATGCCGCTTTCGAAGGCGAAGCCCATCGCCGACGGGATGCCGCTGTCGGGCACGCCGAGCACCAGGTCGGCGTCGGCCGGCGCCTCGCGGGCCAGGATGCGGCCCATGTTGCGACGCGCCTGG
>OLQT01001781.1_pt1 | contig 12618 bp, 6 predicted proteins | sample 1672651 | NCBI WGS metagenome assembly OLQT01 (sample SAMEA3136709, study PRJEB25190) | human gut metagenome | biome: human gut; feature: human-associated habitat; material: faeces | place: Austria | collected 2013 | reverse complement strand
AGAGAGGGTCGTTTGAGGATCATAATCCTCTTCTGGAAAGCGGGAAGGATGCTCTTATCCGTAACGCTATTATGTCTAAGAATAAGTTGGAGGATAAGGAGGATGGAGGTCCGGTAAATACAGAACGAGATTATGGTGCCGGTAAATACGTTATTGATCCTAGTAGATCAGTGGATAGCAAAATGGCTGTATATGATGAGATATGGGATTATCTGACGGATAAGAAGGGGATACCACAAACACAAGCTATCGGTATCCTGTCGAACATAGCCGCCGAGTCCGGAGGGGACACCGAAGCCCTAGGAGCCGCTGGTGACTTTGGTATCCAGCAATGGCTTGGGCCGAGGAAGAAGGAGCTACAGCGCAGGTATGGGAAGAAACCGACGTTGACACAGCAGTTGGATTATCTCGTGGATGAGTATCAAGGTAAGGTGCCGGGGTTAGGTTGGAACTACATCAATCAAGGCAAGTTCTTTGACAAGGACGCTCAAGGAAATGTATATAATTACTATATGTATTCGAAGGCTGATTTTGATAACGCTACCAACTATAAGGACGCTACCGTGGCATGGAATCAAGGATATGGTAGGCCTCTTGGATCGACCTTAAGAAATGAGAAGAGATTTGAGTTCGCTGATATGTTCGCTAATAGGTATGGTGTTCCGGAGAACGAGCCAATGAGATACGAGTTCGGACAGCGGGATTCGGGCACGGGGGACGGAGGTCAGCAGCCCGTGCCTGAGACGGTAGCCCCTGCCGATCCTTTTTTGGCTTCCCGCCCTTCCGTGGATAGCTGGTGGGAAAAGGAAGGCCAAGACCTGTTATATAAGATGCTAGCTCAATCCGGCGCTAACAAGAAAGCCATAGAGGACATCGCCAATAATATTAAGAATGATCCTCAATCGGAGGCGCAGATAGCGGAGACCGAGCGTATGCGTAGGGAACAGGCAAAAAGGCAGTTGGTTCTTAATATGATACCGGGGTTAAGCCTTAACATAAAAGGTGTGAGTAGAAATAATAGTTAGTATTTTAATGTTAAATAATTTGTTATGAATAAGTTGTTGTTTTTATTTGATGTGTTATTTAAGGGGACTTGTTTTACCCCCCCACCCTAGTAGTTTAGGATGGGGGAATAGATGGGTAGGTGCTATGGCTGATGATAGGAGGATGGTTATAGCATTGTTAGTAAAATATCTAAGGGGAGGTATGTTACGAGAAGACGTGTAATGACAGGTCCCAAAAGCTTGGATGTATTGTATACATACACTTATAATAGTAATAATTACCATACATTTGTAGCTCCAAAGTCGGCGTATTATTATGTTGAGTGCTGGGGTGGTCAAGGTAATTATGGTTACAATGATAGCGAAGATAGGTTTACCAGATCCAATGACCCTGGGTATGGTGGATATGTGGCTGGATTTATCAAGTTAGTTGGTGGTGATATCATTTATGTGTATTGTGGAAATGGTGGACTTAAGCAGACGAGTAATGTTGTAAAATATAATTATAATGGAGGAGGTTCAGGGCATTCAATGACTAATGAGAGCGCTGGAAGGTATATCTATGAGGGAGCCGGGGGCGGAGCTACAGATTTGAGGTTGTCCAACAATAGCGATCCTCTAAACTTAGATTCTTTAAAGACCCGTATTATGGTATCCGGGGGAGGTGGTGGAGGATGTGAGTATTATTTTATTGGGCACGGAGGATCAGCGGGAGGGTTGGAGGCGTATCTTGGGGGCTATGCCAAGGGAACTCCTGCATCCCAAGTAGCGGGAGGATCTAACTCCGGCAATAATTTAACTAACGGAAATAGAGGTCTATTAGGAGTGGGAGGAGGATGTGGTTTTGATGGCGTTTCGTATTCCTCTGGTGGAGGAGGAGGCTTTTATGGAGGACCAAGCGGCGGGATATCGTCGAACGCTATTCAAGCTGGTGGTGGAGGATCCTCGTATATATCCGGTCATCCGGGATGCGTGAAATATGATAAATATGTATTTACTAACACTAAAATGATAGATGGGAACGGGTTCGTATGGACAGATGTGAAAGGGGAATTAGAAAAAAATGCCTAATCCTTTGGGTGGATTATATGATTTAGGGAAAGGTCATATAGGCCATGGTTATTGTCGTATATCTATATTTCAATAGATATATTCATATATTTAATTGATTTAGTGTTATATTTGTGGAATCATTAAACGTTTTTGATATGAAGAAGTTATTGTTCCTATTAGTTATGTTATTAGCGCCAATGGCGTTGATGGCTCAAGAGATAATCCCGTCAGAAGGGACTATCACCATTGATCTAACTACCTTTACCGGCATCATGGCTTTTGTCACGATGTCAGCTACCCAACTAGCCAAGGTAGTGCCGTATATTGACACCCATAAGTGGGCTAAAGTCCTATCCGCCGTAGTCATAGGTATGCTGGTTTGTATATTAGCGTGGTTTCTAAAGGTGTCTCCATTGCTTATAGGGAGTGAATGGTGGGAGGCATTGCTGTATGGGGTAGCTGTTGGGTTCAGTAGTGCCGGCTTCTACGATCTGGTGAAAGCTATAGGATCACTGTTTGTAAAAAGGATCTAGCATCTTGTAATTATTTGAGATATGTAAAATTTCAAGATTTTATTATCTATAATATAGGCTATTATATTTTGTAATAATATTAGTATTGCTTATATTTGTGCGCCTACCTACTCATCACGAGCGGATAGGCGCATTTATTAATTTAAAACTTTTAGTAAAGGTATGAAAAGTAATTTGATTTTATCATCAGAGAGTAGGGAATTATTAGGTAGGAACATTTCTGTTATGTCCAAGGACGGGTTTGTATGCATAACGGAAGTTATGGAAGCCTTGAATGAAAAACGTAAATCTATGGGGTTGGAGTCTAGAAGGCTTGATCATTTGTTTGCTACTAATGGATTTCAGGAAAAGATGAAAGCTCTTGTTAGGGAGCTGAGTATTAATGATATATGTACTGTAAGAAATCTTACGGTACAAAACCATGAATTGAAAATCAATAAGATAACCGATCTCAAAAAATACGGAATGGCTTACCGAAGAGGAAAGGGGGAGGGTCAGAAATGGTATGTAAATCCGTATTTTTTTGTTATGGTAGCATTGGAATTGGACCCAGAGATATACGCCAAGGTGATAATATGGTTGCATGATGGATTCATAGAGGACAGGAATGCCGCTGGCGAGGCTTATGTCAAGATGAGTTCGGCCGTCGCCAGGTTGGTTAGCGACAAGAGTCAGTTGTCTGATAAGATATCAAGGGTAGCTAAGGCTATTAATTTTATCGTCTTTAACAAGCATGAGAGTGGGATAAGGAATACGGCCACAAAGAATCAGTTAAACGACATAGTAGCTGTAGAGAATGTTATTACCGGCATTATAGATGGAGGCTTTATAGATACTTATGATAAGCTTATAGACTATCTTGGGCATGAATGGAAGAAAAAATGGGGTAATCCTGTTGCGGATTTAAAATATTAGTATTAAAGAGACTCATCGTTATATAAATGGTGAGTCTCCGTTTTTTTAGATTATCTTTGTGTCAGAACGAAATTAATTTGATATGGGCAAATATGTAATCAAGAGGAAGATACCTAAATATCAAGAGGCTGGGGAAGTCACCCCTATCATGCCCGGTAATGTTGTTGGTCTTCAGGGTATTGGAGTGGAGCCTTTGGTTTCGTCTACCCAGATAGGATTTGATATTCAGCAGCCTGATATTAATACCATTGATACAAGTGATTTGAGCGCTTTGGTTGACAGTAATAAGAAGGTTGATAAGTCTGGTAGTACGGATGTTTTTGATTTTACCACCATCCCTTACTATGGCGCTGATGATGTAGGGTCTAGATTCACTCAGATGGGTCGTGGTATAGGACGTATGAGAAGCGAGGGATATGGTGATTTATCCACAGGGGCTAAAACAGCTAATATGATAACCACCATAGCCTCAGGGATTAGTGGTATCATGGGATTGGCTCGTAACGTGGTTTCTGGGATAGCGTCAGAGAAAGGTACTCGTACCAATATCAGGTTAGCTCAGGAACGTGAGGCTAGACAAAGAAGACAATCCCAGATGCAGTACAAGGATGGTGGGGGTGTTTATCTAGGACCTAATAATAGGGTCGATAGCGGAAGCCTTACCGGTGAGTACCTGTATCCGTTACCTAAGTCGATGGAAGATCAAGCCAACGTAGAGGTCGAGAGGGGTGAGTACGTGACGCAGCCCGGAGAGGCTCCGATGGAGGCTATGGGGCAAAAGCACGCCGATGGTGGAACCACCGTTTCCTTGGAGGAAGGTACGAAGGTTATTACCGATGATACCACCATAGAGTCGGATTTCGCTAAATACATTAGAGATACGTATGGTATTAAGGCTACGCCGAATGATACGTATGCCACATTAATGGATAGGTATAAGGCTAAGATAGGTCTTAAATCAGCTTATGATGATCAGAAGAAGGCTTTGGATAAGTTGAAGAAGAACGATAAGATAGATGACGAGAATACGAGGCGCTTAAACGCTTCCGTATTATCCAAGGCTATAAATGACAGTAACGAGACGGTTAATGGCTTAGAAGGAAGATTTACGGACTTCGCTAACGTCATATACAAGGAGCAGGAAGACCGGAAGATGAAGAAGGATGAGGATACTTATTTTGCCAAGGGAGGCGAGATAGATAACATCATATCCAGATCCATGAAAGAATACGGTCTTACGGAGGAGGATATAGCTGAGGCTAAGAAAGAGCTGCTTAAGAAAGTGGCTGGTATTCGCCAGAAGATGGAGATAGGAGGCACGTCTTTGTTCGGTCGTAAATTAACTTTCCGCCCGATCGAGAATAGGTTCAACAATGATCCTAACTATTTCGGTTATCAACGCCAAGGAACTGATGGCTCTTATGGAGGTATTAATACGGATGAGAGGTTGAATTATTACAAGACATTCAATCCGGTCGCTTACGATGCTTATATGGGAGCTTCAGAGGGCGCTAGGGCTAGGGCATTGCAAGACGCTATCTACGGTCAGACAAGTAGCTGGATGGGCTTGGCTACGGCGGAGAACCCGATCATCGCCAACGCCGAGGCGCTTCGGGATTACACGACGCTCGTTTCCTTTGGCGGTGAGGATAGTCAAGGTAATTACCCGGAAGACAAGAAAGCCGCATATCATGATAGGATGAGAGACAATAAATTAGGTTTGTTTACCACATCTCGCCCTATGATCGGTCTAGACGTTGTTACAGAGGAACAGCATAAGGCTCTTAACGATGCTGGTATCACCCATTTTAGTCAACTATTTTCTGACAAGAACAAGGATGTCGTTGATAAGATACTTGGCGAGGATACGCTTAAGATGCAGGCATTGAGATCCATGAAAGGAATGGAAGGTCTTGATTTTATACTTGATCCTCATAAGGTAGTTCCCGGTCCTATGGATATAGGTGATGTGGAGGATCCTGATGTTAAGTTGGATATGCCTGAGCTGATTGATCCCAATACACTCCCTAATACCAATACCAATACCGGTACTAACACCGGTAAGACTAATAATGGTAACGGAAACAGGAATATAGTGGGTGGCGGCCTTGACTTCCCTGAGGTGTTCAGGATGACTCCGGGAGCCGTGACAACGGAAGGTCTGGAAAGGCATTACGCTCCTACCGTGGATCCGGTATTGAGATCTGCTGATCAGTATATGGTTGAGGCTAATCGTGCTTTCCAATCACAATTGGATCAGATGGGTAATGTCCCGGATTCCCAGAGAGGGGCTTTATCATCCAACCTACAGGCTATCATGAGTTCCAATATAGGTAAGTATATAAATGAGGTAGAACAAGGGAACGTGGCTCAAAGAACTTGGGCTGATAATATAAACGCTCGCACTTGGGCTGACACGTATGATAAGAATATAGCCCAACGCCAAGCTTATCAACAACGGATATTGCAGGGGTTGGCTATTAATGACGAGAACTGGGCTAGGTATTTCGATAGCGTAAATGATGAGATCCAGCAGAAGTGGAATACGGCTACGACCATGAATACATTAAGGTCTATATTCGGGGATGTCAAGATCGGTCCTAATGGGCAGTTGATCGCTGATCCTCAGGGAGATATATTGAGTTATAGGAGATTATATCCTGCTCAGGAAGTAACTAAAGGCAAGAAAGGATAAAGGATGGCTTCACAATATAGTATATTAAGGAATTACGGCAAGTACGTATCACCCTACAACATGGATGTCATGATGCAGGGGATGGGGTACATGCAGCAGAAGATAGATACCAATCGGCAGGCTATAAACGAGTATGCTGATTATATTATCAATTCTGACATTATAAAACCTCAGGACAGGGAATATCTTCAGAACAGGTTAAATGGATTGATACAGGACGTGAATAACGTGTATCGTAAATCTAATTTGGCTTCCGACGGTATAGCCAGAAGCATACAGGCTCGTCTTGGAGAAGCTCTGGATACCCGTGTGTTGAATGCTATTGCCGGTACTAGGGAGATCCGGGCTTTTAGCGAGAAGATGGAGGATATGAAGCTGAACAATCCCAAGATGTATAGTCCTATAAACGAGGCTGAGGCTTTTGCGGATGCCGTGGCCTGGATGAATGACGGTCAGGTAGGGACACGTCTTAATCCTATACATTATACCCCTTATACGGATTACCACGCTGAGATTGATGAGAAGATGAAGAATTTCATCTCCCTTAACAAGGGGAAGAAAGTCAATGTACCGGTGATTGATGCCAATGGTAATAGGACGGGCGAGATGCGTGAGATGTATATAGATGAGATGAGTTACGCTCAGGTCAGGGATATAGCCATGGCTTCTATATCTGAGAACGGTAAGGCTCAGATGCAATTAGAGGGAAGATATATGGCTAGAACGAATCCTGACTTATTTAATGTTCAAAGCACCTCAGATTTCCTTAAAGGGTATATTGATGATTTCAGTGTCAAGGAAGAATCCATGCGAGCCAAGCTAAAGGGCGTTGGCAATGACAAGGCCAAGAGGGCTAAGTTGGAGTCGGAGCTGGCGGATATTATCAAGCAGAGAAATGATTTCGTGGAGGAGGCCGAGGGCGTTATCGGTAGCAACTACAGCCCGGAGCGAGCCGGCATGTTCATGGTACGACAGCAGTTCCTTCGTGGCGTCGGACTGAGATGGTCTTATAATAACTCATACGAGACGTTGGGTGTTGATGATTATTATTTCAAGGCTAATCAGCAGATGATGGAGAGAGCTAAGTTTAATGAGACAAAAAGGCATAATCTAGCCATGGAGAAAGCAGCGTTGATGAGAGCCAGCAAATTGGGTAAGTCGGAGAATGGGGGTGACGGAGGTGATGACACGACCGGGCCTACCGTGGTTACCAAGAGCGCAAACCTTGACGATGTGAGCATAAGCGATGAGTTCATGAACGGGTTCATAGCCAACGAGAAGGCGGTGACTACCGGCATGGGTAATTTCGTTAAGTCATTATCAGATGACGCTAGAAGGAAGATCGACGCATGGGCGTCTGATCCTGAGAATAGTAACGTGGTCAAGGATATGGATAACGATCAGGTTGTCATGGCTTATTTCAAGGTCAATGGAGGGTCAAGGAACGAGTTGCTTGATTACAATGGTCAGGATAGTTATTTGAAGCTTCTTGGATTAAATACCCAAAGAGGGAAGTATAATAAGATCAATGATGGATTCAATAAGGCGAGCAATGCTGTTTTGGATGGTATTGATACTATAATTCAGAGAGAAGCTAGATCGGACAGTGGGTCAGGTATAGATATTAGTTATGGATTCGGCACATTCAATCTTGGAGATATTAATAACAATGGCGATAAGGTTTTTGATATAAATGGTATAAACGATATAACATTAAATGATTGGAGTAAGTTGTCCGCTTACAGCTCTTTGTTAAATGATAATATAAATACTATTAATTACGGTGTTGAAGGAGAAATGCCTCATGTATCAATGGATTCGGGTCAATCAGGTGTCTTATTGGATCGTGTGAATGATTTAATGGGAACGTCTTTTTCGCTTGATGATATTGAATCTATAATGTCTCTTGCCGTATCTGGGGCTAGTAAGAATAAGCACATTGAGGAAATAAGAGATAGGTTTGCCGGGGATAACAGGGCGATCGCTGTCGCTACCGCTATATATGATGAGGCTCATAAAGAGAGGAATGATTTATTAAGACATAAATGGAGTCGTGGGGATTTAGGTAGGATCGCTGATGACGCTAAACGTGCTGGCGAGGATTACCTGAGACAATATCGTCATGAGTATGCCGAGCGTGAGTATATCTTCTCCGGTGATTATCCGTCTAAAAGTCAAGAAGAGAAAGATTATATAAAGGTTAGTGACCTATTTACCCGTGGTGGCGGTTTTATTCCTAAGGATAAGGATAATGCCAATACGAAGATAACGTTTACCATATCCCCTATAGGTGATGGTAATTATCAGATCATTGGCAATAATGGAGGTGATGGTCGATCTGTTGTTGAGGTAAGCGAGGCTGATCTGGCTGCGAATGGATTTACTTTCTACAAAGAGGATGTAAGCATCCCGTCCGAGACCTATGATTCCGGTGTCGTACCCATATCTTTCGCCAGCTCAAGCAACAACGCTTATGGGAAGATGGCTAAGTCATTGTTGGTAGCTCCATTCGCTTACGCTAGCGGGGCCAAGGACACGGTAATGCCTTATATAGATATGTTTACGAATATAAATGACGGTAATATCAGGAAGAATCAGATGATGATCGCTACTGACGTGTTGTTCGATAACGCTTCTATGTACGAGTTAAGGGCTTCCGGATATAAGTATAATAATGGTTCCTCTGGGATAAATGTTGATATATATAGCAAAGGAGAGGCGAGAGAAGGTAATACCCCGTTATACTCAATTGATCTGGATGGTGTTAATTATGCTGATGAGGTGGCTAGAAAGATTGACTTCTGTCCTCAGTATTATTTGGTCATGGCATGGCAACAGATACTTAGCAAGGAGAATGAGGTGTATTGGAGGAGCGAGGGAAGATCTACTACTGATGATTTCGAGAGCTTCATCTCGCCCATAGCTGATATGATTGATCAGGAGATAAGAAATAGGAATAACGGAAATAGTGGAAATAATGGAAACAATGGAAATCTATAATAATACCTCTAATGGAAAGGATCTTGCCGAGAAGTACAGATATCCTACCATAAACGTAGATAATATAAAGGCTATTGGTACGGATCCCTATGATATACCGGATCGTGACCTGCCTCCGGTATTGGATCCGTATTCCGCTTCCGAGAGATCAAAGTCCCAGATACCGTCATTGTCGGAGAGGATCAAGAATACTGTTAAGACAAATTATTATGATGATATGAAACATATGTCCCCATTAGGATATATGGCTTCTGATCAAAGCTATAAGGGCAGGTTTAATCTTACTGGTCCGGAGATATCGTTGGAGGATTCAAGGTATCGACTTAGTAGCGGTACTTGGATACCTAAATACGAGTCTTATATCCCCGGTGTAGATAACGACACACGTTTATCTAGGAGTCAAGGTAGGACTGAGAAATGGATGAGAGGTTTGGGGAAATTTGTAGGTAAGACTGCCCTATACGGATTAGGCGGCGTTATCCAGCCTTTTTATGGTATTTACGCCGGTGTATCCAGAGGTAATTTTAACGCTGTTTTTGATAACGATTTCACTAGGTGGTTGGATGATCAGGATAAGAAGATGGATTACGGCTTAGCTCATTATTACAATCGTGAGGAGCGGGATATGAATTTCCTTCAAAGCATGACCACGACTAATTTCTGGTCTAACGATTTCTTATCCGGTCTTGCTTTTACTGCTGGAGCCATGTTATCGTCAGCCGTATATTCCGGCGCTGGATTGATGAACTTAGCTCGTACGGGAGCTAGGGCAGGCGTGGCATTGGCTAGGATAGGCAAGGCGGCTTCGGATACCAAGAAAGCGTTCGGCGCTTACCTCAGGGCCGCCCGTATAGGACAGAGGGTAGGCAAGGGACTGGACACCGCCGCCTTCCTTGGCACGTCCACCGCATGGGAGGCATCTGTCGAGGCCAGAAGTATGCTGATGGAGGCTGAGGAGAATTTCAGGCAGTCTTACCGTAACGCTTATGGAAGGGAAGTCCCATATGAGGAGCTTATGAAGTTCAGGGCTGACAATGCCAATGCCGCTAACGCCGTATTTGCCGCCAACGTCGGCATATTGTCATTATCCAATATAGCTATGTTCGGCGATATGTTCGGCATGGATCTTGGCGTGGATAAGTTCATAAAACGCAATATATTTGGTGTAGGGGCTGAGAGGATGGATAACGGTATGTTAAGAGCCATAACACCAAAGAAATGGCAGAAGGTAGCCGGAAATACGTTCAATATCATCAAGCGCCCAGTGTCAGAGGGTCTTTATGAGGAAGGCCTTCAGGGAGTGGCTAGCAAGTCCGCCGAGGATTGGGTAGAATCAAGATACAATCCTATGGCCATCCGTCAGAACATAGGCTATATGGAGGCTATAAAGAACGGGTTCAAGGAAACATACGGGTCTAGCCAAGGCTGGAAGGAGATTGGTATAGGTATGATCATCGGATCGGTTATGGGTGGAAAGACCATTGGAGGTATAAAGGAATGGAGCCAAGACATGTCCCGTAACAAGGGAATGGTGGAGGCCTACAACGCCAATGCCGGTGCCTTGACTACCGCCGCTGTCCGTGCTATTCGTGGAAGTATGGCTCTTAACGCTCAATTATCCGGCGTAGATACATCGTACGAGAGTGATGGTAGGATTATAAACAAGGATTTTAGTGACGCCGTATTCAATCGTCTCCGCTATGATTCGGAGATGGGGATGTTGGATGATACCAAGGAGAATTTTAGGGCGGTAGTCGAATCTATACCTAATAGCGATATCGCTTCCGATATGAATATGACGGATGAGCAGGTCAATGAGTATAAAGCCGATCTTGTCAACGAGTTTAATAAGAAGGTGGATAATTTTACCATGGCCAACAGATTCGCCGACTCACTTACTGAGGGTATCCCGAATAGGTCTTTTAACGCCTATATCTCCAATATGGTATATAACGGTATTGAGGCTAAGGATAATTTGAATGATATCACCAATCAGCTAAACAGGATATATAAGACGGGTATAGGTGATGCCCTTGATATATACTCTCATCTTAATCCTGATTCAAGCAAGGCTCTCGAAAAACTCCGGGAGCTGACGAATGATATACGGAAGATGGAGAGGAATATTTTAAATACTCAACAAAAGGTTACATCGAAGGAAGCAATTGAGTCTGATAAGACTAAGTTGGCTGAGGAGAATGATAGGCTTCTTAAATTGACAGAGGAAAGAATTGCCTTGGAGAGAAAGTTAAGCACGTTGATTAATTCAGATGTGGATATATCTAAGTTATCTTTAAATGATAATGATTCTAAGATTAGCGCCTCAGATCTTATGGCGGCTTATGAGACTATAGTTGATTTTGAGAATGCCGTGTCTACTCGTGGGGTCGATAATCATAAAGAGGCCATGGCGTTGCTTAACGAGTATCGTCATAATCTTGTGGCTTATAAGAATATAAACGAGTCTCTTCGTCGTATGCGTGACAGAAGATTCATCCGGGCGCAGGAGCGCGGGTTCATGAAGATATTGTCGAACGCATGGGGTAAGACTTATGAGGAGGATGATAGCAAGTATGATTTCAGGAATACTGATAATCCTGAAGCAAACGCCCTTTACGCTAATGATCAAGCCATAGACAAGGCTTACCAAGATGGTCTTATAGGAGAGGATGAGGCATTTATGTTCAAGACATATAATCATATGATAGCCAGATCTATGGAGAATGAGATTAAGGCTGATGAAAGTAATATAGTTGAGAGGGTTCCTGATGATGAGGATATTATAAATCCTTCAGATGATAGAGCCAATGATATAGCCATAAAGATCTGGAACGGTAATGAGGATATTTTATCTCCTAGGGAAAAGCAGATATATGATAACAATAAGGATCGTATTAATAATCTTGTAAAAGGATTTGGCGATAATCCTATAGCTAGGATAAATAGGGCTAAGTCAATGATAGATAGATTAAAGATCAATGATAATGTATCAGATAATATTAAGGATAATATTGATGATATCATAGATGTGAATATTAATGGTCTTGATCAGGATCGGGTTAAGGAGGCTATAAAGACCTATAACGATCTTATGAATGAGGCTAACAATGGCAATGAGGTTGATCAGGATAAGCTTAATGAGGCTATTGATATTATCAATAATTATTCCGATGGTCCTCTTCTTCAATTCGTGGAATGGATGAGGTTGTATGATAACGGAAGTATAGCTGTCAAGGATTACGATAAATCCATACCTATGGGTGATGTCCTCACCGAGAGCGAACCCGGAACATCCACCGGCAGGACGGAGGTCAACGCCGCCCAGAATCCGGTGGTGTTGATGGCTCAGAAGAGGGAGATCGGTGGGGTCATGTACTATGAGGTTGGTGGAATGAGGCTTGACAGGTTTATGGCGGGG
>OLQT01001773.1_pt1 | contig 12646 bp, 9 predicted proteins | sample 1672651 | NCBI WGS metagenome assembly OLQT01 (sample SAMEA3136709, study PRJEB25190) | human gut metagenome | biome: human gut; feature: human-associated habitat; material: faeces | place: Austria | collected 2013 | reverse complement strand
TTTCACTTTTTTGATATTATTTTAAATGGAGAAAGTATATTACAAAAAAGTGAAAAAAATTTTAAAATCCTAAGAAATGAAAAAATTTTACAAGTACAGATACCTGATATATGTTTAAGTAAAAAAGAAACGTTTTTTTTTTCTAAGGAAAGTGAGCAAATCACATATGTAAAAATCCAATATTTCTCTGAAAGTACTATAAAAAAAATTAAAATGTTAAATTTAAATAATAGAACATTAATATTAGACTTGAGAGATAATATGGGGGGAAATGTATTGCTTGCAAATAAGTTTTTAGAAAATTTTGTATGCTCAGAAGAGCCTATTTATTATGTGGAGAACATTGAGAAGAAAAAATATGGTGTATATATTAATTCACATCTGGATAATAATACCAAGATTATAATTATGGTTAATTCATATACAGCCAGTTCTGCTGAGTTAATATCTTTAGTTTTAAAAAATGAAAAAAGGGCATTTATTATAGGGGAAATAACAAAGGGAAAAGGGGTAATGCAAAAAAAAATAAAAATATCACATAATTTAGAAATATTGTTACCTGTATATGAATACTATACATCAAAAACTAAAATAAATAATGTAGGTATTATACCAGATATAGTTGTAAATGATAAATTAATGGATGATTGGGTAAAAAAAATATGAAAATAGAAAAATTTGGAAGATACTATATTATACAAGCAATCTTGATTATATTTGAGGTTGTGATCAATCTGATCATTTTTGCAGTTCCGCTCGCGGTAAATCAGATCATCAATGGAAAACTTGCACTGACGGATCGTGTGATAGCATTTATCATAGGGTTTATGCTGCTTGAGATTTGTATCCAGTTTGTCTATCTATTGATCGAGCTGCACATGCAAAAAGAGTACAAGAAAAATTTGTCGAAGGAAATTTACCAGAAAATCTATTCCATGAAATACGCATCAATCATAAAGTACGGTGCAACGTACCTGACGGAGCGGGCAGACTCGACGGTGCTCACATTGGCGAATCTGTATATTATGTCGGTCCCGATACTGACTGCAAAATCACTGGTTATTTTGTTGATTCTGTTATACTCCCTGACCATCAATATTTTTATTTTTCTGGTGATGCTGTTTATCTTGATACTCAATGTGGCTGGATTTTATATCCTGAATAAAAATTTACTGAAAAAATCAGCCGAGATGCAGCGGATTATTCCAAAGGAGCGAAAAGACATTTATCAGATCGCCAATCAGGTAGATTTTATCAAGCAGAATGAAGACAATACAAATCTGAATGACATACTTGAAAAACATTTAGAAATTATCGAACAGGAAAATAAAAGGGTAAATGTTTATGCGCGTGGGATGAGTGAAGTCATCGATTTTTTTAACATGTTCGCCCAAAACATTATTTTGATCGTGGTATTTTATATGTATCTGCAGGGGAATACAAAATTAAACAGCATTTTTACAATTTCGATTCTCATGTCGTATCTTTTACCTGCCATCTCAAATATTGTGAAGGTAAACCTGAATTTAAGAGAGGTAAAGGCAAGCCGGGAATTTTTACAGCTTGTGGAGGATGAGCAGGAACAGAGTGGAGATATAAAGATAGATCATATTGATGATGTCGCGGTCGATATGGAAAAACTTCAGACGATGGACGGGATCTTACTGGCAAAAGATATTCATATCCAGGCAAAAAAGGGAGATATCATTGGAATCGTGGGGGAGTCCGGTTGTGGAAAAACGACACTGATGAAAAGTATTTTAAAATTCTGGGATCAGAATACCGGAATTAAGATCAATGGAATCCCGCTGGAGAATATTGAAAACCATTCCCTTCGGAAACAAATGTCATTTTATTCGCAGAATGTGCCAATCATAACAGGTTCATTTTATGATAACTTAAACTTTGGGCGCAGGAAAATGGAACCGGAGGTATACCAGAACATTCGTTTTTTAGATAAATTTACAAAAGAACGTGATATCTTTACACCTTTTATTCTGGAAAATGGCAACAATCTGTCCGGCGGTGATAAACAAAGAATCGCACTGGCTAGAATGTATACCGAGGAGGCAGAGGTTCTGATTTTAGACGAACCGACAAGTTCACTGGATGAAACGACCGAAAAGGATATTTTAGATGGGATCAGCCACTGCCCGGATAAGATTATCTTTCTGATCACACATCGAAAAGAGAATTTGAGGTACTGTAATAAAATTTACCAGATCCGTGACAAAAGAATGGTAAGCGTGAAAAACGTTGATGAGTTATCAAAATAAGTCAGAACAAAAAAACAGGGTGGCAGCACCCTGTTTTTTTACCATCCACCGCCTAAAACCGACCACCTGCCGCAAATCAGTAGAAACCGTTCCAGACATTGCCTATAATGACATCAGAAAGGAGGAAGTGAGAAAATGCAAATAGAAATAAAACTCGACGAATCCTGCAAAGAACCCAAGATCATCATCCATACAGACAAGATGACCGAAGAAGTATCGCAGATCGTAAAGTTGCTGTCGGAGGAAAAACCGGAAGTCTTTGCGGCGATTCACGAGAATGGCGAAATCATTTTGTTAGAACAGACGGAAATAATACGGATCTATGCAGAAAATGACAGGGTATATGCAAAGACAAAAGACGGCAGCTACCGGTTAAAGGCAAGACTGTATGAGTTAGAGGAGAGACTGAACAAAAAAATGTTTATCCGCATCTCCAATTCGGAGATCATTAACCTGAAAGAAGTAAAAAAATTTGACTTAAGTTTTTCCGGGACGATCTGTGTTTCGATGTCAGACAAAACAGCAACGTATGTTTCAAGGCGTTACGTCAGAAAAATCAAACAGGTATTGGGATTATAGAAATGGTGGTGTGTGTGAAAAATATATTTTTCATACACAGGAATGGAGGTTATCATGAAAAAAAGAATTTTATGCAGAGCGCTTATAGGTGCGCCGATCGGTCTGGCAATCAGTACTGCAATCACAATTTTTTCTTCACTCATATACGGTGACGGAAATTATTATCCGGTTGTCCCGGCATTGGTGGAGCAGTGTGGAAATGAAATTAATGCGGTCGTGGCGCAGATGATCGCATCTTTGCTGTACGGTGCAGTCTGGGCAGGCGCGTCCGTGATATGGGAGATGGATGACTGGAGCCTGCTGCGGCAGACAGTGACTCATCTGCTGGCAGGTTCGATTGCAACATTTCCGGTTGCATATCTGATGTATTGGATGAAACATAGCATTGCAGGGGTCGTTGTGTATTTTGCGATATTTATCGGAATCTATGTTGGAATCTGGATCACATTATACAGCAGGGCAAAGAGAGAGGTCACAAAGCTGAATGAAAAAGTAAGTTTACAAAACCGGTAAGAGATCTGTTTTTTATTGCAAAACACCGCTCCATTTGCAGGTATTTTTCTAAAAAAAGAAATGATACATTGAAGAAAATGAGAAACTTGCAGGAGGGGGACTGCTGTATGGAACACAGGTTCTTACAGCAGCAAGGCAGAAAATGGAGAAAAATATAAAATTTGAACAGAACACACCGCTGTGGGATAACAGTCTTTCGATAGAAGAACGTCTTGACTATCTGACAGGGGCAATGACGCTTGAAGAAAAAATACACTGTCTGACAACCGGATGCCCTGACATTCCGAGGCTTGGAATCCGGGCAACTTATATGGGCGGTGAGGCTGCACACGGGATTGAGGCGAGACATGACCAGGCATTTAATAAAGGGGAGCCGGAGCCGACCACAGCTTTCACTCAGCCGATCGGTATGAGTGCGAGTTTTGACAGGGAGCTGATCAGAGAATGTGGTCGCGCTGTCGGCGAGGAAGCCAGGGCTTTGTATACAAGAAATGGTGGAGGCGGGCTCTGCCGCTGGGCGCCAACGATTGATATGGAGCGCGATCCGAGATGGGGAAGGACGGAAGAGTCATACGGCGAAGATCCGTATCTGACCGGAGAGATGGCGGGCGCATATATCCGCGGTATGAGGGGCGAGGATCCTTTTTATATCCGTTGCGGGGCAACGCTGAAACATTTTTACGCAAACAATGTGGAGAAAGACCGCATTAAGATTTCATCTTCCGTAGACAGGAGAAATAAAAACGAATATTATTTAAAACCGTTCAAAAAGGCGATCATGGAGGGCGGCGCGGAGGCAGTCATGACCTCCTACAATGAGATCAACGGGATTCCGGCGATCGTCAATGACGAGGTGCGCCATGTCCTAAAAGGCACCTATGGACTGCCCGGGCATGTTGTTTGTGACGGAGGCGATTTTTCACAGACGGTGAACGACCATCATTTTTATCAGACGCACGGGGAAACACTGGCAAATGGATTAAAGGCTGGTGTTGACTGTTTCACGGATGATGGAGAGATTGTTTATGCTGCGGCAAGGGAGGCATTAGATAACGGCTGGATCACGGAAAAAGATATTGATGAATCGGTGCGCAATTCGTTCCGGACAAGGATAAGGCTTGGCATGTTTGATAAAGAGGGCGACTGCCCGTATCAGAACATGGGCGAAGAATATATCAACAATGAGGAACACAAACAACTTGCGCGTAAAATGGCGGATGAGGCGGTTGTCCTTTTGAAAAATGAAAATGAAATTCTTCCGTTTGATGAAAATACAGTAAAAAATGTAGCAGTAGTAGGTCCACTCTCTGATGTGTGGTACAAGGACTGGTATTGTGGCATCCCTCCTTATGAGGTTACTGTCTTAGATGGAATCAGAGAAGCATTTCCAAATGCAAAGATCAGTCATGAAACCGGTTTGTCTGAAATCCGTATCCGCCTGGCGGATCAAACCAGTGATAAATGCTATGTGGGACTGGATGAGAATACCCGGTTAAAACTGGTAATAAAAGAGCAGGCAGAAACATTTATTTTGAATGACTGGGGCTGTGGCAGCATGACCCTGGTGGCAAAAAGCAACGGCAGATTTGTCACTTTAGAGGAGGATACAGATATCATCAAGGCAGACAAAAAAGAGGCGTTTGGCTGGTTTGTCCGTGAGTTGTGGAATTTGAAGTGGGAAAAAAGCAGTTTTACACTGGAAAGCTGGAATAAGAAGCAGGTAATTGTGGATAAAGATGGTCATTTTTCCATCTGCGTGGATAATCCGCCGGCAAGATTTGAGATAGAGATCGTAAAAGACGGGAAAACTGCTGCGGAGAAAACAGCAAAAGAAGCTGATCATGTGATAGCAGTCATTGGCTGCAATCCGGTCATCAACAGCAAAGAGGAAGTTGACCGCACCACGATTGTACTTCCGACGGAGCAGGAAGAACTGGTAAAACGGGTGGCAGCAGTGAATCCGAACACCATTGTGGCTTTGATCAGCAACTATCCGTATGCCATCGGTGAATTGGAGAAAAATGTTCCGGCGATCCTGCTGTCTGCATCGGGCAGTCAGGAACTTGGACACGGAATCGCAGATGTGCTGACCGGAAAAGCAGCAGCTGCGGGACGATTAAATATGACATGGTACCGTTCGGATGAAGATCTGCCGGATATGAACGACTATGATATCATTCAGGGAAAACGCACTTACCAGTATTTTGACAGAGAAGTGCTCTATCCGTTTGGATATGGTCTGACTTATGCAGCATTTTCCTACGAAAAAATGCAGATCAAAAAAGAACGCGGCTGTATCAAAGTGAGCTGTTTTATCAAAAATACCGGGGAAAGAAGTGCCGATGAAGTAGTACAGCTTTATGTGCATAAAAAGGGTTCCCGTGTGCAGCGTCCGATCCGGCAGCTTGTTGGGTTTGAGCGCATTCATGATATTCAGCCCAAAGAAACCAGAAAGGTCACATTTATGGTACAGTTGTGGGAGTTAGAATACTATGATGTGATATCAGAGCGCATGATCTTAGAAGAAGGAACGTATCAATTTATGGCAGGCGCATCGTCGCAGGATATCCGTTTAGAACAGAGTATTGAAATTGATGGAACGCATGCCGGAAAAAGAAATCCGTTCCAGGCAACTGCTGCCGACTGTTATGATGCATATGACCACATGTTTTTACATCGGGGAATCAACGGTTCATCCTGTGTGATCCCTGGCTGTGCCGGAGATGATCCGGATGAGATGAAAAAACAGCCGGTGAGTGGAAAGTTAATTTATCATGATTTTGTATTCAGCAAAAAGCCGCTCAGGCTGAACATCACGTTAAAAGTATTAGAACCGGTCAAGGTGACTGTGACAGGGAAAAATGTCGCAACGGTCACTGCAGAGCCGGTGGACTGTTACCGGATGTTAGAGATGGATCTGCCGGAAAATTTTATTGAAACCGGAAAACCGGAAACCATTCAGATCCAGGTGGAGGGAAAATGTAAGATATCCAAATTTGTGTTTGCCTGATAAAAAATTCACAATTGAACCGTGCGCAGTGAAGTGTTATAGTATGTTCTGGATGATATTCCGTATACAGGAAATCATACCAGAACATATTTTTTATCAGAAAAAGAGAATAAAACCAGGAAAACCGCTTGTATCCGTCAGTCGACGGAATGAGACAGTCGCATGCTGCTTCACAAAACGGGGAGTGAAATCCGGTTCACATTTTGCTCCGCCAGACAAAGGGGGAAAATCCCCTGTCCGTCAGAGGAGGATTGCATGCAGATCAGTTTTATTGGCGCCGGAAAGGTCGGCGTGTCACTCGGAAAATATTTTATCAGTAAGGGCAGGAAAGTAGGAGGTTATTATAGTCTGAGCCCAAAGTCTGCCGCATGGGCGGCAAATTTTACAAACACAAAGCAATATCAAAGTATCGAAGAAATCATTAGCAGCAGCGACATGATCTTTTTTACCGTGCCCGATGATAAGATCGGTGAAGTATGGGAGGCGGCAAAACCGTATGCCCACGGTAAAATCATTGCACACTGCAGTGGGATTCACAGTTCAAACATCTTTTCTGATATAGATCGTACTGGTAGTATGGCCTATTCTATTCATCCACTCTGTGCCGTCAGTGACAGGGAAACATCCTGGCAGGCACTTGGTGACGTACTGTTCACCATTGAGGGGGATGAGCGAAATATCTCCAATATCCAGAACATGTTTGCGCAGATGGGAAACCGGACGTGTTTTATTTCTGCGGAAAACAAAATCAAATATCATGCAGCGGCATCTCTGGCATCGAACCACATGACAGCGGTATTTTTTATGGCGCAAAAACTATTCTTAGAGTGTGGTTTTTCAATGCAGCAGGCAAACTGGGAATTGTACCGGCTTGCAAAAGGCAATCTGGAAAATATCCACGCACAGGGATGTATTAATTCCCTGACCGGACCTGTGGAGCGCGGGGACAAAAATACCGTACAGAAACATATGGATGCATTAGATGCTGACATGAAAAATGCCTATCTGGAAAATGCAAAGCAGCTTTTAGAGATCGCAGAGCAGAAAAATCCGGACAGAGATTATGCGGCAATGAGAGAAATTCTCATGCCGACAGAGATTGGAGAACAGTGTGAAAAATAAGTTTTTTCACACGCAAGATTTGTGCTTACGCACAAACTTGACATGCGCAGAAAACAGCGCAGGATTGGAGAATGACAATGAAAAACACAGTAGTAACTTTGCAGAAGCAAAAACACGAGCACGACAAAATCACGATGGTGACGGCTTACGATTACACGACCGCAAAGATCATGGATGAATCCGGCGTGAATACGATCTTAGTCGGGGATTCACTTGGCATGGTCATGCTTGGCTATGAGGATACGTTATCCGTGACCATGGAAGATATGATCCATCACACGGCAGCAGTGACCAGAGGTGCAAAAAATGCATTTGTTGTTGCAGATATGCCGTTTATGTCCTATCAGACTTCCGTCTATGATGCAGTGGTAAACGCTGGGCATCTGATGAAAGAGGGCAGGGCAAACGCAGTCAAATTAGAGGGCGGCGTGGAATTTGCCCCACATATCAAGGCAATCGCACAGGCATCAATCCCGGTTGTTGCACATCTTGGACTGACGCCGCAGTCGGTCAATGCGTTTGGCGGATTTAAAGTGCAGGGAAAAGACATTGAGGCGGCACAGAAGCTGATCGAGGATGCAAAAGCAGTCGAGGAGGCAGGCGCATGCATGGTCGTATTAGAATGTGTACCGGCAAAACTGGCAAAGAAAATCACGGAAATGCTGAAAGTTCCGACCATCGGTATCGGTGCAGGCGCAGACTGTGACGGACAGGTGCTTGTTTATCAGGATCTGCTTGCCATGTACGGGGATTTTCGTCCAAAATTCGTAAAAGTATTTGCAAATGTCGGCGATGCAATGCGTGAGGGAATGGCGGCATACATCAAAGAAACCAAAGAGGGAACCTTCCCTTCTGCAGAGCATTGTTTTAAAATAGACGATTCCGTGATCGAAAAATTATATTAGGAGGAACATACACATGAAAATCGTATCAACCATAAATGAAGTGAGAGAACAGGTAAAAGAATGGAAAAAAGAAGGGAATACGATCGGGTTTGTTCCGACCATGGGATATTTGCATGAAGGTCATGCGAGCCTTATCGATGCAGCACGTAAAAATAACGGCAAAGTAGTGGTCAGTATTTTTGTCAATCCGATCCAGTTCGGGCCAAACGAAGATTTAGACAGCTATCCGAGAGATTTAGAGCACGATGCAAAACTCTGTGAGGAACACGGCGTGGATCTGATCTTCCATCCGACACCGGAAGAAATGTATGGGGATAACTTTTACACCTTTGTGGATATGGATGTGCTCACAAAAGAACTTTGTGGATTAAGCAGGCCGGTTCACTTCCGCGGCGTTTGTACGGTCGTATCCAAACTGTTTAACATTGTGACTCCGGACAATGCATACTTCGGACAGAAGGATGCACAGCAGTTAGCAATCATCAAACGCATGGTAAAAGACTTAAATATGCCACTTTCCATCCACGGCTGCCCGATCATCCGTGAGGAGGATGGACTTGCAAAGAGCTCCAGAAATACATATCTTTCCCCGGAGGAGAGAAAAGCAGCACTCGTGCTGAGCCGCTCTGTTTTCCTTGGTGAAAAAATGGTGAAAGAGGGAGAACGCGACTGTAAAAAAGTCATCGCTGCAATGACTGAAGAAATCGAGAAAGAGCCGCTTGCGAAGATTGATTATGTCAAAATCGTAGACTTATCCACAATGCAGCAGATCGATACCATAGAGCACGGCATACTTGCAGCAATGGCAGTATACATCGGAAAAACCAGACTGATTGACAACTTTATGATCGAGGACTAGAAAAGAGGAAAAAATGACTATTTCAATGTTAAAAGGAAAAATCCACCGCGCGACCGTAACGCAGGCGGAGCTTGACTATGTGGGAAGCATTACCGTAGACATCCAGCTTTTAGAGGATGCCGGCATTTTTGAGTATGAGAAAGTGCAGATCGTGGATGTGAATAATGGCGCGCGCTTTGAGACTTATACGATCGCAGGAGAGCGCGGCAGCGGAGTCATCTGTTTAAACGGTGCGGCAGCCCGCATGGTACAGACCAACGACAAAGTAATCATCATGGCATATGCAGATGTGACGCCGGAGGAAGCAAAACAGCAGAAACCGGTTGTTGTGTTTGTGGATGAAAACAACCACACCACGGAGATCACAAACTATGAACGTCACGGGGAGATATCGGCAATCCGTTAAAAAATTTACTGTTTAAACAAATATGAAGGCTGTATTTAAAAAGGTTAAAGATACCTGAAAATCCAGAAACAGATGACCGGGAGTAAACGGTAACAGTTGAATCATAAAAAGCAATCAGTTATAATTATTTATAATTGATTGCTTTTTTAATCATGGAAACATATTTTTGTAGAACAGAATTTATTTTTGCAAAAAGATTTTTAATTACATGGAGGAAAATATGCCGCAGAACTGTTATGAACTCGTATGGATATTTATCATTTATGCCTTTATCGGCTGGTGTACGGAGGTTTCTTACGCTGCATTAGACCGTGGAATTTTCGTAAACCGTGGATTTTTAAACGGGCCGTACTGTCCGATCTATGGTTGTGGTGTTGTGATTGTCGTTGCGGTGCTCACTCCATTGAAAGACAATCTGCTGATATTGTTTATCGGGTCTTTTTTGCTGACCTCCATTCTGGAATATATTACTGGATATTTACTGGAAAAAGTATTTCATAACCAGTGGTGGGATTATTCTGACAAACCGTTTAATATTCACGGTTATGTCTGTCTGAAATTTTCGATTTACTGGGGACTGGCATGTACTTTCATCATGGATGTGCTGCACCCGATCATTTATAAAGGAATCACACTGATGCCGCATATTGTCGGAATGATTTTAATTTGCATTATCATGACCGTATTTTTTGTGGACTGTGGCATTACCGTAGCAACGATCCTGAAATTCAATAAACGGCTCAAAGTTATGGATGAGATGGCAGAACGTATCCATAAACTTTCCGATGAGATCGGAGAAAACATTTATGAAAACGTGACGGACATCGTGGAAAAATCAGGGGAGTTCCAGGAGACACATGCCGAACTGTTAGATAAATTAGCGGAGACAACCGGAGCTGCGAAGGATAAGATTGCCGAAACAACCGGAACTGCTAAAAATAAAATTACAGGCACAACAGAAACAGCCAGAGAAAGAATCGCCGAGACGACCGGAACTGCAAAAGAGAAGATCACAGATACCGCTGCAAATGCAAAACTTGCAATTTCAGAAAATATCATGGAAGCAAAGAGCAGTTTCGAGGCAAAGAAAAATGCCTGGACTGAAAAATCGGAAGAGTGGAAGAAAAACCGCGAAAAACAAAAAGCGGAGCTTTCTGAACTCTCTGAGAAATACGAACATCTTTTTGAAGAAAAGAACTTTGGCTTTCAGCGTTTGATGAAAGCATTCCCGGATATGAAGTCAAGAGAAAATGATAAGACTTTGACGGAATTTAAAAAACACTTTCGTTTAGACAAGCCGGAACAAAAATAAAACAGATGTGCAGCGGGCAGCAGTGGACGCAGAAATGGAGAAAACATGATCAGAACAGTCGATACAAAAATAATTACAGAAAATGTCAAAGAGATGTGCATTGAAGCAAACCATTATCTTTCCAAAGATATGGATATTGCAATGAAAAATGCGGTTACAACGGAAAAATCCGAACTTGGCAGGAAAATATTAAATCAGCTTCAGGATAACTTAAAGATTGCGGATGAAGAGATGATACCGATCTGCCAGGATACCGGAATGGCAGTTATCTTTTTGGAAGTGGGGCAGGATGTTCATTTTGAGGGAGAGGCGATTGAGGATGCCATCAACGAGGGCGTGCGTCAGGGTTACACGGAAGGCTATTTGCGGAAATCCGTTGTGAAAGATCCTCTGATCCGTGAAAATACGAAGGACAATACCCCGGCGGTTATCCATTATTCCATCGTTCCGGGGAATAAAGTAAAGATTACCATTGCACCAAAAGGATTTGGAAGTGAGAACATGAGCCGTGTCTTCATGCTAAAACCGGCGGATGGTATCGAGGGAGTAAAAGATGCTGTATTGACAGCCGTAAAAGATGCGGGGCCGAATGCATGTCCGCCGATGGTCGTCGGAGTCGGCATTGGCGGTACATTTGAAAAATGTGCGCTTCTCGCCAAGCAGGCGCTCACGAGACCGGTCGATGAACATTCCGATATCCCCTATGTTAAAGATCTCGAGGAAGAGATGCTTTCAAAGATCAATCAGCTTGGAATCGGACCGGGAGGACTCGGAGGAACGACGACGGCTCTTGCAGTGAACATCAATACCTATCCGACACATATTGCAGGACTGCCGGTAGCCGTAAATATCTGCTGCCATGTAAACCGTCATGTCATAAGAGAAATCTAACAAATCTGAGAATCCAGTTTAGTATATATTATAGAAGAAAAATAATCAGAGAAGAGGTTGAAGATGGATAAAAGAATAACAACACCGATCACAGAAGAAATAACAAAAGATTTAAAAGCAGGAGATTATGTTTACATCACCGGAACCATCTATGTTGCAAGAGATGCAGCACACAAAAGAATGATAGAAGCCTTAGACCGGGGCGAACAGCTTCCTATCGAAATAGAAAATGCTACAATATATTATATGGGACCATCACCTGCAAGGGAGGGACGGGCAATCGGTTCTGCCGGACCGACAACAGCAAGCCGGATGGACAAATATGCACCGACACTTTTAGACCTTGGACAAAAAGCAATGATAGGAAAAGGAAAGAGAACCAAAGAAGTCATAGAAGCTATGAAAAGAAATCATGCAGTCTACTTTGCGGCAATCGGTGGGGCAGGAGCACTTTTGTCCAAATGTATCACAGAGTCAGAGATCGTCTGCTATGAAGATTTAGGGGCAGAGGCAATCCGGAAACTGCAGGTCAAAGATTTTCCGGTGATCGTAGTGATAGATTCAGACGGAAATAATCTGTACGAAACAGCTATACAGGAGTATTGTACATTAAAATAAGATAAGCAGTATATTTTGGAAAAAACAGGATATTACTAAATAAGAATAAAAACATAAAAACTGTAAAAAAGGCAGCAAGAAAAAAATGTAAAAAAATATACAAAATAGGATTGACAAATAGAAGTTCCTTTAGTACAATAACCTATGCGTCATCA
>OLQT01001768.1_pt1 | contig 12688 bp, 10 predicted proteins | sample 1672651 | NCBI WGS metagenome assembly OLQT01 (sample SAMEA3136709, study PRJEB25190) | human gut metagenome | biome: human gut; feature: human-associated habitat; material: faeces | place: Austria | collected 2013 | reverse complement strand
AATTTAAGGGAGAAACATTTTCCTATATGCAGTGTCCAGAGGATATGCCGGATCTGCAGGTGATAGCGTCACTTGTGCAGCTGATTCGTGACAGACGTCCGGATTACATCATTGGAATCGGCGGGGATGATATCTGTGCAGATATTTGTGGAAGAATTGTACCACAAATTACAGTCAGCACCGTGTTTTCGGGAATAGCGACTTCATGCGGTGAGTGGCAGATGGTAGGCAAGAGGACGCTTTCCGGGACGGATGAGATGCGGCTGCAGGAATTAGGTGTTCAAAAGGAATGCGTCAAATGTGTTCCGTTTACTTTTTCGTTTAAGCCGCAGCAGGATCATTACACCAGAGCAGATCTTACCTTGCCGGAAGAAAAATTTCTTGTTGCGACTGTGGGATGGCGACTGGATGATGAAGTTACCGGGGCGTATCTGAAAATGCTGGAGGAGGCAGTCGGAGAAGAACCGGCGATACACGTAGTGTTCGTAGGCAGGTTTCACCGTTTTGGGGAGGCGCTTGCCGGATATCCTGTTCTACAGGCACATGCGACGAATCTTGGAGAACAGCAGGATGTGCTTGCGGTACTGGAATGTATGGATCTGTATGTAAACCCAGCCAGATCGGGTGGTGGAAGTTCGGCGGCAGAAGCACTCTCAAAGGGCTTGCCGGTGGTGACACTTCCTGTAGGGGATGTGGCGGTCGCGGCGGGAGAGATATTCGAGGTGGAAGATTATCCTGCCATGCAGAGACAGATTCTGCGCTATGCCGCAGACCACAGGTTGTATGCGGAGATGACACAGAAAGCCAGAGCGCGGGCAGAACTGCTGCTGGACAGCAAAGCCGGATTCGGACAGGCACTCATGGAGATAGAACAACAGCTGGAATCATAGTTTGACCAGGAGGGAAGAAATATGGAAAAGGCGATTGCAATTATAACTGCCAGAGGAGGCAGCAAAAGAATTCCGGGAAAAAACATCAAGAATTTCTGCGGCAAACCGATTATCGCATACTCGATAGAGGCGGCGTTAAAGAGCGGACTTTTTTCGGAAGTAATGGTGTCCACGGACAGTCAGAAAATTGCACAGATTGCGCAGGAGTATGGGGCAAGTGTACCGTTTATGCGCAGCGCGAAGACAGCGGATGACTACGCAACAACATCGGATGTCATTATGGAAGTCATGGACAATTATAAAAAACTGGGGAGAACGTTTGAATATATCTGCTGTATTTATCCGACTGCGCCCTTTGTGACGGCACAAAAGCTCATTGCGGCACAGACGATTATGGAAGAACCTTCTCTCCTGATCCTGGACGAACCGATGAACGGTCTCGACAACCAGGGCGTGCAGGAGATGCGGCAGCTGTTTTTGAAGTTAAAAGAGGAAGGAAAAACGATTCTTCTGGCCAGCCACAACCGGGAAGACATCGCGGCACTGTGCGATACGACGGTGGAGATTGACAGAGGAAAGATTGTAGGCTGACGGAAAAAAAGTTGCTCGTTTTTGGTGAATCTCATTGTCTTCCGGTGAAGCAGAGAATATAATAAAAACATAGAGAAGATCGAATCTTACGCTATTTGGTGTAGGATGGAGACAGGGAAAACAAAAAAAGATTACGAAAACGAGGACATGAACAATGGCAGACAGACACACAACAGAAAAATTGCTGGAGGGCGAACGCCTTTCCGGAAAGGTGACACTTTTTGCAAAAGTAACGATTTTACCGGGTGATGAGCTTCCGTATCATGAGCATCATGGGGAGACAGAAGCGTATCACATCCTGTCCGGTGCGGGTATGTATCAGGATAACGACAAAACCTACCCGGTGCAGGCGGGCATGACGACGTTCTGCGAGGACGGCAGCGGCCATGCGGTTTCCTGCGCAGGGGAAGAACCGCTTGTGTTTCTGGCGATGATTCAGAAAAAAGTAGAATAAGCAGGTACGGATATGAGCAGAAAGAAAAAGCCCAGAATGGAATACCGCTATTACGAAGTGCCGGAAAAATGCCCGGTGCTGGTGCTGCAGGGAGAAAAATGGTTGCAGAATTATGGGTACCAGATTGATTATCTGCATTTTCATAACCTGATGGAGATCGGTTTCTGCTATTACGGTGAGGGAACGATTGTTTTGGAAGATGAGGAACTGCCGTATCATGGCGGTATGTTTACGGTGGTGCCGAAAAACTTTCCGCATACAACAAACTCAAAAGAAAACAGTGTATGTTCCTGGGCATGGGTGTTTGTGGATGTGGAAGGATTTATTACAGAGCTGTATAAGGGCAATATGCGCATGGCACAAAAGCTGATTGCGCGTATTAACCAGAAGGCCCATTTTGTGAAAAATGAGGAAAGGCCGGAGGTCGCGGAGATGATCAAACTGATCATTAAATGCATGGGTGAAAAACGGGAATTTTATCTCGAGGAAGTGAAAGGACTGACCAGAGCGCTTCTGATGCAGATTGCCAGATGGAATGAAAGGGACGAGGAGCAGGAAAAGAATTCTATTGTAGATGATGCCAGTATCGCTCTGATTCTGCCTGCGCTGGATTATATTGGAGAAAATTATAAAGAGATTCTTCGAATTGAGGAGCTGGCAGAGGTATGTCATATCAGCGAAACACATCTGCGCCGTATTTTTCAGGAATCCATGCGGATGACGCCGGTTGAGTACATTAACTGGGTCCGGATCCGGGCGGCATGTAAGGAACTGCGGAAAACAAATATTTCTGTAAATGAGATTGCAATGCGAAGCGGATTCACAACAATTTCTACATTTAACCGTAATTTCCGCCGGATTCTTGGTGTATCTCCACAGCAGTGGCGAAGTGCACCGGAACATTATGAACGAAAATTGTTGAATTTTGATATAAAAACACAGGAAGGATGGTGATGTCCGTCAAAATGCCTATAAATGGTTGAAAATGCATAGTATAGAGTTAAAAATGCGCACAAACGACGGGAAAATATGTTATACTTTGTACATGTTGAGGGAATAAAAACATAAAAAATGTACAAAACAACCAAAAAATTTCTGCGCTGTAAAAAGTGCGGAGGTTCCGGTTGTAAAATAACATCTTAAGGAGGATGTGCAATATGAAAAGAAAAATTGTATCAATCGTAATGGCATCAGCAATGGTATTTGGACTGGCTGCATGTGGTTCCAGCGGAGGAACTACAACAAGTTCCAGCAACGGCGGAAACGATGCATCAGCAGCAAGTGAAACCACTGCAAAATCAGAGAGCAGCGACGTAGTAGAGGGCAGCTCTGATGATGACAACACCTTAACCGTATGGACCTGGGACCCGAACTTCAACGTTTACGCGATCAAGAAAGCAGCTGAAATTTATGCACAGGATCACGAAGGATTCAAAGTAGAAGTCAGCGAAGTACAGTCCGACGACATTGAAACCCGTCTGACCACAGCAGTTTCCGCAGGAGACTTAAGCACTCTGCCGGATATCTTCCTGATGCAGGATAACTCCTTCCAGAAATATGCAACCAACTATCCGGACATCTTCACCGATCTGACCGATTCCGGAATTGATTTCAGCGAATTCTCATCCGCAAAAGTTGCTTACTCTACTCTGGATGGGAAGAACTACGGAATTCCGTTCGACAATGGTGCCGTTATCGAGTGCCTGCGTACTGATATGCTGGAGCAGGCAGGCTTCACCGTAGATGATTTCACAGATATCACCTGGAATGACTTTATGGAGAAAGCAAAAGTTGTCAAAGAGAAAACAGGCCAGCCGATCCTGACATCTCAGGCCGGATCTCCGGACCTTGTTATGGAAATGCTGCAGTCCTGCGGTGAGTCCCTTTTCAACGAAGATGGATCTGTCAACATCGTAGACAACAAAGCACTGAAACCAATCCTTGAGATTTACAGCCAGATGGTAAAAGATGGCACTCTTGTAGAGGTTACTGACTGGGATCAGTACATCGCATCCATCAACAACGGAACTACAGCAGGCGTTATCAACGGATGCTGGATCATGGCTTCCATCACAGCAAATGAAGATCAGTCCGGCAAATGGGCAATCACCAATATGCCGAAACTGGACGGCGTTGACGGAGCAACCAACTACTCCAACAACGGTGGTTCTTCCTGGGCAATTTCTTCCAACTGCAAAAAACAGGATCTTGCCATTGACTTTATGAAATCTACCTTCGCAGGCAGCACAGCTCTTTACGATGATATCATCGCAAAAGGCGCTCTGGCAACCTGGGCACCGGCAGGAGATTCCGAAGCATATGCACAGCCAGTTGCATTCTTCAGCGATGACCCGGTTTACGCAAAGATCGTTGATTTCGCAACCAAGACTCCATCCAACATCACTGGAGCATTCTACTACGATGCACGTGATGCTGTCGGAACCGCACTTTCCAATATCATCCAGACAGGAGCAGATATGGACAGCGAACTTCAGACCGCACAGGAAACTGTAGAGTTCAACATGGGTGGCTGATATCCTGCAATACATAAAAAAGTAGGACGATAAGAAACGGGTCTGCTTCCTGGACAGACAGAAGCAGGCCCGTTCTGTATCTATGCGGTGTGTGTTTGAAAAATGATTTCTGCAGGAGAACATGAAATGTTGTCTGCAAAAAGATTTTTTCAAACACACGCCAGGTAAAAAAAGAAAGGAAGATTCCATGAGCAGTCAGAAGAAAAAAGGAATGAACTTGGAAAGAAAACAGAATCTTACCGGCTGGGCTTTCCTGATGCCGGCAACGATCCTGATCGCATGGATGAGCTTTTATCCGATGATTCAGGCATTCATCCTGTCTTTACAGACAGGTATGGGCATCAACCTAAAATTCAACGGATTTGCAAACTATGCCCGTATTTTAAAAGACCCGACCTTTAAACAGACCTTAAGCAACACCTTCTTTTATCTGATTATTCAGGTGCCGATCATGCTGATCCTCGGCCTGATGTTTGCTTCCATGCTGAACAACAAAGATCTGCGTTTTAAGGGACTGTTCCGTACCTGCATTTTCCTGCCGTGCGCAACATCTCTCGTATCTTACGCGATGATCTTCCGTTCCCTGTTTGCAAATGACGGTTTTATCAACACCGTTCTCCGCGGCCTCGGCATGAACCCGATCATGTGGTTCTCCAATGCGTGGACAGCCCGTGCGGTTATCATCATCGCCCTGATCTGGAGATGGACCGGATACAACATGGTCTTCTATCTCTCCGGTATGCAGAACATTGAATATTCGATCTACGAAGCAGCCAAAATCGACGGCGCAAGCCCGCTGCAGACTTTCTTCAAGATCACCGTTCCACTGTTAAAACCGATGATTCTGCTGACCACAATTACTTCTACCAACGGTACTCTGCAGCTGTTCGATGAGTCCCTGAACCTGACAAACGGAGGTCCTGGAAAATCAACCATGACCATGTCTCATTATATTTACAATATGTCCTTTGTACAGAGCCCGAACTTTGGCTATGCGGCAGCAATGTCCATCCTGATCCTGATCATGGTAGCCATTCTGGCACTGCTTCAGATGAAAGTAGGTGACGAGCGATAATGGGAAAAGCAAAGAAATTTTTCATGTATCTGATTTTAACGGTAGCGTCGATCCTTTCTGTTTTTCCGCTGTACTATATGTTCTGCGCGTCTACAAACAGAAGTATTGATGTCATTGCCGGAAAACTGATTCCGGGTACGTATCTGATTGACAACTTTAAAGCGCTGATTGCGCAGCAGAACCTGCGCCTTGCACTGTGCAACTCCTTCCGGAATGCGACGGTGCTGACCATTCTCTGTCTTCTGGTCTGCTCGATCGCCGGTTATGGATTTGAGATCTATCATGATAAAGCAAAAGATGCGGTATTTACCGTACTTCTGACTGCGATGATGATTCCGTTCGCAGCCATCATGATCCCAATGTTCCGTATGTTTTCCCAGCTAAAGATGGTCAACACGATGGCAGCTTTCATGCTTCCTTCGATTTCAACACCGTTCATGATCATGATGTTCCGCCAGGCTTCCCGTTCCTTCCCGCACGATATCATCGAAGCGGCAAGACTCGATGGCTTAAGCGAGACAGGAATTTTCTTTCGTATGTATATGCCGACCATGAAATCGACGTATGCGGCAGCAACAATCATCACCTTTATGAACGCATGGAACAACTACCTGTGGCCGAAGGTTATCTTACAGAACAATGAATCCATCACCATGCCGATGCTGGTAGCGAACCTGCTCGGCGGCTACACTGTAGATTATGGTGTGCTGATGCTCGGCGTATTTATCTGTACGATCCCGACAGCAATTATTTTCTTCTGCTTCCAGAAGAGCTTCACAGAAGGTATCACAGGTGCCGTAAAATAAGAAAAAGAATCGAACAGAAAAGGTGGATATTTGGATGAATATCCACCTTTTTTTCAAAAGATCAAAAAGAACAAAATTCCAGAAGGAGGAAAATAAAAATGGGTGTATTTCAGTATGAAAAAGTGAAGGACCCGACGTACTATGGAGAAAACCGGGTGGCGGCGCATTCCGATCACAGATATTATGGATCGGTGGAAGAAATGGAGCAGCATGTGGAAAACTTCCGTCACAGTCTGAACGGACTGTGGAAATTCCATTACGCAAAGAACTACGAGAGCACGATTCCGGGATTCGAGACACCGGAGTATGACTGCACAAAATGGGACGATATCCGCGTGCCGGCACATATCCAGATGGAGGGATATGACGCACCGCAGTATGCCAATGTGCAGTACCCATGGGAAGGAAGAGAAGAGATCCAGCCGGGCGAGATTCCGGAGCGGTTCAATCCGACGGCTTCCTATGTGAAATATTTTGAAGTGCCGGAGCAGATGAAAGGAAAACGGCTTTTTGTTTCCTTCCAGGGAGCAGAGAGCGGTATTGCCGTATGGCTGAACGGAACGTTCCTTGGCTACAGCGAGGATACGTTTACTCCGTCCGAGTTTGAACTGACCCCGTATCTGAAAGAGGGCGAAAATAAACTGGCTGCGCAGGTTTTCAAATGGACGAGCGGAAGCTGGTGCGAGGATCAGGATTTCTTCCGTTTCTCCGGTATTTACCGTGATGTGTATCTGTACACGATTCCGGAGGTTCACGTTTCGGATCTGAAAGTACAGACGCTGCTGGATGATACGTTTACGAAGGCAGATCTGGTCATTGATACGAAAATGATCGGAACAGGAAAGGTAAAAATTACCCTGTTAAAAGACGGAACGGCACTGCAGAGCACCGAAGGTGTGCTGGATGGGGAAACACAGTTTGTTCTGAAAGTCGATCACCCGGAACTGTGGTCCGCAGAGACACCGGTGCTGTATGATCTTCTGCTGGAAGTCACCGCAGAGGATGGAACGGTGCAGGAACTGATTCCGCAGAGAGTCGGATTCCGCCGCTTTGAGATGAAAGACCACATCATGATGCTGAATGGAAAGCGGGTTGTCTTTAAAGGCGTCAACCGCCACGAGTTCAGCTCCGTATCCGGCCGTGTCGTTTCGAGAGAAGAGCTGATCAAAGACCTGACGACGATGAAACAGAACAACATCAATGCAATCCGTACCTGCCATTACCCGGATGCGGTCGGCATTTATGATCTGTGCGATGAATACGGTCTTTACATGATCGCGGAGTGCAACATGGAGTCCCATGGAACGAGAGATACGGATGCGGTACGAAGCGGAGATTTCTCCGGTGTTGTACCATGCGACCGCCCGGAGTGGATGGACTGTATGCTCGACCGTGTCAATTCGATGTATCAGAGAGACAAAAACCATCCGGCGATTCTGATCTGGTCCTGCGGAAATGAATCGTTTGGCGGAAAAGTTATTTTTGAAATGTCCCAGTTATACCGGAAAATGGACCCGACCCGTCTCGTTCATTATGAAGGAGTTAATGACGACCGCAGATACAACGACACCAGCGATATGGAAAGCCGGATGTACACCACCGTCAATGAAATCCGTGAATTCTTGTCGAAAGACAGAAGAAAACCGTATGTCTGCTGTGAGTATGCACATGCGATGGGAAATTCCTGCGGCGCCATGAAGAAATATATGGATCTTGCCGAGGAAGAACCGCTGTTCCAGGGCGGCTTTATCTGGGATTATATCGACCAGTCAATCTACAAAAAAGACCGCTACGGAAAAGAGTTCCAGGCGTACGGCGGAGACTTTGATGATCATCCATGCGATTACAATTTCAGCGGAAATGGTATTGTATACGGCGGCGAGCGAGATGCTTCCCCGAAGATGCAGGAAGTAAAATTCTGCTATCAGAACATTGCTGTGGATGTACAGAAAGACAAAGCAGTTGTAAAAAATAAGAACCTGTTTGTGAATACCGATGCGTTTGACTGCGTGGTAATTCTCGAAAAAGAAGGAAAGAAACTGAAAGAAGTGCCGATGGAAATTTCCGTGGAGCCGCTTTCCGAAAAAACAGTGGAGCTTCCGATTGCCGTACAGACCCTTCCGGGCGAGTATGCGGTGACCGTTTCCTTCCGCCTGAAAGAAGATACCATATGGGGCAAGCGCGGCCATGAAGTTGCATTCGGACAGGGTGTTTATGAAGTGGAAGCACCGGCGAAAGCAGAAAAACCGGCGAAATTTGAAGTGATCCGTTCCAACCATGATTTTGGTGTGCGCGGCGAAAATTTTGATGTGATGTTCTCCGATCTGAACGGCGGACTCGTATCGTACCGTTACGGCGGCGTTGAGATGATCAAAATGATTCCGAAACCGAACTTCTGGCGTGCGCCGATCGACAATGACTGCGGAAGCCTGATGCCGATGCGTTACAGCCAGTGGAAGATTGCTTCAATGTATCTGTCCCACAAATATCCGAACGGCAGCCATTATCCGGGACTGTATGCGCCGGAAATCGAAGTACACGAGGACTGCGCAGAAGTCAGCTACCGCTATGTAATGCCGACCACACCGGCGAGCGAGTGCCGTCTGACCTACCGTGTCTTCGGCGATGGAAGCATTCAGACGACGCTGACGTATGATCCGGTGAAAGAGCTCGGCGATATGCCGGAATTCGGCATGATGTTCAAACTGGATGCCGATTATGACAACGTTACCTGGTACGGCATGGGACCGGAGGAGACGTATGTGGACCGCTGTGCCGGAGCAAAGCTCGGTGTTTATAAGAATAAAGTCGAAGATAATATGGCGAAATATCTCGTTCCGCAGGAGTGCGGCAACAAGGTTGGTGTACGCTGGGCAACCGTGACGAACCGCAAGGGCCGCGGTATGATGTTCAGCGGCGACAAGATGGAATTTTCCGCACTGCCGTACACACCGCACGAGCTGGAAAATGCGATGCATCCGTATGAACTGCCGCAGGTACATTACACCGTTGTGCGCGTGGCAAAACAGCAGATGGGTGTTGGCGGAGACGACAGCTGGGGTGCACAGACCCATCCGGAGTACCTGATTCCGATTGATAAAAAACTGGAGTTTACCTTTACGTTTAAGGGAATCTGATGCGTTCAGCCCATTCTGTCCGTGGACAGGATGGGCTGTCTGCGAAAGAAAAGGAGACAAAAGCAGATGGGGAAAGAAGTAAATTTTGGAAAGCTCCTGCACGGGGGCGATTATAACCCGGAACAGTGGCTGGATTACCCGGAGATTCTGGAACAGGATCTGGCGTATTTCAAGAAAGCCAGAATCAACGAGGTTTCGCTTGGCATGTTTTCCTGGGCATTTTTAGAGCCGGAGGAAGGAGTTTTCCGTCTGGAATGGTTAAAAGAGGTGATTGACCGCCTGTACGAAAACGAAATTGTGGTTATGCTTTCCACGCCGACGGCGGCAAGACCGCGCTGGATGGCGGAAAAATACCCGGAGGTGCTCCGTGTCAATGCAGCGAGAGAACGGAATCTGTACGGGGAGCGCCATAATCACTGCTATACCTCACCGGTTTACCGGGAAAAAACGAGAATCATCAATACGAAGCTGGCGGAAATGTTCAAAGATCACCCTGGCGTGATTGCATGGCATATTTCGAATGAATACGGCGGAGAGTGCCACTGCCCGCTGTGCCAGGAGGCATTCCGCGGCTGGGTGAAGAAAAAATACGGCACACTGGAACGGCTGAACCGTGTCTGGAATACCGGGTTCTGGAGTCATACTTACCAGAGTTTTGACCAGGTGGAGAGCCCGTCTCCGAAAGGAGATTCTTCGCTGCACGGACTGAATCTGGACTGGAAACGGTTTGTGACGGATCAGACCGCGGATTTTGTAAAATGGGAAATCAAAGCGCTGCGGGACGCTGGGGCAGAACAGCCGTCTACCATCAATATGATGTATAACTTTACCGGACTGAACTACTACAAGTTTGCCGATGTGATTGACTTTGTATCCTGGGACAATTATCCGACCTGGCATAAAGAGGCGGAGACGGTAACAGCGATGGATACAGGTATGCAGCATGACATTATGCGGAGCATTCAGAAAAAGCCGTTTTATCTGATGGAGAGCTGTCCTTCCGCAACGAACTGGCAGTCCGTCAGCAAGCTGAAAAAACCGGGCATGCTGCAGGCCGCGTCACTGCAGGCAGTTGCGCATGGGTCGGATAGTGTGCTGTATTTCCAGATGAGGCAGAGCCGCGGTGCATCCGAAAAATTCCATGGGGCCGTGATCGACCATTATGGCGGATCGGATACTAGGGTATTCCGTGAAGTGACGAAAGTCGGCGCAGCTTTGGAGAAACTGCAGGAAGTGAACGGTTCGCAGAACCCGGCGGAAGCAGCCGTGATTTATGATGTCGAAAACCGCTGGGCGGTGGAAGATGCGGCGGGTCCGCGGAATGCAGGTGTTTTTTATAAAGAAACCGTGGAAAAGCCATATCAGGCATTCCGGAAACTGGGCATCAATGTGGATGTGATTGATGAGACGTGCAGCCTCGACGGATACCGTGTTGTGGCAGCGCCGATGGTTTATCTGCTGCGGGAAGGATGGACAGAGAAGGTTCGGAACTTTGTGAAAAACGGCGGAATTTTTCTGCTGACTTACTGGTCCGGCATTGTGGATGAGACGGATCTCTGTTACTTAGGCGGAACACCGCATGACCTGATGGATGTGATGGGATTCCGGAGTATGGAGATTGACGGACTGTACGATGGCGAATGGAACGAGGGCATTCCGGAACCGGAAAATCCGCTGCATCTGGAACTGGCATACCGCTGCAGTCATCTCTGCGAGCTGGTACAGCCATCGACGGCGGAAGTAGTGATGACATACGGAAAGGATTTCTATGACGGCATGCCTGCGATGACCCGGAATGTGTACGGAAAGGGAAAAGCGTATGCCGTTTGTGCGGACTTTGAACAGGGACTGTACGATGAAGTCTGCCGGAAACTGGCAGAAGAGGCCGGTGTGGAGCGGATCGTGGAAGAAGTTCCGGAAGGTGTGGAAGTCACGATGCGTAAGCAGAAGGACGGAACCAGGTACGTGTTTGTCCAGAACTTTAACCGGGAGGCCGTTGCGGTCAAACTGCCGATCGAGCGCTATCCGGTATGGCAGGGAACGTATGACGGAACGATCGGAAGCTGGAAGACGATTGTGCTGAAAGGAAGATAGAAGAGAAGAAAAGTCTGTTGAGAAAAATCGGAATGGGCTGTTTCTCAACAGACTTTTTTCGTTCATACATTTGCGGCAGCGTCTTCTTCCTGCGCCAGCTTTTTCTTATACGCCTCGCCCCAGTCCCACATCGCATCCATGATCGGGTGGAGGCTGAAGCCGAGTTCCGTCAGGGAATATTCGACACGCGGCGGTACCTCGGCGTAAACTTTACGGTTGACCAGACCGCTCTGTTCCATCTGGCGGAGCTGGGAAGTTAAAACTTTTTGAGAGACGTGACCGATGGACTTTTTCAGCTCGCCGAACCGCATGGTGCCGTGGAGCAGCAGATCGCGCAAGATCAGAACTTTCCATTTATCACTGATCAGAGTCAGCGTAGTTTCCACCGGGCAGGGCGGAAGATCAGCAAGAGAAACGGGTGTTTTTTCTGCGGATGACATAAGAGAAAACCTCCTTTTTGAAGAAAATAATGATTTGAAAGATGGCGGAAACGTCTGATTTTACACAATAGTATCTTTTGGGTAACTACACCACAATATTGTGCTTACTTTACGAAAGAACTCTATGGATTTATTATAAAGCCATCGAAAGAAAAAAACAATTCAAAAAAACAAAATGGAGGAAAGTAAAATGAGCAAAGCAGTAGAATTTTTAAATGAGAATCCGATACAGTATCTGGCAACGGTAGGTCGTGACGGAAAGGCAAAATGCCGCCCGTTCATGTTTGCAGGAGAGGTTGACGGAAAACTGTGGTTCTGCACCAACAACACAAAAGATGTTTACAAAGATATGCAGGAGAATCCGGAAATCGAAATCTCTGTTTCCAGCCCGTCCTACGCATGGATCCGTCTGCACGGAACCGCAGTGTTTGAAAATAACATGGCTGTAAAAGAAGTGTGCATGCAGAACCCGATCGTAAAAGGCCAGTACCAGACCGCTGACAACCCGATTTTCGAGGTATTCTATCTGGACAATGCACACGGTGTAATCGCAGACTTTTCCGGAAACCCATCGTACGAGTTTTAATCTGTCGCTATGAATTTGAAAACTGTGCGTCGCATTCTCGTTACTTTAGCCTGCAAATAAAAAGTCAATACTAAAATTGAA
>OLQT01001763.1_pt1 | contig 12734 bp, 8 predicted proteins | sample 1672651 | NCBI WGS metagenome assembly OLQT01 (sample SAMEA3136709, study PRJEB25190) | human gut metagenome | biome: human gut; feature: human-associated habitat; material: faeces | place: Austria | collected 2013 | reverse complement strand
TAGGGGCAGGAACGATCGTCCACGATGCCGTCGCAGGCGTTCTGGAATCGCTGGAGGAGTCCGAGATGGATGAATTTCTGGGAGAAGTCATTTCACCGGCGCTCGAAAGCCTTTACGTGACGACAAAAGAGATCGACGAGATGGTCCGCCGCCTGGCCGGGGTTCTTGCGGCAGGTATGAATCAGGCATTTTCCGGGGAACTGTAACATATCATGAATATGGTGATAATATGTGGAATGCCAGGCGAAATGGACGATGGTTCGGATGGGGATGTCTTTTCCTGTCCTGCAGTATACTGCTGTTCCGCAGTGCAGCGGTTCTCCGGAAAAATCATTTCTCAGAGGGGAAAGTTCTGCTGCAGCGGGCGGCAGCACAGGCGGAGCAGTTATCCGTGGATGTGATGATGCCGCTTCTTTTTTATGATGGAAAAGAGGACGGAAGGGGATGGATGGAAAATCTCCTCGCGGCAGTGCGGGATCAGATACCGGCGCTTCGGGAGGGAAGCACGGCAGAAAATACGCTGTCTGCCGGGACAGAAGCAGCGGAAACGGATACGGCGAAGCAGGATTCGAATCCGGGACCAGGAGCAGAAAGAGGGCAGACAGAATCGAAGGAGCAGGGAACTGAGGAAGATCAAAAGGATGGAACTCAAAAAGATGAAACTCAAAAAGATGGAATGGAAATCACGGAGCCGGAGCAGACGGAAACAGGAATCACAGAACCGGCAGCCGGAGAGTCGGCATCAACGGCAGAACCCGAAGCGCCGCAGTCTGTCCCGGAGGAGACCATCGAAACCGGCGGCGCACCGCGTGAGATTCTCTACCCGGAGGCCGACACGATTCAGGAGACAATTTCCCCTGACCTTCTTGCTGACCAGCAGGCGCTCCTGAACCGCTTCTTCGTTGTCGATCCCAACACTTCGGTCCTGCCGGGCGAGATCGACGGCAGCACCCTGCTCGGAAAAGACCTGACCCTGCCGGAAAATGCCGAAGGCCCGCAGATTCTGATCTATCATACCCATTCGCAGGAAACCTTCGCCGATTCCCGTCCGGGAGAAAGGGCGGACACGGTAATCGGCCTCGGTGATGATCTGCAGGAGCTTCTGGAAAAGCAGTACGGATACGAAGTGCTTCATATTACAGAGGCATTTGACATGAAAGAAGGCTGTCTCGAGCGGAGCCGCGCCTACAACTACGCGGAGCCGGTCATCGCAGCGGCGCTGGAAGAACACCCGTCCATTCAGGTCGTGATCGACCTGCACCGGGACGGGGTCAATGGTTCAAAACGTCTTGTGACAGAAATCAACGGAAAGCCGACCGCGCAGATCATGTTTTTCAACGGCCTTTCCCGCACGAAAGAAAGCGGCGAACTGACAAGCCTGCCCAATCCGTATCAGGCGGAAAACCTTGCATTTTCCTTTCAGATGGAGTATGAGGCAGAACAGTATTATCCCGGCTTTTCACGCTGTATCTATTTAAAAGGCTACCGCTACAACCTCCATCTCCGCCCGAGATCTGTTCTTCTCGAGGTTGGTGCGCAGACGAATACGGTCGAGGAGGTGAAAAATGCAATGGGGCCGTTTTCGGATATCCTGCATAAGGTTCTGTCGGGCAAAAGTCCGGCATCAGGCGGATAAATTTATCTTGCTTTTTTGAGTGGAATTTCGTATCATACAAAATAGACAGATTGCGGGAGTACGAAATATGGAGCAATCTGGTATCGTAGGGAAAAAGCAGGAGGAAAAAACTTGTCAGGAATAGATCAGAGTAAAATTCGTAATTTTTGTATTATTGCCCATATCGACCATGGAAAATCAACCCTTGCGGACCGTATTATTCAGAAAACAGGCCTTTTGACCGAGCGTGAGATGCAGGATCAGGTGCTGGACAATATGGATCTGGAGCGTGAGCGCGGCATCACGATCAAGGCACAGGCAGTCCGTACCGTATACAAAGCGGCCGACGGCGAGGAGTACATTTTAAACATGATTGACACCCCGGGCCATGTTGACTTCAACTATGAGGTTTCCCGAAGCCTTGCCGCATGCGACGGCGCGCTGCTCGTTGTCGATGCATCGCAGGGTATCGAGGCGCAGACCCTTGCCAACGTCTACCTCGCCCTTGACCATGACCTGGATGTGTTCCCGGTCATCAACAAAGTAGACCTTCCAAGCGCCGAGCCGGACCGTGTAATTGCAGAGATCGAGGATGTCATCGGACTGGAAGCGCAGGATGCTCCGCGGATTTCCGCAAAAACCGGCCTGAACGTGGACGAGGTGCTCGAGCAGATCGTACAGAAAATTCCGGCACCGGAAGGTGATCCGACGGAACCGTTAAAAGCACTGATTTTCGACTCCGTCTACGATGCATACCGCGGCGTCATCATTTCCTGCCGTGTGATGGAAGGAAGCGTGAAAAAAGGAACGAGAATCCGCATGATGGCGACAGGCGCTGTCGAGGAAGTTGTCGAGGTCGGCTACTTCGGCGCAGGCCGTCTGATCCCGTGCGACGAGCTCTCCGCCGGAATGGTAGGCTATATCACCGCCAGCATCAAAAACGTGCGCGACACCCGCGTGGGTGATACCGTGACCGATGCCGACCGTCCGTGTGCAGAAGCACTGCCGGGCTACAAAAAAGTCAACCCGATGGTATACTGCGGCATGTACCCGGCCGACGGCGCACAGTACGGCGATCTGCGCGACGCGCTGGAAAAACTGCAGTTAAACGATGCATCCCTCTTCTACGAGCCGGAGACATCGGCAGCACTCGGCTTTGGCTTCCGCTGCGGTTTCCTTGGACTGCTTCACCTGGAAATTATTCAGGAGCGCCTGGAGCGTGAGTACAATCTGGATCTCGTGACGACCGCACCGAGCGTTATCTATAAGGTTCACAAAACCGACGGAACCGTCATTGACCTGACCAACCCGTCGAATCTGCCGGATCCGTCCGAGATTGATTATATGGAAGAGCCGCTGGTAAAAGCAGAGATTATGGTGACGACCGACTACATCGGACCGATCATGGAGCTCTGCCAGCAGAGACGAGGCCAGTATCAGGGAATGGAATACATGGAGACGACGCGTGCGATGCTTCATTACCATCTCCCGCTGAATGAGATTATCTACGATTTCTTTGATGCCTTAAAATCCCGCTCCAAAGGTTACGCGTCATTCGACTACGAGCTGCTCGGCTATGAGAGAAGCGAGCTTGTAAAACTCGATATCCTCGTCAATAAAGAAGAAGTGGATGCGCTGTCCTTCATCGTATTCGAGGGATCTGCCTACGAGCGCGGAAGAAAGATGTGCGAGAAGCTCAAAGAAGAGATTCCGCGGCAGCTCTTCGAAATCCCGATCCAGGCGGCTGTCGGATCGAAGATTATCGCCAGAGAAACCGTCCGCGCGATGCGCAAAGACGTCCTCGCCAAGTGCTACGGCGGCGATATTTCCCGAAAGAAGAAGCTGCTGGAGAAGCAGAAGGAAGGTAAGAAGCGGATGCGCCAGGTAGGAAACGTGGAGATTCCGCAGAAAGCATTTATGAGCGTGCTGAAACTGGATGAAAATTAAGAGATAAAAATGAGACCGGCCTGTCGGCGCCGCCTGCTGTTGCGGGAGCGCAGGGGCCGGTCTTTCGATCGTACGGAGGAAAAGCAGAATGAATAAAAAAAGAAAACCACTGGAACTCTATGTGCATATCCCGTTCTGCATCCGGAAATGTGCCTACTGTGATTTTGTCTCGGGACCGGGCACGAAAGCAATGCAGAAGGAGTATGAAGAGGCTCTGCTGGCAGAAATCGATGCAGCGGAAGAGACGGCAGAAAGTGAAGTGATTTCCGCCTTTTTCGGCGGCGGAACACCATCCGCAGTGGATGCCGGAATGCTCGCCCGTGTGATGGAAAAACTGCGGAGCAAGTACGTTTTTTCAGAGGATGCTGAGATTACGCTGGAGGCCAATCCGGGAACGCTGGATGCGGAAAAACTGAAATGTTACAGGAAGGGCGGCTTCAACCGGATCAGTATCGGCTGTCAGTCGGTTCACGATGAGGAGCTGAAACGGCTGGGAAGAATCCACACGTTTGTGGAATTTCAGGAGAGTTTTGCACTGGCACGGGATGCCGGGTTTGCGAATATCAACGTGGATCTGTTGTCAGGTCTGCCGGAGCAGAGTGAAGAGAAATGGGAAGAGTGTCTTCGGACGATCGCGGAGCTTTCTCCGGAGCACATTTCCGCCTACAGCCTGATCGTGGAGCCGGGAACCCCGTTTGCGGAGCAGAAACTGGATCTGCCGGATGAGGACACAGAACGCGAAATGTATGCCAGAACGGCGGAAATCCTCGCAGAATACGGCTTTTTCCAGTATGAGATTTCCAATTATGCAAAGCCGGGCTTCGCATGCCGCCACAATATCGGCTACTGGAAAAGAACGGATTATCTGGGGTTCGGGCCTTCCGCGGCATCGTTATTCGGAAACCGCCGGTGGACGAACACGGCAGATCGATCTTTGTATCTGAAAGCGTGCGGAGCACTGGAAAAGATCCGTGAGGATGAGGAAATTCTTTCCCGGCAGGATGCCATGGAAGAATTTATGTTTCTCGGCCTTCGAATGACACAAGGGATCTCGACGGCGGAGTTTGAGGAGAAGTTTGGAGAGGAGATCCATGCCGTATACGGCGGGGTTCTGAAGAAATACGAAGCGATGCATCTTCTGCAGGAACACGGCGGGCGCCTGGCTCTGACACGCGATGGGATTTCCGTCAGCAATGTGATTCTGGCAGATTTTCTGCTGTAAAAAGATGATAAAGAAATAGAACAAATGTTTGCATAACGCACGGCGGTGTGCTATAATGGGAGAAAACGAGACAAGATTCCTGTCCCTGTCCGGACAGGGATTCCAATTAATAAGAGGAACAGTTATGGCAGAGAAAAAAGAGTTTATCAGAATACGGGGAGCCAGGGAGAACAACCTGAAAGCACTGAATGTCGATATCCCCAGAAACCAGTTTGTTGTATTTACGGGCCTCAGCGGTTCAGGAAAGAGTTCGCTTGCGTTTGACACGATCTATGCGGAGGGCCAGCGGCGGTATATGGAGAGCCTTTCCTCCTACGCGCGCCAGTTCTTAGGACAGATGGAAAAACCGAATGTGGACAGCATCGAAGGCCTGCCGCCTGCTATTTCGATCGATCAGAAATCGACGAACCGGAACCCGCGTTCCACCGTCGGAACCGTGACGGAGATTTACGATTACTTCCGTCTTCTGTACGCGAGAATCGGTATTCCGCACTGCCCGAAGTGCGGAAAAGTCATCAGCCGCCAGTCGGTGGACCAGATGGTCGATCAGATCATGGCACTCCCGGAGCGGACGAAAATCCAGCTTCTCGCGCCGGTTGTGCGCGGCCGCAAGGGAAGACACGAAAAGGTGCTCGAACAGGCAAAACGCAGCGGCTATGTCCGCGTGATGATCGACGGCAGCCAGTATGAGCTGTCCGAGGAGATCACGCTGGATAAGAACCTGAAACACAACATTTCCATTATTGTGGACCGTCTTGTAGTCAAACCGGACATTGAGAAACGTCTGACGGATTCCGTCGAGAATGTACTGGATCTGGCGGACGGCCTTCTGGTGGTCGACACGATGGACGGAAATCAGCTCAACTTCAGCCAGAGCTTTTCCTGCCCGGACTGCGGCATCAGCATGGAGGAGATTGAGCCGAGAAGCTTTTCCTTCAACAACCCGTTCGGCGCCTGCCCGAGCTGTGCCGGCCTTGGCTACAAGATGGAATTCGACGAGGATCTGATGATTCCGGATAAGACCGTATCCATCGCAGACGGAGCCATCACCGTGCTCGGCTGGCAGTCCTGCACGGACAAATCGAGCTATACGAGAGCCGTTCTCGATGCGCTCGCAGAGGAGTACGATTTTTCACTTTCCACCCCGTTTTGTGAATATCCGAAAAAAATCCACGATATCCTGATTTACGGAACGAACGGAAAATCCGTCAAGGTGCATTACCGCGGTCAGCGCGGCGTCGGTGTGTACGATGTGGCTTTTGAGGGGCTGATCAAAAATGTAGAGCGCCGCTACCGTGAGACCGGATCGGATTCTACAAAACAGGAATACGAAACCTTCATGCGTGTGACCCCGTGCCAGGCGTGCCATGGCCAGCGTCTGAAACCGACGTCGCTTGGTGTGACGGTCGGAGATAAAAATATTTTTGAAGTAACATCCCTTTCCATCGACAATCTGCAGAAGTTTATGCAGAACCTCGAACTCTCCGAACAGCAGCTGCTGATCGGAAAGCAGATTTTAAAAGAGATCCGTGCGCGTGTGAGCTTCCTTGCGGATGTCGGATTAAACTATCTGACCCTGGCGCGCGGAACGGCATCGCTGTCCGGCGGTGAGGCGCAGAGAATCCGTCTGGCAACGCAGATCGGCTCCGGCCTTGTCGGTGTCGCCTATATTCTCGACGAGCCGAGCATCGGTCTTCACCAGAGAGACAACGACAAACTTCTCGCGACGCTGAAACATCTGCGTGACCTCGGAAACAGCCTGATCGTCGTGGAGCACGACGAGGATACGATGCGCGCCGCTGACTGCGTTGTCGATATCGGCCCGGCAGCCGGTGAGCACGGCGGAGAGCTGGTGGCGATCGGAACAGCGGAAGATCTGATGAAAAATCCGAATTCCATCACCGGAAAATACTTAAGCGGAGAGCTGAAAATTCCGGTTCCGTCCGAGCGCAGAAAGCCGACGGGCTGGCTGAAGGTAGTCGGAGCAAAAGAGCACAATCTGAAAAATATCAACGTGAATTTCCCGCTCGGTGTCATGACCTGCGTGACCGGAGTCTCCGGATCGGGAAAGAGTTCTCTTGTCAATGAAATTCTGTACAAACGGCTGGCAAGAGATCTGAACCGTGCGCGGACGATTCCGGGTGCACACAAAGACATCATCGGTATGGAACAGCTCGATAAGGTCATCGACATCGACCAGTCCCCGATCGGAAGAACACCGCGTTCCAATCCGGCAACGTACACAGGTCTGTTCGATCAGATCCGCGACCTGTTTGCGGCAACGCAGGATGCCAAGGCGCGCGGCTACAAGAAGGGAAGATTCAGCTTTAATGTGAAGGGCGGCCGATGCGAGGCCTGCGGCGGCGACGGTATCCTGAAGATCGAAATGCACTTCCTGCCGGATGTCTATGTGCCGTGTGAGGTCTGCCATGGAAAACGGTACAACCGTGAGACACTGGAAGTCAAATACAAAGGAAAGAGCATCTACGATGTGCTGAATATGACGGTCGAGGAGGCACTGGAATTCTTCAGGCCGGTACCGTCGATTTTCCGAAAATTACAGACCCTGTACGATGTCGGCCTTTCCTACATCCGCCTCGGCCAGCCGTCCACCACGCTGTCCGGCGGAGAAGCGCAGCGTATCAAGCTCGCAGCAGAGCTGAGCCGCCGCGGCACGGGAAAAACGATCTACATTCTCGACGAGCCGACGACGGGACTTCATTTTGCGGATGTCCACAAACTGGTGGAGATTCTGCACCGCCTGTCCGAGGGCGGAAATACCGTCGTTGTTATCGAACACAATCTGGATGTCATCAAGACGGCGGACTATATTATTGATATCGGACCGGAGGGCGGAGACGGCGGCGGAACCGTGATTGCGTGCGGAACGCCGGAGGAAGTGGCCAAGAGCCCGGTATCCTACACCGGAAAATATGTCGAAAAATATCTCTAAAAAATCCTTTCCATTTTAAAAGGGATTGTATATAATAAGAAGCGGGTTGGGTTCAGAACACATTCGATCCTTTTGTGTTTCGGGTGTTTTGAACCCGAACTTATTCTATACAAATTTCAAACAGATTAAAATAAAGAAAAATAAAAGAGAACAGGAAAGGGGATTACTATGGCTGCAACGACCGATATCGGAATTGATCTGGGGACGTCCAGCATCCTGGTCTATGCCAAGGGAAAAGGCATTGTATTAAAGGAGCCGTCCGTAGTTGCGTATGATAAAGATGCAGATAAAGTACGGGCAATTGGAGAAGAAGCGCGTCAGATGATTGGACGGACACCGGGCAATATTATGGCGGTCCGGCCCATGCGGCAGGGCGTGATCACGGACTTTCTGATCACCGAGCGCATGCTGCGCTACTTTATCCAGAAGGCAATGGGAAGAAGAGCATTCCGGAAACCGAGAATCAGCATCTGTGTGCCGTCCGGTGTGACGGAAGTAGAGCGGAAGGCTGTGGAGGAGGCAACGTACCAGGCGGGAGCCCGGGAAGTGCTGATCGTGCCGGAGCCGGTGGCAGCGGCAATCGGATCCGGAATTGACATTACGAAACCATGCGGAAATATGATCGTGGACATCGGCGGAGGCACGACGGATATCGCTGTGATCTCGCTTGCGGGAACCGTTGTTTCCAATTCGGTCAAGATTTCCAGTGAGACATTTGACCAGGATATCATCCGCTATGTACGGAAAACATACAACGTATTTATCGGAGAACAGACCGCAGAGGCAGTGAAAATCCGGATTGGTTCCGCTTATCCGCGGGCCGAGGAGAAAACGATGGAGATCAAGGGAAGAAACGTCATCACCGGACTTCCGGCGACGATTACGGTTTCCTCCGACGAAATCCGAGGTGCCCTTGCCCAGACGACAAACCAGATTGCGGACGCGATCTGTGCCGTGCTGGAAAAAACGCCGCCGGAACTGGCATCCGATGTTTCCGACCGCGGCATTATCCTGACCGGAGGCGGCAGTCTCCTTGACGGAATGGACGAGCTGATCCAGGAGCGGACCGGCATCAATACCGTGACAGCAGAAAATCCGGCGAGCGTCGTTGCGCTTGGAACCGGCCAGTACCGCGAAGTGATGAATGAATTTGAAAGCCAGTTTTGATAAAAGATGAGTGAAAAAGAAAAAGTAGAAGGCTACGTAGAACACATTATTTTCCGAAATGAGGAGAACGGCTATACCGTCCTGAATCTGAGCATGAAGGGGCGCGAGCTGACATGCGTCGGCACGCTTCCGATGATCGGAGAGGGCGAGCTGATCGAGGCTTCCGGAGATTATATTGAACATGCTGCCTATGGAAAGCAGTTCCGCATTGAATCCTATGAGACGAAAGTTCCACAGGATTCTGTTGCATTGGAGCGGTATCTCGGTTCCGGTGCGATCAAAGGAGTCGGTGCGGCGCTGGCGGCAAGAATTGTGCGCCGCTTTGGTGACGATACGCTTCGGATCATCGAGGAAGAGCCGGAGCGCCTCGCGGAGGTAAAGGGAATCAGCGAGCGGAAAGCGCGTGAAATTGCACAGCAGGTGGCAGAAAAAGCCGAAATGCAGAATGCGATGATTTTCCTCTCGGGATATGGCATTGCGCTGAATCTCGGTGCAAAGATTTATCAGCAGTACGGGGACAATGTGTACCGGATTTTAAAGGAAAACCCGTATAAAATGGCGGAAGATATCGCAGGCGTGGGATTTCGGACGGCGGATGAGATTGCCGGAAAAATCGGGATTGCCGTGGACAGCGAATTCCGCATCAAGAGCGGTCTTTCGTATGTGCTGAATCAGGCGACGGCAGAAGGCCATGTCTATCTGCCGGAACCGGTGCTGCTTCGGAGAGGGCAGGAACTTCTCGGCGTAGAACCGGAGCGGATGCAGAAATCTCTGCAGGATATGGCAATCGACAAAAAAGCGGTCATCCGCGAGCTCCCGGCCGAACGGGAAGGGGATGAGCCGCTGCGGATTGTGTACGCCAGCCAGTATTATTATCTGGAACTGAGTACGGCGCGCATGCTGCATGAGCTGAATATTACATGCGAGGAAGACCGTGAGGCAATCGAAAAGCGGATCGGAAAGATCGAGAAAAAATATCAGATCGAGCTGGATGAGATGCAGAAGACGGCAGTCGTTGAGGCGGCATACAGCGGTCTTATGATCCTGACCGGAGGTCCCGGAACCGGAAAAACGACGACCATCAATGCGATGATCCATTATTTTGAGGCAGAAGGCCTCGACATTTTCCTGGCAGCGCCGACCGGAAGAGCGGCGAAACGAATGACAGAGGCAACTGGCTGTGAGGCTTGCACGATCCATCGTCTTCTGGAACTGACGGGAAATGTGGATGACTCCTCGGCAAATGTGCATTTTGAGCGGAACGCAGATAATCCGCTCGACGCGGATGTCATCATCATTGATGAGATGTCGATGGTTGATATCCACCTGATGCATGCCCTTCTTTCCGCGATTGTGCCGGGAACAAGGCTGATCCTGGTGGGAGACCAGAACCAGCTTCCAAGTGTCGGCCCGGGCAGTGTCCTCCGGGATCTGATCCGTTCGGAATGCTTTCCGATTGTCTGCCTGACGCACATTTTCCGGCAGGCATCCCAGAGCGATATTGTTGTCAATGCACATAAGATCCATAATGGGGAAGAGGTTATACTGGACAATAAGAGCAAAGATTTCTTCTTTTTGAAACGGTACGATGTCAACGTGATCTGGAAAGTGCTGGTGACGCTGGTGTCCCAGAAACTGCCGCGTTATGTGGATGCCCGCCCGCAGGATATCCAGATTCTGACTCCGATGCGGAAAGGTGCACTCGGCGTGGAAAATCTGAATCAGATTCTGCAGAAATACCTGAACCCGCCCGCACCGGACAAAGCCGAGCGGGAAAATGGAGGTAATATCCTCCGCGAGGGCGACAAGGTCATGCAGATCCGCAACAATTACCAGATGGAGTGGGAAATCCGCGGCATCAACGGAATCGTGGCGGAGCGCGGTATGGGTGTATTCAACGGAGACCTCGGCATGATCCGGAGCATCAACCCGTATACCGAGGTGATCACCGTGGAGTTTGAGGAAGGAAAATTCGCAGACTATACGTTCAAACAGGCGGACGAGCTGGAGCTCGCCTACGCCACAACGATACATAAAGCGCAGGGAAGCGAGTACCCGGCGGTTGTGATTCCGCTGCTCGGCGGCCCGCGCATGCTGATGACGCGGAATCTTCTGTATACGGCCGTGACGAGAGCCAGAAAGTGCGTCACCATCGTCGGAAGTGATGTGACATTCCAGGCAATGATCGGAAATCATATCGAGGCGAACCGGTATACAACGCTCGCCAGAAGAATCCGGGAAATGCAGGAAGAAAACGCATAAACACGTTTTTCCGGGGCATGGATGCGGCTGCATCCGGCAGAGTGGATAAGGGAAAGCGCAGGTTACATGAAAGAAAAAAATAAAACAGGAAACTGGCTTTTAAACGCAGTTTATCCGAGACGATGTCCCATCTGTGACGGACTGCTGTCACGTGAGGAGCTGTATCTATGCCGGAATTGTGTGGAAAAGATCCATCCGATTCTGGGCGCGCGGTGCAAAAAATGCGGGAAACCCGTGGGCAGTGAGGAAGAGTTCTGCCGGGACTGCAGCAGAACGAGGCACAGCTTCGACCGTGGTTTTGCGCCGTACGGTTACCACGGGGAACTTGAGGCTTCCCTGATGCGGTTCAAATATCATGAACGGCAGGAATACGCTGGATTTTATGCTCACGCGGCGTTTTTCTATGTGGGAAAGCAGATCCAGAGAAGAAATCCGGAGGTGCTCGTTCCGGTGCCGCTTCATCCGGCGAGACAGCGGAAGCGCGGCTACAATCAGGCGGAGGTATTTGCAGAAAAGCTGGCAGAAGAAATGGAACTTCCCGTGAATGCCCGCCTGATCCGCCGTGTAAAAAAAACAAAACGCCAGAAAGAGCTTGGTCCCGCCGAGCGGCGGAAAAACCTGGAGGGAGCTTTTGCATTGGCAAAGCCGGGACAGATGAAATACTGCCGGATTCTTCTGGTAGATGACATTTACACAACGGGAAGCACGGTTGATGCCATTGCGTCACTGTTGAAAGTGAATGGAGCAGAACAGGTGGATTTTGTTTGTGCGGCAATTGTAAAATAGTGTGTGAATATTTTGAGAATAGCTTTCCAATATCGGAAACATATGGTAAAATAAACATAATTTAGAACGGGAAGAGGAGACCAAGAGGCATGTTGGACGAAAAAAGGATTCGTCAGATGACAAAACTGGCTTTTTTCGAAAAAAAAGAAGAAAAAAATGCCTTACGAATCGGCCGCTATTTTCGGAGTGATTACATCGGAAAAGAGCTTCTGAAAAATTTTTTTCTGGCTTCCATCGGATACATTCTGGTACTTGCGGTTGCAGTCTTATATCATATTGAATGGTTGGTGGACGAGATAGACACAATCGACCTGCAGTTTGCAGCAGGGTGTCTGATCGCGTCCTATCTGTGTTTTCTGGCAGTCTATTCCATTGCCGTGTATGTGATCAGCACGATCCGTTACCAGGGAGCACAGAAAAAGCTGAAATGGTATGGAAAAGAGCTGGATGACCTGCAGAACATGTATGAGGAACAGGAAAAAGGCGGGAAGAAATCCGGGCGCAGGAGGAAGGAAACATGACAGTATTGATCGAACTGAAAGAAAAATTAAAAGAGTTTTACGGCTCCTGCAGCGGAATCGTACTTCCGATTGTGAAATTTCTGCTCGCTCTTGCTGTATTTCGTGGTATTAATTCCAATCTCGGCTATCTGAAGATGCTGAACAGCATGTATGTGGTATTGATTCTGTCGCTGATCTGCGCCATCCTGCCATTGAATGGAATGGTTTTCCTTGCAATGCTGGTGATCATCGGCCACTGCTTTGCACTTCACATGGTAATCG
>OLQT01001762.1_pt1 | contig 12735 bp, 12 predicted proteins | sample 1672651 | NCBI WGS metagenome assembly OLQT01 (sample SAMEA3136709, study PRJEB25190) | human gut metagenome | biome: human gut; feature: human-associated habitat; material: faeces | place: Austria | collected 2013 | reverse complement strand
CGACTTGAAGCGCGCGTGCGAAATTCTCGCCGCGGAGTTTGACGTCAAGAGAGCCGCCGCGGTCGGAGGCGGACACATCAACGCAGGCTTCCTCGCCGCGGGGCTACTCGACGAGGTCAGCATTCTGATCGGCGCCGGCATCGACGGCCGCGGCGGCATGCAGAGCGTGTTCGACGGCCTGCCGATGGAGCGCGGCGTCACGCCGCTCAAGCTCACGAGCGTGCAGCAGTACGGCAGCGGCGCGGTCTGGCTGCGCTACAATGTGGAAAACTAAAGCAGAGGAGCCTTTTTAACATGAAGTACGAAAATAAAGAAGCATTTGAACAGGTCAACATGTTCGGCACCGGCACGCCGAACACCGCTTACTCCAAGTTTTTCATCGGCGATTCGTTCTTAAATCCTCTGACTGACCCGAAAGGCAGCCTCTTCGCCGCAAACGTGACCTTCGAGCCCGCCTGCCGCAACAACTGGCACATCCATCACGCGACTTCCGGCGGCGGACAGCTCCTTCTCTGCACCGCGGGCGAGGGCTGGTATCAGGAAGAGGGCAAGGACGCCGTCAGCCTGCACGAGGGCAGCGTCATCATGATCCCCGCGAACGTGAAGCACTGGCATGGCGCGAAAAAGGACAGCTGGTTCAGCCACATCGCCGTTGAAGTCCCCGGCAAAAACTGCCGGAACGAGTGGTGCGAGCCGGTCTCGGACGAAGAGTACAATAAGCTGTAATCGGAGGCAATTTCCATGATCTTAAACGAAACTTATACGCTCGAAAACGGCCTGAGCATCCCCAAGCTCGGCCTTGGCACCTGGTTCATCGACGACGATCAGGCCGCCGAGGCCGTCCGCACCGCCGTGAAGCTCGGCTACCTCCTCATCGATACCGCGCAGGCCTACGGCAACGAGCGCGGCGTGGGCGAGGGCGTGCGCACCTGCGGCGTTCCGCGCGAGGAGCTTTTTGTCGCCAGCAAGGTGGCCGCGGAGCTCAAGACCTATGACGAGGCCAAAAAGTCCATCGACGAAACGCTCGAGAAGATGGGCCTTGACTACCTTGACCAGATGATCATCCACTCTCCCCAGCCGTGGAACCAGTTTCGCGTGGAAAAGCGCTATTCTGAAGAAAATAAAGCCGTCTGGCGCGCGCTCGAGGATGCGCAAAGCGAGGGCAAGATCAAGGTCATCGGCGTGTCGAACTTTCTGCGCGACGACCTTGAAAATCTGCTCTCCGACTGCCGCGTAAAGCCGATGGTCAACCAGATCCTGCTGCACATCAGCAACACCGACCTCGCGCTGCTCGACTACTGCCGCGAGCAGGGCATCCAGGTGGAGGCCTACTCCCCCATCGCCCATGGCAAGGCGCTCAAGAACCCCGCCATCGCGGAGATGGCGAAAAAGTACGGCGTCACCGCCGCGCAGCTGTGCATCCGCTATGTCATCGAGCTCGGCGCGGTCGCGCTGCCGAAGACGGCCAACCCCGACCACATGGCGAGCAACGCCGCCGTGGACTTCACCATCTTGAGCGAGGACATGGAGACGCTCAAGCACACGGACCGCATCGCCGACTACGGCGAGTTCAACATCTTCCCCGTCTTCAGCGGCAAGCCGCTCGCGTAACGAACGCAAAAGAAAAAGGAGAGAACGCAGCAGCGTCCTCTCCTTTTTTACAAAAGCATGCAGAAACCGATCTGCATACAGAGCCATCTTTCAAAAAGCCTCTTATTTCTTCTCTTCCTCGCGCACAAACATCATCAAAAAGCTGACTGCGAGCAGCAGGCAGGACACCCAGATGCCCTTTTCGGCAAAGCGCGCCGTCAGGACGCTGCCAAGCCCCGCGCCGACGGCAAAAATACCGATGACGCCAAAATACGTCAGTGCCTTTTTCAGCACCTCGCGGTCGTGCGTGTGGAAGTAGACGCACAGCGCCTCGGTGCCGCTGCGCATGTTGCCGATGCACATGGTGCTGGCATAAGCGTGACCCCGCACTTTATGGAAGGTCTGCACCTGCATGGCGCAGACAAACGACACCAGCGCGTTGGCCAGCGGCTCCACTGTCTGCGGCAGAAAGCCCACGATTCCCAGCAGCGCCATTTCCCCTAAGAGGATGATCTGCCGCCAGTGGAGCTTTTCCGCATTTTTCAGCCGGATATGGATGCCTTCCGCCGCAGCCGTTCCGATCAGGAAGAAAGTGACCGGAATCAGGTATTTCCATACAGTCGGCCAGTCGCGCCGGAACAGCGCCGTGCTGAGCAGCACGATATTGCCGGTCTGTGCGTTGGCGAAGACCTCGCCCCGGCAGCAATAGGTATAAGCGTCCTGAAAGCCGCCGGAGAGAATGATAAAAACAGCCGCCCGGAAGCTGTCGGACATCTGCCCCCGGAAGGACTTAAAGCGCCTCATGGGTTTTCCTCTTTTCCGGAAGGGCAAAAACAAAAGAGGCATAGGAAAGCATGAAGCCCAAAGCAAACAGAATCATCGCGGCATAATGGCCGTCCACGGCGCAGCGAATGACGGCCAGCGCAAGCCCCGCGCCGAAAATCAGCGCCGTCAGCCGGACGTTCCGGTTTTCTTGGCCCGCCCGGCGAGCCGTCCGAAGTGCCAGCCACAGCAGGGCGACATCCCAAAAGATCCCCATCCATCCTTCCAGCAGCTGTTCCATCGTTCCCACTCATCCCTTTTTCCTGACTTTTCAAGCGCTCCGCGTTCTGCGAGCCGTCCTTGATTTCCAGAACCGGGGATAGTATAATGAGAATGCTTCCATGTGTAAAATGTATGATTGATATATTCGCTATACACATAAATGATAGGAAGGAGGCGTTCGAATGTACGTCAGCTACGACCGCTATCGAATCTTTTATTATGTGGCCAAATACGGCAACATTTCACAGGCCGCCAAGGTGCTGCTGAGCAATCAGCCCAATTTGACCCGTATCATCAAAAATCTGGAAGGGGAGCTGGGCTGCACCCTGTTTGCCCGCACCAGCCGGGGCATGAAACTGACCCCGGAGGGCCAGCGCCTATACGACCACGTGCGAATCGCCGTGGAGCATATCGAAGCGGGAGAAGCAGAGATCAACGAAAACCGCAGTCTGCACAGAGGCACCATTTTTGTCGCCGCCAGCGAAGTGGCGCTCCGCTGCCTGCTGCTGCCGGTGCTGAAAAAATACCGGACGCTTTATCCGGGCGTTCATATCCGCATCAGCAACCATTCCACGCCTCAGGCCATCGCGGCTCTGAAGGACGGCACGGCGGATATTGCCGTCGTCACAACGCCGACGGCCCACTCAGCCTCGCTGGTGGAAACCAAAGTGAAAACGATCACGGAGGTGGCCGTTTGTTCCCCCTTCTTTTCCGCCCTGACCAACCGCCCGGTTTCACTGGAGGAGCTGCTGACCTACCCGCTGATCTCGCTGGGGACGGATACGAAATCCTTCGAGTTTTATTCCGAAATTTTCACCAGCCACGGTCTGCCCTATCAGCCGGACATCGAGGCCTTTACCGCCGATCAGATTCTGCCCATGGTGGAGGCGGATCTGGGCGTCGGCTTCGTTCCCCGGGATTTTCTGCGGGAGGACAGCGCCGTATGCCAGATTGCCCTCAAAGAAAAAATCCCGGAGCGAAGCGTGGTGCTGATCCAACGAAAAGAGCAGCCGCTAAGCGTGGCTGCCCGGGAACTGAAACGGATGATTCTGGAAGGAGCGCCGACTGGGAAATGAGAGGACAAGCCCCTTTTCTTCCGTCTTCCTCCATCGCAGCATAATTTATCCCTGCATCAAAAATCCCCCTTCCGCGCAGCGTTTTCGCTGCGGCAGAAGGGGGATACTTTTGTTTCTTCGTCTCTGTTATTTGCAGAGGGCAGGCCATTTTTGCTTGGCGTAGTTGTAGGCCTGATCAGCGGCGGCGTTGTGCTGATTGATGACCGTCTGGTTTGCACTGCCGTGGCCGGCGGAGTTGTAGAAGCGGACGCAGAAGCAGCCGTAGAAGTTGTTGTTTTCGTAAAGCAGCTTGCCGTTGGGGAACTTCTGGGTGCTCAGGCCGTCCTTGGCGCCGATGCCCATGAAGCCATGGGGCCAGCCGTAGATGCTGACGGCATAGACCTTGCCGTTCACGTTCAGCAGGGCGGGACGGCGATCCCACGCGCTGCCGATCTTCGTCACGCCGGTCAGCTTGCCGCTGTAGTCGGGCCAGGTGTAGTTGGCGTTGTTGTTGGAGTTGTCGGCAACGATCTTGGACAGCTCGTCGCTGGTGGGCCGGCGGGCCGGATAGGTGAAGCCCACGGCTTCGCACATGGCCTTGGTGTCTGCCTCGGTGTAGGGCACCGCGTCGGGATGGTTGGTGCCGCCGGTGCGGTAGATGGTGAAGACCTTGCCGCTGGTAATATCCAGCACCGTGGCGAAGGTGTACTTGGGCCAGAAGTTGCCCTCGTCCGCCTGCGTCCAGGTGGGCTTGGTGATGGAGGTAATGGTGCCGAAATCCGCCACGGTGGTGCTGCCGCCGCTGCTGCTTCCGCCGCCGGGGTTGGGGTTCACGCCGGAGCTGGCGGAGCCGTTGGACACCTGCTTGGCCAGATTGGCCATGGCCGCCCAGGTATTGACGCCCATCACGCCGTCCCGATCCAGCTTCTGCGCCCGCTGGAAGTTCTTCACCGCCGCCTCGCTGGCAGCGCCGTAGGTGCCGTCCAGCGCGCCGGTGTAGTAGCCCAGCACGTACAGGCCCAGCTGCATGGCGTAGACGCGGACGTCGCCTACCAGCGTGCCGTCGTTATAGAACTTGTCGTTCATGGTGCTGTTCCACAGCTGCAGCACATAGGCGGCCAGCTGGGTATCGTTCATCACGCCGGAGGAAACGTCGGAGTACAGGGCATAATAGAGCTTGCTCTGATAGTAAAGCGTGCAGTAGACCGCGCTGTCCGAGCCGGTGACGGTGGAATCGCTGGCCATCTGCACCACCGCGCCCTGAGGAGCGGTCATGGCCACAGCCGTCCGGCTGGCGGTCGTGTACAGAGAGGTATTCATAGGAAGGGTGATGTACTTGCGGGGGTTGACAGCCGTGCTGCCGCCGGAGGAAGAGCCGCCGCCGCTTTCCCCGACCACGGTGGCGCAGTCGCCGCGCACATAGCCGGTCACGCTGCCCGTGCGGACGGGATACCAGGTGTAGCCGCCGGAGGCGACGGACGCGCCGATCATCTCCACCACGGAGCCCTTGGCCAGCACCACGCCGGTCTTGGCGCCGCCGGGCGTCTTGCGCACCCGGGTGCTGACCTTGGTGATTTCCACCTTGCCGGTCACGGTGACAGAGCCGCTGGAGCTTCCGCCGGAACCGCTGTTGCCGCCGGAGCTGCTGCCGCTGCCGCTGGCATTGACGTAAGTGCCCATCAGCCAGCCGGTATTCACGCCGTAGGAAACCTTGTACCACGTCACGCCGCCAGAGGTCTTCGCGTCAATGTAGGCCAGCTTCACGCCCATGGGCACCACGCCCAGCCGGACGGAGGACTTGGAAGAGCTCTTGCGCAGGTTTACCTTGGCGGTGGTGGTCAGTGTGCCGGAGGCAGTGCCGGTGGAGGAGGAGGTCACGTTCACATAGGTGCCCATGAGCCAGCCGTTTTTGTTGTTGTACAGAACCTGATACCAGGTCACGCCGCCGGAGACGGAGGTGTTGTAGTAGGTCAGAACGGAATTCACCGGCACGCTGGCCAGCTTGGCGGAGTTCTGCGTGGCCTTTTCCCGCAGATTGACGGAGGCAACAGTGCGGAGGGTGCCGCTGGTGCCCATCGTCCCGGTAGAACCGGAGGACGAAGAACCGGAAGAACTGCCGGAGGAGCCGCCGGAGGAAGAGCCTCCCTTGTTTCGGGCCAGCGCAAACAAAGCCTGCTGGGTCAGGGGGCCCGCGTCGCCGTCCTTGCTCAGGCCGTTGGCCCGCTGGAACTTGTACACGGCCTTCTCAGTGCCCTTGCCGTAGCTGCCATCCAGACTGTCGGAATAGTAGCCCAGCGTCTTCAGCGCCAGCTGCAGGGCGTATACCCGCATTTCGCCGATCAGGTTCAGCTCCTGCTTCAGCGTGGTATAAGCAGTGGAGGTCCACAGGCTGCTGCGCACATAATTCTGCGCGTCCGCCTCGCTGATCTGGGTCGCTTCCGTGGCCAGAATGCGGTAGACGCCGCTGTTATAGTACACATAGTAGTATTCCTGACCGTTGTAACTCACCTTGGCGGGGTTCTGCAGGATCAGCACCGTGCCCGCCTGCAGAATGGTAGCCGCGTTGGCCGAGTCATACACGTTCGCGCCCGCCAGACTGACCTGAACAAAGGCCGCCGCGTCGGCCCGGGCTGAAACGGGCAGGCTCAGCGCCCCCAATGCGATGCACAGCGCCAATGCCACGGCGCATGCGCGTCTCAGACTGGCGCAGGATTTTTGGATGCAGTTTGCTGTCATACTGCCGACCTCCGTTATATTCTCATCGCGTCCGGCAAGGGGCGCTTCTTATCAAACGCCATGAACCCTCCATAGCATCCCTATAATATTACAAATTTATTACAATGTCAATGCTCGTTTTTCAAATTTGTTTTATTTTTCAGGGGATCAGGCGGAAAAATCCGCCTGAAATGTTACAAAACGGATTTGCTTTTGACGGCTTCCGCCGGAAGGATTTACAAACGGCCTTCGGAACCGTATAATACAAAGGCGTACATTTTGAAATATCGGGAGGCGTGATGGATCATGGGCTACCGGGAAAATTATCAGGCGTGGCTGCGCGATTTTGCGGCGGATGAGCAGGCCGTGGCCGAGCTAAAGGCCATCGAGGGCGATGAAAAGGAAATCGAAGATCGCTTTTACCGCAATCTGAGCTTCGGTACGGCGGGCATGCGCGGCGTACTGGCCATGGGCATGAACCGCATGAACGTCTATACCGTGCGCCGGGCCACTCAGGGACTGGCGGACTTTCTTTCCGCCGACGAAGAAAGCAAGCGCCGGGGCGTGGTCATCGCCTACGACAGCCGCCGGATGAGCCGGGAATTTGCCGAGGAGACCGCGCTGGTGCTCTGCGCCAACGGCGTGCATGTTTTCCTGTTTGACGCGCTGCGGCCCGTGCCCATCCTGAGCTACGCCGTGCGCCACCTGCACGCGGCGGCGGGCGTGGTCATCACCGCCAGCCATAATCCGCCCCAGTACAACGGCTACAAGGTCTACGCCGAGGACGGCGCGCAGATCAGCCCCGAGGTGGCCGCCGAAGTGACCGCCAAGATCGACGCGCTCAGCTTTACCGCCGCTAAGCGGATGGAGCGGGAAGCCGCGCTGGCCGACGGCCTTCTGCAGATCATCGGCAATAAAGAAGTAGACGACGACTACATCGCGCAGGTCAAAACGCTGAGCATCCATCCCGACATGGTGCGGGAGGAAGGCAAAAACCTGAAGATCGTCTACACGCCCCTTCACGGCAGCGGCAATGTGCCCGTGCGCCGCATCCTGAACGAGATCGGCATCACCAACGTCAGCGTGGTGAAGGAGCAGGAGAACCCCGATCCCAACTTCTCCACCCTGAAGGTGCCCAATCCCGAGGATCCCTCCGCCTTCACGCTGGCCATCAAGCTGGCGGACGAGGTAGGCGCGGACGCGATCTTCGGCACCGACCCCGACTGCGACCGTCTGGGCGTGGCCGTGCGGGAAAAGAACGGCAGCTTCCGTCTGCTGACCGGCAACCAGATCGGCTGTCTGATGCTCAACTACATCCTCAGCGGTAAGAAGGAGCTGGGCACGCTGCCGACAAACGGCGCGGCGGTGAAGAGCATCGTCTCCACCGAGCTGGCCCGGCCCATCTGCGCCGCCTACGGCGTGGAGCTGTTCGATACGCTGACGGGCTTCAAGTTCATCGGCGAAAAGATCCAGCAGTTCGAGGACGAAAAGAGCCACACCTTCCTCTTCGGCTTTGAGGAAAGCTACGGCTTCCTGTCCAGCACCTTCGTGCGGGACAAGGACGGCGTGAACGCCTCCCTGCTGATCGCCGAGGCCGCCGCCTACTACCGTACCAAGGGCAAAACCCTGTGCGACGTGATGCAGGAAATTTTCCAGACGTATGGCTACTATCTGGAGCATGTGGAATCCACCACCCTGCCGGGCATCGACGGCCTGAAGGTCATGGGCGAGATCATGAGCCGGGTGCGGGAGAATCCCCCTGCCGAGATCGGCGGCATGAAGGTGGCCCATGTGAAGGACTACCTCCGGGGCACGGACACCGAGCTGGCCACGGGCGCCGTGGCGAAGCTGGACTACCCCAAGAGCGACGTGCTGTACTTCGCCATGGAGGGCGGGCACTTCGTCTGCGTCCGTCCCAGCGGCACCGAGCCCAAGATCAAGCTGTACGTCAACGTCAACGACCGGGACGAAACCAAGGCCAAGGAACTGCTCCAGCACCTGACCGAAGAAGCCCGGAAGCTGCTGAAATAATGGAATCGACTGATTGTGTAAACACCCGCGCCCTCCCGTTTTTCGGGAAAGACGCGGGCGTTTTTTTCTTTTATCTCTTTTCTCTCAAACCTCATACACGAACTGGACCCGCGGCAGCAGCCGCTCCAGCGTCGTGCTCAGATAAACCGGTTCCCGGCTCCCGTCGGCGGGCAGGATATAGGCCTGCCCGTCCTCGGCCCGCAGCATCAGAAGCAGCGGCTCACCCTCGTCGCAGGTGGCGGCCAGGCGGAAGCTCAGCGGCAGGTTGGGGTGCTCCTTCGCGTAGAGCAGCGCCTCCTGAAATTTCTGTTCCGGCGTCGCGGACTCGGTGTTGCGTTCCGTTTCAAAAACCCGGCGGTACAAAAAGCTCAAAGGATTTCCGGAGGCGGGCACGGGCAGATAAAAGCGCATTTCCAAAAACTGGCACAGGGACAGATAATCCACAATGCTCTGGTGAAATTTCGCGGCCTGCTTGCCCAGCGGCGCTTTTTCTTCCTTCCAGGCGATCGGCTGCCAGAAAACATAGCCCGGGCGGCGGCATCCGGGGATCACCAGCGGTTCATCCTCGGGCGTCCGCAGCCAGCTCAGGGGTCTGCGTCCCGTTTCCTTGATGGCGCTTTGCTGAAACCGTACCAGATAATCACGCATAATAGGCAGCATGGCCGTCTGCATGAAGAATTCCTCCTCTATTGTCTGTTGTCTGTCTTCTGCGCCCGTCCGTCTGTTCAAAATCAAAGCGGGCATTATTCAATCATCAAATCCCCAAAAAAGCCTTCGCTCCCGGCTCTGCGCAGACGAAACAGCCCGTCCGCCAAAAGATAAGCCGTCCGTATCGTGAGCCAATGCATGGCTGTAAGACTCTTTCTCGGAAAAAAAGCATCGGCATTCGACCTTTTTCCACCAAAAAGTCTACCATCCGCCCCGGCGGCTGTCAACCGCAGGCGGGACTTTTCCGGCCGTTTCAGGCACTTTTTTCCAAAAACCCCGAACGTTCACAAACCGTTTATTTCTCTTTTTCCGCAAAGTATGCTATAATGCAGACTGTATGATTCTATCATGCGTTCATTATTGCTGTTTGGAGGGCTCTGGAATGTTCGGTAAGCTGATGAACCGCTATTTCTACGGAAAGAGCGGACAGGGAGATTTTGAAAAGGAAGACCTGCCCCAAACCCGGTGGCAGCTGTTCTGGGAAATGCTGCGGGTGCGTTTTTCCGGGCTGATGCGGCTGAACCTGATGTATGTAATCGTGTGGCTGCCCGCCATCTTCTTCATCGGCCGGGCCCTTCTGTACGGCTATTCCGGTCTGGTAAACCTGAGCGAATATCAGTCTCAGATGGAAGCCGGTTCCATTGCCGCCGAGGCGTATCAGGAATACTTCGCTCAGTTTCAGGACGCCATGCGTTCCCTGCTGTTTTCCACGCTGGTATTTCTGATTCCCTGCATCGGTATCACCGGCCCCGCCACCGCCGGTCTGTGCTACGTCACCCGCAACTGGGCCCGGGACGAGCACGCCTTTATCTGGTCGGATTATAAGGACGCGATCAAGGCCAACTGGAAGCCCGCCCTGCTCAACAGCTTCATCACGGGTCTGGTGCCGGTCATGCTCTATGTCTGCTGCACCTTCTACGGCTCCATGGCTCAGAGCCAGAGCGCCGTATTCCTGCTGCCCCAGGTCATCTGCATCATGCTGGGCGTGCTGTGGCTGATGATGCAGATGTATATCTATCCCCAGATCGTCACCTACGATCTGAACTACAAGGGCGTCATCCGCAACGGCCTGCTGATGGCCATCGGCCGTCTGCCCATGACCGTCGGCCTGAACCTGCTGGCGCTGGTACCCACGCTGATCTTCCTGGCGGTCTCCCTGCTGACCCCCTATTTCCAGTACGCGGTGATGATCTACGCTCTGTATTACATCCTCATCGGCTTCAGCCTGCACCGCTTCATCTGCGCCAGCTACACCAACGGCGTTTTCGATAAGCTCATCAATTCCAAGATCGAAGGCGTGCAGGTGGGCCGGGGCCTGTATGTGGAAGAAGAGGACAACGGCGAGGACCAGTCCGAGGAAGACGCTGCCGAAGACAGCGCCGCACTGCCGGACGATGCGTCCGCGCCTTCCTCCGAAAACAAGGCCGAAAGCGCAAACGACTGATTTCATGCATGGACGGCCCCTCCCTTCGGCAATCTATTTCCGAAAGGGGGAACGTCTATGAACCACAAACAGGGCTGGGCGTCCGGTGCAATGCGCCGGAACGCCTTTGCCTTCCTTACCCGGCAGGAACGCCGCAAGTATGAGATCGCCCGGGAGCTGGGGCTGCTGGACCGTGTGAAGGCCGTGGGCTGGGCCGGGCTCAGCGCCAAGGAAACGGGCCGCATCGGCGGGCTGATGGGCCGGGAAAACCGTGTCCCGCCGGCAGTGCCGGAGCCTCAGGCAGCGTCGGATTCACAGGCGACAAAAGAAGGAGAATGAACGCATGTACACCGCATTTGCATCCGTATACGACCGGCTGATGACCGGCGTGGATTACCAGGGCTGGGCCAATTTCTACCACGCCCTGATGGAACGCTATGGGATCCCCCGGGGAAAGGTATGCGAATGCGCCTGCGGCACAGGCAGCCTGACCATTCCGCTGGCCGCCATGGGCTACCAGATGACGGGCGTGGATCTGAGCCCCGACATGCTTTTCGAGGCCAGTCAGAAGGCCCGGAAGGCCGGGGCCATGATCCCCTTCGTCAAGCAGGATATGCGCATGCTGCACCTGCACCGGCAGATGGACGCGGTGCTGTGCACCAACGACGGCGTGAACTATCTTTGCAGCGAAGAGGAGCTTCGGCAGTTCTTTCTGGCGGCCGGCCGGGTGCTTCGGGAAGGCGGCGGCCTGTTTCTGGATCTCAGCACGCCCTACAAGCTGCGGCGCGTGCTGGGCAATCACTTCATCGGCGACGAGGACGAGAACATTGCCTACCTGTGGCAGAACCGCTACCACGAGCAGCAGAACTGCGTGGAGATGAATCTGGCCATCTTCGTCCGGCAGGAGGGCGAAACCTATCTGCGCATCGGCGAGCAGCAGCGCCAGTACGCCCATACGGCGGAAACGCTGGATGCGCTTCTGCGGGAATGCGGCTTTACCGACGTGGCCTTCTTCGGCGACAAGCACATGGAAGCGCCGGGCGAAAAGGAATGCCGCTGGTTCGTAGCCGCCCGCAAGCCGCTGGGCGGCGCAGTCTGATTTTCCGGAAGCATCCGGGAAAGGAACGGAAGAAACATGAGTGAAATCAAGGAACTGTATAACCGCAAGGATCAGATGATCCACTTTACGCTGGCGGACGGCATGGTGCGCGGCCTTCTCTGCACGGCGGTGAACACCGTCGCGGAGGGCGCGGCCATTCACTGCGCCACGCCGGTAGTCGCCGCCGCGCTGGGCCGCACCCTGATGGGCACGGCCATGATGGGCGCCATACTCAAGGGCGACGAAGCGTCCGTCACCGTCACCATCGACGGCGGCGGCCCCATCGGCAAGATCGTCTGCGTGGCCGACCGGGAAAGCGTCCGGGGCTGCGTGGACGTGCCCAACGTGGAGCTGCCCCTGCGCAAGGACGGCAAGCTGAACGTGGGCATGGCCGTGGGCCGGGAAGGCCGGATGTCCGTAGTAAAGGATCTGGGCATGAAAAATCCCTATGTGGGCCAGACGGCGCTTCTGTCGGGAGAGATTGCGGAGGACTTTGCCGCATATTATGTGCAGAGCGAGCAGACCCCTACCCTGCAGGCGCTGGGCGTACTGGTCAGCGGCGAAACGGTGCTGAGCGCGGGCGGCGTGCTTTTGCAGACTCTGCCCGGCTGCCCGGACGAGACCGTCAGCCAGCTGGAGCTGCGCAGTCCGCTGTTTTCCGACATCAGCCGGGAGCTGTGCTTTGATTCCGCCGAAAACCTGCTCAACCAGTGGTTCGACGGTCTGAAGCCCGTGGTGCTGGAGACCCGTCCGCTGGAATACCGCTGCTACTGTTCCCGGGCCAGAATGGAAAAGGCCCTCATCGCTCTGGGAAAAGACGAACTCACCAGCATGATCGAAGACGAGATCGACGGTGCGGAGCTGGTGTGCCATTTCTGCAAGAAGAAATATTATTTTACGCAGGACGACCTGCGCCGTCTGCTGGAACAGGCGACGCGCTGACGGAAAGGAGCGGGCATGGCTTTTCAAAATCACGAGGGACAGGTGCGTTCCTTTCAGATGCCGGCCTATTTCTGGTACCGGCGGGCGGAGCGCAGCCGGGAGGAAGGTCAGCCTGTCCGGGCGCTGTC
>OLQT01001761.1_pt1 | contig 12746 bp, 12 predicted proteins | sample 1672651 | NCBI WGS metagenome assembly OLQT01 (sample SAMEA3136709, study PRJEB25190) | human gut metagenome | biome: human gut; feature: human-associated habitat; material: faeces | place: Austria | collected 2013 | reverse complement strand
CGACGGCCCCGGCGGCAATGGCCCGCAACCCGGCTCCTCTCAGGGCAAGTCCTCCAACAGCGGATGCGGCACCGTGTTCGTCATCGTTGCGGCCGTGCTGCTCGTGCTGCTGCTGGTGGTGGCTCTCGGCGGCGGCAGCTGCACGGGCGCGAATGTGCCCGCATCCACGGTGGAGCGCACGGCCCTTCCTGCTGGATCCGTGAACGAGACCGGCTACTTCACCGACGAGGACGGCGACTGGATCCACGACCCGGCCGAGCTCGAACGCGGCTTGCGCCACTTCTACGAGGAAACGGGCGTGCAGCCCTACGTGTACATCCTGCCGAACGGATCGGTGCGCTCCTACCAGGAGCTGCAGTCCATCGCCCAGGAGAAGTACGACGAGCTGTTCACCGACCAAGCCCATTTCGTGCTCGTGTTCTGCGACGACGGCAACGGGCGGTTCAACGCCGCCTACTGGGCCGGCGCGATGACTGGCTCGGTGCTCGACGACGAGGCCATCAACATTTTCAAAGCCTACCTCAGCCAGAACTACGACGACATGAGTCTCACGGAAGAGGAGATCTTCTCCGACGCCTTTGCCGACACGGCCGACCGTATCATGACGGTGACGCCTTCGCCGCTGCCGATCATCGCGGTATGCGCGGCAGTGATAATAGTGGCCGTCGTCGTGTTTCTCATTGTGCGCAACCGTCGTCTGGCGGAGCAGCGCGAGGCCGAGCGCATGCAGGAGATTCTGAACACGCCGCTGGAATCGTTTGCCGATGCCGAGCTGGCGGATTTGGAAAAGAAGTACGCGCAGGTGGGCGCCTCGGATGCGCCGCCCGTGCAGCCGACGAAGCCGCAGCCCTAGGCGCCGCGGCGGCATTTAACCCGGCCTTCGGGCCAGATAGGAGACAGCCATGGGAATCCTCGATCGCTTCACTTCCATCGTGAAGGCGAACATCAACGAGCTTCTGGACAAGGCGGAAGATCCCGAGAAGATGGTCGACCAGTACCTGCGTGAGATGACCGAGTCGCTCGCCGAGGTGCGCGAGGCCACTGCCGGCGTCATGGCCGAGGAAAAGCGCTGCAAGAGGCTCGTCGACGAGAACCGTGAGGAGACGGAGAAGTACGAGGAGCTGGCCCGCAAGGCGCTCGCCGCCGGCAACGAGGCCGACGCCCGCGTGTTCCTCGCGAAGAAGCAGGAGCTGGTTGGGCGCGCCGAGGGCCTCATGGTGGCCTACGAGAGCGCGAAGGCCAACGCCGACAAGATGCGCCAGATGCACGACAAGCTGGTGGCCGATATCGAGGAGCTGAATGCGCGGAAGGCCACCATTAAGGCGAAGGCCGCCGTAGCGAAAACTCAGTCCAAGGTGAATGAGATGACCTCTGCCGGCGATCGTGCCGAGGGTGCTCGCAGCGCGTTCGACCGCATGGAGGCCAAGGCTGACGAGATGCTCGACCGCGCCAACGCCGTGGCCGAACTGTCCGAGCAGCCGGCCGATCCCACCGAGGACTTGGCGAAGAAGTACGCTGCCGCTGGCGCCGAAGCCGCCGTCGACGACGATCTGGCCCGCCTGAAGAAGGAGATGGGCCTGGAGTAGGCCGTTTCCTGCAAGGTGGAGGCGCGCAGCCTCTGCGGCGGGTGCCCGTGATGCCTGAGTAAAAGAATGGTTTCTCCTTGTGATATCATTGCGTTAACGCAATGATTAGTTTGAAGGAGGATGCCATGTTGTCAGTTGGGGAAAGTGCTCGACAGCTAGGGGTGAGTCCGTCCCGGGTGCGAGCGCTTATCAAGGAGGGACGTCTTCCTGCAGCGAAGAACGGCCGCGAGTGGATGATTCGGGAAGAGGACGTGCTGCAAAGGCTGATGGCCTCCCCTCGCGCGGGGAGGCCGCGCGTGGGTGTGGCCGACGCACTTGGGGAGCACTCGCAGGGATCGGCGGCCGCGGCTCGCGCAGAAGCCGTTGCTTGCGCGCACGATCTGTACGACGCATGTCGGCACGCGTTTGGGCGCCTCCCCCCAACTGAGATGATGAAGGCGGCGCGGTGCCAGGAAGAGGCTTCCTTCTATATGGCCGTGTTCGACTTCTTTCTGCAGCAGCGCCAGCGGGAGCTGGTGAAGGAGGGCGTGTTCTGATGCAGCCCGTGTACGTGGTCTTCGCCGGCGTGAACGGGGCGGGGAAATCGACGTTCTATCGCACGGGTCTTTGGCGCACGGAGGACATGCCGCGCACCATGGCGCGTGTGAACTCCGACGAGATCGTCGTGGCCCAGGGCGGTGATCCGGCCTCCAGCGCCGATCAGCTGCGTGCCGGGCGTGAGGCGGTCCTCCTCATAGAAGAGTGCCTTTCTCGCCGGCGCAGCTTCAACCAGGAAACGACGCTGACGGGTCACGCGGTGCTTCGCAATATGAGCCGGGCGCGGGAGGCTGGATACCGGGTGGTGCTGTACTACATCGGCGTCGATACGGCCGCAGTGGCCCTCGACCGCATTGCCCATCGGGTGGCCGTAGGCGGTCATGATATCGACGAGGGGGCGGTGCTACGTCGCTACCGAGCGTCCCTGGGGAACCTGTCGCGCGCTCTCGACCTATGCGACGAGGCGACGATTCTGGACAACACCGTCGAGTTCGTTGCCCTCGCTCTCTGGAGCGCCGGCGTTCTCTCATGGGTGGGCGACGTGGCTAAACACGGAGCCTGGTTCATGAACGCCGTGCGCGACAACGAGCTGTGGAGGGCGTAACCCCCCTCCTCACATGCTCCATTCCAAAAGGCGGCTGAGGAAGCGGGTGAGTTCGGGGGTTTCGGGGTGGTCGAAGAGGCGGGCGGCGGCGCCGTATTCCAGAAGCCGGCCGCCGTAGAGGAAAGCGACGTGGTCGCAGGCGTGGCGGGCGAAGCCCATCTCGTGGGTGACGATGATGAAGCGCGTGCCGACTTCGGCGAGGTCGCGCACGACGTCGAGCACTTCGGTGGTGAACTCTGGGTCTAGGGCGCTTGTGGGCTCGTCCAGCAGAAGGAGGCGCGGACGGGCTGCGAGGGCGCGGGCGATGGCGACGCGCTGCTTTTGGCCGCCGGACAGCTGGGCCGGGCGCTTTGCTAGCGAGTCTTCCAAACCGAGGCGCGCGAGCAGTTCGCGAGCGCGGTCATCAGCCTCATCGGAGCTCGCGCCATGAACCACCTGCAAGGGGAGCGCCACGTTCTCCAAAGCGGTCATGTGGTGGAACAGGCCACCGTCTTGGAAGACGAAGCCCAAGGTGGCGCGGTAGGCACGCAGGGAAGTCTCGTCGAGGGAGACGGGGGAGCCATCCACCGCCATGGCGCCGGACGTGGGTGTCTCCAGGCCGCCGATGATGCGCAGCAGGGTGGACTTCCCCCCGCCGGAGGGGCCGATGATGGCGAGCGCCGACACCTCTTCGTCGAAGGTGATGTCGCGCAGGACTTCCACGCCGTCGAAAGATTTGCACAAGTGGTCGAGACTAATGCGCATAATCCAGCCTCTTCTCGAAGTGGCGGCTTACGGCCATAATGGGCAGCGTGAGCACCAGATACAACGCGCCGAGCAGCAGAAACCCGCCGAAGAAGTTGTAGTTCGTGGCGGTGATCTCGCGCATGGTCTGGGTCAGCTCGATGACGGCGATGACTGACAGCAGAGACGAGTCCTTGATAATGGAGGCCACCTGCCCCGTAAGTGCCGGCAGCGTGCGCGCCACCAGCTGCGGCGCCACCACGTAGCGCAGCGTTTGGGCGCGGGTGAAGCCGACGGCCTGGGCTGCTTCCATCTGCCCCGCGTCCAGCGATAGCAGGCTGCCGCGCACGATTTCGGCAATGTAGGCGCCCGAGAACAGCGACAGGATGATGATGCCGGCGAGCACCCGGTTGTCGATGCCCCAGGCCGTGCCGATGATGTAGTAGAAGAAGTACACCTGCACGATGAGCGGCGTGCCGCGGATGATTTTCACGTAGAAGTCGCACAGGTAGCGCAGTGGCAGGAAGCGCGCGCCTTGGCCCGCGGCCACGAGCACGCCGAGCACAAGGCTCAGCACGAGGGATGCCGCTGAAATGCCCACGGTCATGCAGAAGCCGTCCCAGATGCGCACGCGGTACTGAGCCACGAAATCGAAGTTCAGCGAGATGCCCGCTGCGGCCAGCGATGCCCACACCACGGCGATCACCGCCACGCACACCGCCAGGTAGTTCAGAGCCGCCTTCGCCGGGCGCACGGGCGCGCCTGCGTCGGCGGTGAAGGGACGAGTGATGGCGGTGAAGCGTTTCATGAGACTAGATTACTCGAAATCGAAGAACCACTTGAAGCCGTACTGGTCGAAGGCCTTCTTTTCCTCGGAGAGGTACTTCTCGGTGAGGCGGTCGAACTCGCCGTCGGTCTTCGACTGGGCGATGAAGGCGTTCAGCTGGTCGAGCAGCTCCGTGTTGCCCTTTTTCACGGCGATGCCCCATTCCTCGGCATCCTGAAAGGGGATGAACACGGCCTCGGTGGTATCCGGGTTCGCCTGGTGGTTGCGGTAGATGGTCAGCTGGTCGTAAAGGAAGCCGTCGGCCTTGCCCTGCACTACTTCAGTCACGCACGCGCTCTCGTCGGCCAGGCGCACGATTTCAGCGTTGGTCAGGTTCTTCGTGGCGTACACGTCCCCGGTGGAGCCGGTCTTCACGGCCACCTTCTTGCCGGGCTGGTTCAAGTCGTCGATGGAGGCCACGCCGGAATCCGCGTTCGCCAGAATGGCCAGCTGGGCCATGGCGTAGGCGTCGGAGAAGTCCACGGACTGCTTGCGCTCGTCGGTGATGGTCATGGAACTGATAACCAGATCGGCCTTGTCCGATTGCAGCGAGGGAATAAGGCCGTCCCAGGCGGTGTTCTCAATCTGCACATCGTAGCCGTAGGCGGCGCCGAAGTCGCGGATGAAATCGACGGCGAGGCCCTCCGGGTTGCCGGCGTCGTCTTTCGTTTCGAAGGGTGGGTAGGCCAGTTCCATGGCCACGCGCAGAGTCTTGCCGTCGGTGCTGGCGGAGGTGTTGTCGGCATCGGCACTGCTGCTGTCGGTGCCGCCCGACGCGCAGCCGGTCAAACTGCAGGTGAGGGCGAAGGTGCAGGCGATGACGGCGGCAGCAAGGGCCGCCTTCGCGATGGGGAAGCTGCGGGATAGGGAAAGGTTCATCGGTGGTCTCCTCGGGTTTCGGATTCAGGTTCAGGGCTAGATCCGGGTGCTTAAGGATGCGCATTGTGGTTTGGGCTCGGTTGGGGCGATGCGTTCTCTTGCATGGCCACAATGGTACGGCAGGCAACCGCCAATCTGGTGGAAAAGCATGATCTGTCAGCGTCGTGATAAGCGCGCTGGATAACTGGCCCATGGCTAGCGTAAAGGCGTTTGCTCTAGGCAAAGCAAATCGCTTCTTGCATGCCCTATAAAATCGATGCGACGAAAAAAATTCCACGATTGTGCGAGACTAAGATTGGGTTACAATGAAGGTCGGTGCCCCGTCACGTCCGGGCGGCTTCGAGAAAGGAGCTACCCATGGACACACAAACTGTCATTGCCCTGTGCGATCTCATGCTTGTGTTTATCGGAATCATCGGGCTTTTCCTGGTGAGGAAGGAGTGACGGACGGTGTTGGTAAAGAAGAAGCCGGGCCCCGTGCGAAGGTAAACCCGGCTTAGTCATTAACCAGTGCCGCCCGGCTGAGCGGGGCACCGATTGCTTGCATTATAGCATGGTTCTTGGCGTCTGTGCAGAAGGTGTTGCGGGAAGGGAGGCGTCCGTGGGCAGCAAGAAGCGGTCGGCGTGGCAGAAGCAGAAAGCGGAGTTCGCCGCATCTCTCGGCGGCATGGACGGCCTGTTCGCCAGCGAGAACGCGCGCAGCCAGCGCCATGACGAGGAGCGCGCCGCGGCCCTTCGCCACAAGGCCTGCGAGCGCAAGAACCGCTATGCCAGCCGCTACGAGGCCGAACTCACCGCCGCCGAGTGCGCCGAACACGGCGCCCCGCCCCTGCACGTCTACCGCTGCCCCTACTGCAACGGCTGGCACCTCACCTCAAAGGGGGAGTAACCAGACACGCGAACACTTCTGGTGTAGCCCCCAAGCCTTTCGCATCTTTCGCAGAGTTTTGCAAGTTTCGCAAAAAGGGGGAGGGGCCCGTTGCGCGGTAATTTCCTATTTCGGGCAGCGTGGCGGGCTCAGCGCCGGGCGCGGCGGTTCATGACGAAGGCGATGGCGCCGGCGGCCGCTGCTCCCAGGGCGATGCTTGCGATGATGGCAAAGGGGACGAGATCTCCCGTTTGGGCCAGCCGCTCGCCCTCCTTCAAGCCGGTCTCGTAGACATTCTTCACGTAGTCGGCGTCGGACTTGCTCACGGGGTTCTCGATCATTTCGTCGGTGATTTCCGTCTTGTCTTGAGCGTCGCCCGATTCGATGAAGTCCTTCACGACCTCGTCCTTCACATCGTCAGGCAGGGCGTCTTCGATCTCGTCCTTATCGAAAGTGGTGTCGCTCGGCATGCTCGGTGCGGTGCTTCCGTCAGCGCTCGGCGTATCGGCGGGCTTGCTGGCGCTGGAATCGTCCGCTGGCTTGTCGGCGTCGGAGTCATCGGCGGGTTGGTCGACGGAATCGTCGCCGTTTTCGCTATCGTCGGGCTGCGTCCCATCGCCCGGCTGCGCCCCATCGCCGGGCTGCGTCGTGTCGCTGGGAATCTCAATATCGTCGGGCAGGTTCGCGGAATCGGGCACATAGAGCACATTGATGACGTTGTCGTTGGGATTTACGCCCACATGTATCTCGGAAGGATAGGTGTCCACCACATAGGTGCCGTCAATCTTGTACTCGTAGGCATCCCCCTTGACGAGTTGGTCGAAGCGCTGGTTGGTGAAGGTTTCCGACCCCATTTTGACGAACTTCACGTCATCGGGCGCCAGCGCGTCCTTCCAGTTGTCGGCGGTCAGGTCGGCGTTTTCCATGAGGTAGTAGTTCACGGTGTACTCGTTGTTCCACAGCTTGAAGTAGAAGAGGTTGATGACGTTATCGGAAGGGTTCTCAGTCAACGTGAGATTCTGCGGCCAACCGTCCCAGAAGAAATGCCCGGGGATGTCGACTACGTAATCCCATGCGTTGATCGTTTGCCCGACGTGTACGTCGGTGAGCTCGTAGGAACCCAGCAACACCCGGCCGTTCTCGTCGGGCTCGGTATCGCCGTCGTCGTAATTGACGTTCTCGTAGTACATGATTGTCGCCGTGGTCGGTGCCCCCTCAGCAGCCTTCTCGTTGCTTTCATGGGCGTCGGGAGAGGCGTTGCCTTCTGCTGGTGTCGCCTCGGCCGCTGTTGCGTCGGCGCTGGTGGAGCCTTCAGTGTTCTCGGCCGCTGAGCTTTCATCAGATGTATCGGCCGCGGGGGCGGCGTTGTCTTCCGCTGTGGCATCGCTGGTCTCGGCAGCTTCCGCGTTCGTGTCGGAAGCCGTCGAGGCCAGGGCCTGGATGGCGCTGCTTCCCTGCTGGTAGGCGCACGCCCCGAGGGGGATAACGAGGCACAGCGCCAGTATCCACAGGGCGACAACGCGGACAGTTCGTTTCGTTGAAGCGTTCATGACGGTCTCCGATCCTCGGCTCCATCGATTATTTCTGAGCAAAAATATCGACTTTAGTATAGGAGGCGTCTTCCGCGCGGCCGCTCGTGCCTGCAAGCTGTCATCACTTCTCACGCAAGCCGTTTTCCCGCGGAAACATTGGCTCTCGCCGGGCCTGCCGAAAGCAAAGGGTGGCGGGATGGCGCAGCTATTCCCTCGTCGGGAACGAGTACACGTACTGGCCGCCATAGAACTTGCCGAGCAGGTAGAGGTTGCTCGCCGCCTCGTTGGCCAGGTACACCTCGCCGTTCACGTCGTCGATGCCCTCGGCCATGGGCGGCACGGTAAGCGTCTCCACCCGCGTGGCCTCGTCCAGGAAGTACAGCGGCGCCTTGTGCCCTTCCACGAGATAGCTGCCGCCGCGCTTGGCCTGGGCCGGGTCGTAGATGCGCACCTCGGCGTCGCCGAACCCCCACGCCAGGCTGAGGATGATGTTCCCCTCGGGCGTGACGCACATGCCCTGCACGTTGCCGGGAATGGAGTGCACCGCCGAGGGATGCTCGCCGAAGCCGAAGGGGCCGCCGTCGTGCGGGGCGTAGGCAAGCAGGAGAGCCGGGTTCGTCTCGCCGGAGGGGCAGCGCAGCCAGTGGCTCTTCGGTGTGGGGTAGAACAGCCGATGGGAGAACTCGCCGATGTAGAGCATGTCCTTCTGCACGGTCATGAAGGCGGGCATAAGCGGCACGGCGCGGTGCCCGGTTGCCTGCAGCACGTCGCCGTCGGCCGCCTTGGCTAGCTCGGCGCGATCCAGCACGATGAACCCGTCGCGCACGGTGAGGAACACGAAGGGCCCGGCAGCTGTCACGGCGGCGCCGTGACCGCGGTACAGCGAGCCCTCGGGCAGGCGCACCTCGTGGCGGCGCACCGTACCGTCGGCGCCCACCTGGTAGATGGGGGAGGGCCGGCGGTTCGCCAGGTAGCCGCTGAAGAGCCAGGTTTGCTCATCGGACAGGTAGAACAGGTCCTGGGGCACGAAGCCCTCGCTGATGCCGGGAATCTTGAAGCGGCGCGTGGCCTCGGCGTAGAACGGCTTGCACGTGGTGCTCACCGCGCGGCGCTTCAGCAGAAACCCCGCGAAGGCCACGGCGGCACCGGCGGCAATGCCGGCGCTCGCGACGACGATGGTGGGCAAGGCCTTGGACTTCCCGCTCATAAGGAACCTCCCAACGGCGAAAGATTGCGCGTCGTGCGCAGATCCGCGCCGAAGAGCCGGCACGGGCTGCGCATCGGTTCCATTGTGCGTCCGTTTCCCCGCGGCGCAGGCCGCCTGCCGCGTTTGTTACGCGCAGGTCAGAAACACCTTGCGGGACTGTGGCTATCTTCTCAGCGCCCTTGAGGGGTCGATGTGCTTGAGAAGCTGGGGATTGTCGAAGAGCTCGGGGCAGAGAAGGGCCTCGCGATTAAGGGCGTGCTCGGCGCCTAGCAGCAGATTCTCGTAAAATGCCTCCAGCGGTTTTCGCTCGGGCAAGATACCGGCCTCGTTGTTGCGGTAGTTGGCCCGCACCAGGGCGTCGCGGTAGTAACGCGCGTGCTTTTGGAAGGGCTCGTTGCCCACGGTGAAGCCGAGCGAGCCGAGGTACAGTTCCGAGAACACAGCCACGGTGCGGGTGTTGCCCTCGACGAAGGGGTGCACCTGCCAGAGAAACGCGATGAACTGCGCGAGCCGCGCGACATCGGCCTCGGAGAGCGTCGTTCCGTAAGACTGGCGGCCTTCCTCGCGGAACAGGTAGTCCAGCGACGTCTGGATCATGGCCGGGTCGGCGTACAGCACGCTGTCGCCGTTGAGAATATCCTCCTGCTTTACGAGTCGCTCGGTTTTGAACTGGCCCGGTCGATAGGTCTCGGCATCGAGATCTTGGAACAGCGCGCGGTGGATAAGGGAGAGCATGTCGGGGGCGAAGACGAAGCTGCCGGCCTCCAGCATCTCGGCGATGCGCTGGCTGACCAGATCGGCCTCGGCCGTGGCCTGCCGCCCGTCCGCTTCCCCCGTGTGATAGGCGCGGATGAGCTCGCCTGTCTCCTGCAAGGTGTACTGGCCCTGTTCGTAGCTGCGGGCCAGGTCGTGCAGGTAGGGAGATACTTCCAGCCCGTCCACCGCCTGCAGCCCGATGGCCACAGCCCAGTAGTGCCGCCGCGCCTCTGCATCGGAGGCATGGGTGTCGGTCTCATAGGGGAAGTCGTCGAAGCTATCGGCAGACATAGCCCATCCTTCTCGTTGACCCTTTCTGCTGAGTGGAGGTGACGGAAAGTAAAACGCCCTCCGAAGAGGGCGTTCGTTTCAAATGGTGCGGGCGAGAGGACTTGAACCTCCATGGGGTTGCCCCCATACGGACCTGAACCGTACGCGTCTGCCAATTCCGCCACGCCCGCAGGTGCTTTTTCGGCCTTGCCAAAAGAGCGTTGACTATCTTACCCGACTTACGCCACCGGTGCAAGAAGTTTTTTTGGGAAATGCCGCGTTTTCGTCAGGGCCATGGCTCGGAGAAGAGGACGCTGCGTTGGCCAGGCGGGGTCGGCCTATTCCCCGCGCGGGATGGTGTCGGCGGTCTCGGTGAGGGCGGCGTCGGTTTCGTTCTGCTGGCGACGCTCGGCCTTCTTCTCGTGAGCGATCTCGTCGCCGATAGCTTCGTGGAAGCCGTGGGCTTCGCGCTCCTCTTGTTCCTTTACTTTGCGAATCTCGTCACCGATATGGTCTTCGACGTGCTTTTCCTTCTGCGTCTCGTGCTGGTGGTACGTTTCCTGGCTCACGGTGGCCTCCCTTTCGAAGCAGCGGCAACGGTGTTTCCATGTCGCTCGATCAATTGCCATTCATTTTGCGATAGGTCCAGCGGCATCTGCTCTTCGCTGCCCCAACCGTCAACGAACCGCAACGGCTTTGTCGGGATATCTATCCTTCTATGACCATGATGTTCCGTTAATCTCCGTTAAGTTCCGTTATTCTCCGTTAAATCTCTTGAACAGGAGGAGGCCGTTGGCTGAAAACGGAATCTCCAGTCTGTTTGCCTGCAGGGGCGTGCGGCTATAATAACGGCGACAGAGCACAAGGCGATAGAACGTAGCCGCACAACAAGCACCGAGGGAAAGGACGCGGATATGGCAGAGGCAACGCCGGTCGTGGGTATTATCATGGGGTCGGAATCGGACATGCCGGCCATGGAGCCGTGCATGGCCCAGTTGGACGCCATGGGCGTGCCCTACGAGGTGAAGGTAGCGAGCGCCCACCGCAAGCCGGCCGTAGTGCACGAGTGGGCCGAAACGGCCCACGATCGCGGCATCAAGGTGATCATCGCCGCCGCCGGCAAGGCCGCGCATCTGGGCGGCGTGGTGGCCGCCTTCACGCCGCTGCCGGTCATCGCCGTGCCCATGAAGACGAGCGACTTGGGCGGCCTGGACTCGCTGCTGTCCATGGTGCAGATGCCCTCGGGCGTGCCGGTGGCCTGCGTGGCCATCAACGGCGCGAAGAACGCCGCCATTCTGGCCGTGCAGATGATGGGCACGGGCGATGCGACCATGCTGCAAAAGGTGGCCGACCTGAAGGCAGAGATGGCGTCGTAAGCCGTTCTCGTCTTGTGGTGGGTGCGGTCTACGCCACGCAATTTGCTCGACGGTTTGCGTGGCAGAGGCGGCCTTGTTCGTGGTTGCAGGCAGTTTGGACTCCGATTTTTCCCAAAAAATTGCGTTTGTTAGCATCCGCAGTGGAGCCGCGGGAAATCTAAGGGACGAAAATGACGCTAATGAGGGCAAATGGTTCAATTTCGGGGCAGAAAGTGGACATGAGGCGAGGTCTTCCGTCTCGAATGTCTGCAGAAAATGCTAACAACCGCAATTTTTGGCGAAAAGCCGATAGGCAAATTGTCCCAGTAGATTGAGTCGGCGGGTAGACAGTAAGTTGATACCGACGGAAAGAGCGTCCGTTAGGTTGACGCCAGCGGATAGGTTGTTCCAACAGGTTGACGAGAGTGGCGGAACGAACATGGTGAAGAAACTTTTGATGGGCAATGAGGCGTTTGCCCACGCGGCTCTGGAAGCCGGGGTGAACGTGGTGGCAGGCTATCCGGGCACGCCGTCGTCGGAGCTGGTGGAAACTGTGGCGAAGCTGCACGCGGCGGGCGCGGCCCAGGACGTGCATGTGGAATGGTCCACCAACGAGAAGGCGGCGCTCGAGATGCTGGCCGGCGCGTCCTACTGCGGCGCGCGGGTGCTGTTCACCTGCAAGCAGGTGGGGCTGAACGTCGCTTCCGATGCGCTCATGTCGCTGAACTACGTGGGCACGGGCGGCGGCTGCGTGCTGTTCGTGGCCGACGATCCGGGCCCCATCTCCTCCCAAACCGAGCAGGACACGCGTCGGTTCGGCGCCTTCGCGAAGGTGCCGGTGCTCGATCCGGCCACGCCCGAGCAGGGCTTCGCCATGATGCGGGCCGCCTTCGATCTGTCCGAGCGCTACCACACGCCGGTCATCGTGCGTCCCACGACGCGTATCAACCATGCTTCCACGTTCTTCGAGGTGGCCGAGGAAACTCACGGTCGTCCGCTGCCTGAAGGGGGCTTCCAGAAGGATCCCAAATGGGTCATTTTTCCCAAGCGTGCCTACGAAGGCCACGGCGAGATTAACCGCCGCCTGGCCCAGATAGCTTGGGACTACGCTCACGACCCTGCATTTGCGCAGTTCAACGAAGTGTTCGAAGGGGGCGGGGAAGGTGAGACGATTGGCGTCGTGCAGAATGGCGTCGAAGGTGCTGGAGCGTCCGCTCCTGCGGTGGGCATTGTGGCTGGCGGCGTATCGGCAGCCTACGCCCGCGAGGCGTTATCGCTTATTGAGGCCCAGGCCTCCCGCGCCGGAATTCCTGTGCCCCGCTACCGTTTCATGGCCGTAGGCACGCCCTACCCTTTCCCGGCCGAGACGGCGGCGGCCTTCGCCGAGGAGCTGACCGATGTGATCGTCTTCGAAGAACTCGATTCCGTGCTGGAAGAGGAAATGCTGAAGCTGACCGGCGAGCGCCATCTGCCGCTGCGGGTGCATGGCAAGCTGACGGGCGAGGCTAACGATCGCGGCGAGAACACGACGGAGAACATCGCCGGCCGCCTGGGAAGGTTCTTCGACCGCACGAGGACGGTTGGATCAATCCCGTCGCGTGCG
>OLQT01001759.1_pt1 | contig 12753 bp, 10 predicted proteins | sample 1672651 | NCBI WGS metagenome assembly OLQT01 (sample SAMEA3136709, study PRJEB25190) | human gut metagenome | biome: human gut; feature: human-associated habitat; material: faeces | place: Austria | collected 2013 | reverse complement strand
TCTCCCCCCCTTATACAGTACACTTTGTGAACTGATTTTCAAAAAAAATTTCTATAAACTCATCTGGGGATAATTGAAAAAACTCCGCAAATTTTCTCATTTCCTCACTATCCGGCTCTTGCACTCCATTAAGAAATCTGGATGTTTTATTCCGATTCCATCCGATTGCATCAGAAAATTCCTTAATCGTTTTATATTTTCCAAAAATAACCCCTCTAAATCTTTCTTTATTCATATTCTCCCCTCCTTTAATTCACATTGTGTACTATTACAGTAGCATTAAAGAATCGCTCTGTCAATCATTTTGTGAACTAATTTCCCATTTTTTGCATTTTTTGTTGACGTTGTGAACTTTTCGTGTAATAATTGAGCAAAAGAGGTGATGAAAATTGAGCTCTAAAATTATCAGCTCGTTTCCTGAGCGATTAAAACAGTGCTTAGAAAATAATAGCTCGCTTTCTGCAACCATCTTGGCAGAACAGATTGGTTTATCAAAACAAGCAATCTCTATGTATCTTTCCGGAGCGAGAAAACCTAAACGTCCAACAATTAAAGTAATTGCTGATGCACTGAATGTCAATGAAGCATGGTTAATTGGCTATGATGTTCCAAAAGAAAATAATTCTGCAAGCAGCCCTGCACAAATTTTCCATCAGGTTGAAAACCGTTTCGGAAAAAATGCCGCTACAGCATTGAGCCTGTATGTCCAGCTTGATGAAATAGATCAGGGCAAAATCACAGAGCGCATGACCGTTCTTCTGGAAGATGAAAAATATTCATCTAAGCCAAAAAACGGCGCATCACCCGCATAAACAATGTTATTTTCATTGATTTCTGAAAGGAGGAAATCATGCGAAAATTCATTCTATTCTTTCTTCTGTTGCTGTTGTGCTTTCCGATTGTCTCTCTCGCCCATCCCGGCAGAACTGATGCAGATGGCGGTCACTTTGATAACAGTACAGGAGAATACCACTATCATCATGGCTACCCCGCCCACCAGCATACAGATGGCATCTGCCCGTATGATTATGATGACCAGACCGGCAACAATTCCGGTTCATCCTCTGGCGATAATACGGGATATATCCCCTCTGCTGTTGTCGATTCTTCATACAGTGATGGTTATGATGATGGTTATATTCGCGGCTATAATGATGGTTATGATAGCGGTTCTGACGATGGCTATGAGCAAGCTGCTGTGCAAAAGGATGAAGCATATTTCCCTCTTTTAGTAACTTCCATCCTCATACCAACTGTCTTAGGTATCATTGGCATCCTTCGCACCCGCCGCAAATCCTCTGTCCTAAAGGATTCTCTCCAACAGGAAAACAATAAATTGCAGGCTGATTTTGATTCTCTGAAAAATCAAAAGGAGAAACAACAACAGACTGCTCTGTCTATACAAGAACAAAATAAATATATGAAAAATCATATTCGTTCTTTGCAGGAAGATATTCATTCCCTGCAAATAGAAAAACAGCATCTACAGGATGATGCCAATTCTCTGCAAATGGAAAACCTTTCTCTGAAAGAACAGGTAGCTTCTTTCCAAGATGATTTTGAAATAGTTGTAGACCAAAAAATAAAAGAAAAAATTGTTTCCCTTCGTAATAGACCGCAGTATTCCTCCACCCCTGTTTTTAAGGATTTTTCTTCGTTGCCGATAGAAGCTAGTAATATGCGTTTCATAAAAGCAATCAAGGAGAGTATGCGTATCCAGAGCTTTCAAGCAAGCGCAACCATTACCACGAAAAATAAAAATACCTATCATACAACCTTGGAATCCTGCGAATGTCCGGATTTTCAAAATCGGCACCATACCTGTAAGCACATGTACCGCTTGGCAATGGAGCTTGGTTTGTTAATTGGCGCACCCACAGAGGAAATTTCAGATAAAATCCTCGAATTAAACTCTCAAATGAAAAATATAAAGGCAGAACAAAGGCTCTTGGAAAAACAAAAAGATGAATTATTGAAAATGAAAAAATAACTTCCGGAGGTTCCCATGGAAAAACTATACTCCCTCATCGCCGCTCTGGGCGAAAAATATAACGCAGAAAAAATCCTTCTCTTTGGCTCTCGCGCCAGAGGAGACAACCACGAGCGCAGCGACATTGACCTTGCTATCTACGGCATGCCGGAGGAAAACCAAGCACGCTTCTGGTGTGATATTTATGACCTGCCAACCCTGCTGAAGTGCGACCTTGTCCATGTGACAGCCTATACCGATGCAGAGCTGATAAAGAATATTGAAAAGGATGGTGTTGTGCTTTATGAAAAAGATTGAAAATTATCTGAAAGCTGTCCAGCGGTTGGATGAAGCAAATATAGAATACCGCAATCATCCCGATAACGATGTCATTCGTGACGGTCTGATTCAGCGGTTCGAGTTTACATTTGAGTTGGCATGGAAAGCCTCCAAGGAATATCTCATTGACCAAGGCTTTTCCAATGATCTGCATTTTCCCAAGCAGGTGCTGCGTGCCCAGGAGCGTCAGGCCCGAGACAAGGCGATGGCCGATATGAAGGCCGACGGACTCGACTATGACGAGCGTATGGATAAGCTGCAGGAGATTACGTATCCGAAGCCACTGGAAGACATGCTCGAAGCCGCGTTCGATCAGTACCGCCACGATGTGCCGTGGGCCAACGACTACTGGCTGTCGCCGAAATCCGTGGTGCGCGACATGGTGGAAACCGCCTCCGACTTCACCGGATACATCACCCGATACAACATCGCCCGCTCCGAAGGCACCCTGTTGCGCTACCTCTCGGACGCCTACCGCACGCTGGCGCGCACCGTGCCGCCCGAAAAGCGTGACGAGCAACTCGAAGACATCATCTCGTGGCTGCGCGTGCTCGTGCGCTCCATCGACTCCTCGCTGGTGGACGAATGGGAGAACGCCGGTGACTCGGCTGACCAATCCGAGGCTGCGGCCTCCTTGGCGGCGCCGGGCAAGAAGAACGCGGTGGTCGAGGACCGACGAGGCCTTATCGTGCTGATCAGAAACGCCATGTTCCGCCGTGTGCAGCTTATGGACCTTGACCAGCCGGACAAGCTCGGCGCGCTCGACAAGGACTGGGGCTACGGCGTGCACGAATGGGAAGATGTGCTCGACGACTACTACGACGAGCACGAGTACGTGGGCATCGGCGCCGAAGCGCGCTCGCCCGAACTGTTCATGTTGGATGACAAGCACGAGAACGACGAGCATACGTGGAAGGTGCGTCAGATTATCGATGATTCCGATGGCGACCACGACTGGGCCATCGAAGGCATCGTGGACCTTGACGCCACCCAAGACACCGGCGAAGTAGTCTTCCACGACTACAAGGTGAGTAACTGATTCCTGGCTCCCCTCTCTGAGGGAAGCCAAGGTGCGGCTCGAACGTCTGTTCGAACACTGGGGTACTATAGGACGTTATGAGTGAGAACGATTTGTTTGGGGCGGCTGATGCGCCGGAGTCGATGACACGGCCGTTGGCGGTGCGCATGCGTCCACGCACTTTGGACGAGGTGATTGGCCAAACGCAGGTGTTGGGCCAGGGCTCGCCGCTGCGCCGCCTCGCCAATCCGGCCAGCAAAGGCAGTCTCACCGCGCCGAGCTCCGTAATCCTGTTCGGCCCTCCAGGCGTCGGCAAGACCACGCTCGCCACCATCGTGGCCGGCCAATCCGGCCGCGTGTTTGAGGAACTCTCCGCCGTGACCTCCGGCGTCAAAGACGTGCGCGACGTACTCACCCGCGCTCACGAACGGCTCGTGTCACGCGGCCGGGAAACCGTACTGTTCATCGACGAGGTGCATCGCTTCTCCAAATCCCAGCAGGATGCGCTGCTTCCCGCCGTCGAAAACCGCGACGTGACCTTTATCGGCGCCACCACCGAGAACCCGAGCTTTTCCATCATCAAACCGTTGCTCTCCCGTTCGGTGGTCGTCAAGCTTGAGTCATTGGAGCCTGATCAGCTCACCGAACTGGTGCAGCGCGCGCTGACTGATGACCGCGGTCTCAGGGACGAGGTCAAAGCCACGGACGAAGCCATCGCCGATATCGTGCGCATGGCCGGTGGCGACGCACGCAAGAGTCTCACGATTCTGGAGGCCGCGGCTGGCGCGGTCACCGGCGACGAAGCCCGCAAAAAGGGCGCACGCCGACCCATCATCACCTCCGAAATCGTGGCTACGGTAATGGACACCGCCACCGTGCGCTACGACAAAGACGGCGATGACCATTACGACGTGATTTCCGCATTCATCAAATCCATGCGGGGCTCCGATCCGGATGCCGCCATCCATTATCTGGCGCGCATGCTGAAAGCGGGTGAAGATCCGCGCTTCATCGCCCGTCGCATCATGATTGCCGCCAGCGAGGAAGTCGGCATGGCCGCCCCGCAGATTTTGCAGGTCACCGTGGCTGCGGCGCAGGCCGTGGCGCTGGTCGGCATGCCCGAGGCACGTATTATTTTGGCCGAAGCCACGATTGCCGTGGCCACCGCGCCCAAATCAAATGCCAGCTATAACGCCATTAACCAGGCGCTCGCGGACGTGGATACCGGCAAGATCGGCGCTGTTCCGCTGTATTTGAGGAACGCCCCCACCAAGCTTATGAAAGAGTGGGGCAACCACGAGGGCTACAAGTATGCGCACGATTGGCCCGGTGCCGTGGCGCCACAGGAATATATGCCCGAAGAGCTGCGTGGCACCGAGTACTACCATCCCAACGATCGCGGCTATGAACACGAAGTCAGCCAGCGTCTTGCCAAGATTCGCCCGATACTGCATGGTGGGGAACCCGAACAGAAATGAACATAGGGGAGTAAAGTGTAACGCAACAATAACAGTGGAAAAAGGGGAGGCAAACACCATGGCGACCATCTTCATCGTGGACGATGATCAGGCCATCGGCGAAATGCTTAGTCTTGTTTTGGAAAACGAGGGATTCCAGACTGTGACCTGCCTGGACGGGCTGAGGGCTGTGGAAATGTTCCCCATCGTCAAGCCCGATTTGATTCTGCTTGACGTTATGCTCCCCGGGCTGGACGGCACGGAGGTGGCCCGCCGCATCAGAGCTACCTCTAATGTGCCGATTATCATGCTCACCGCCAAATCAGACACACTTGACGTCGTGGCCGGCTTGGAAGCCGGTGCCGACGACTACGTGCCCAAGCCCTTCAAAGTAGCCGAACTGCTGGCGCGTATCCGTGCACGCTTCCGCATCGCCAAGCCGGCCGCCGAAGACGGTGCCACCGGTGGCGCAAGCGGTGGCAATGCAAACGTCAACCATCTGGAACGCGGACCCATCGTCATCGACCGTTTGGAACACACCGCCACCAAGGATGGCAAGGACCTGAATCTCACTCCGATGGAATTCGAGTTGCTGTTCATGCTTGCGGCCGCCGCCGGCGAGGCCATCAGTCGTTCCAGCCTGCTCAAGAATGTCTGGGGATACGAGAATTCCGGCGATACGCGCCTGGTCAATGTGCATGTTCAACGCCTTAGGGCCAAAGTGGAGGACGACCCCGAGAACCCGCAAATCGTGCAGACCGTACGCGGTATCGGCTACAAGTTCGTCACTCCTGAACAATGAACCTGCGCCCTCGATTCAGCCTCAAACGCTTGCTGCGCCACGGACGCGCTGAAGTTCGTCGCTCGCTGCAGGCCCGCACCGTGGCCCTCACCGTGATTCTTACGCTGGCCGTGGCCATCGTCTTCTCTGGCGTATCGATGGTATCAGTGCGCGCCTCGCTGCTTACCCAAATCACTTCGCAGTCGCGTGCCGACTATTCAAACATGGTGCAGCAGGCCCAAACCAGTCTGGACGCGGCCGATGTCTCCGCCACAGTGCAGATCCAGCAGCTGGTCAATGACTTGGCGTCCTCGTTGCAATCCGAGGGGCCCTCCAACCTGATAGGTGTGTATTTGTGGAGTCGTGATACCAACTCGCGTGCCATCATCCCCGTATCCACCGAACCCAGCTATCAAAGTCTGATTTCTGATGACATCCGTTCGTCCGTGGCCTCCGACTTGGATGACAGCGTGTTCTATCAGCCGGTCGAAATTCCCGGTGATTCCGGCATGTCGGGCAGCGGGACGCCCGCAGCGGTGCTCGGCACCGTATTGGACTTTGGCGTGGCCGGCAACCTCGAATTCTTCGCCATTTATTCGTACACGTTCCAGCAGCAGTCCTTGACGCAGATTCAGCTCAGTCTGGTGGTCATCTGTGCGTTGCTGTCCATCGTGGTGGGCGTAGTAATCTGGCTGGTGATTCGTGGCATCGTGCGCCCGATTGAACGAGTGGCAGCGGCCTCGGAAACACTGGCCTCCGGCAATCTCGATATGCGCGTTACCGTGAATCGTAAGGATGAGCTTGGTGTGCTGCAGCAATCCTTCAATACGATGGCTGATGCGCTCAACCAGAAGATTGATAAGCTGGAGGAAGCAAGCGTTTTCCAGAAACGATTTGTGTCCGACGTCAGTCATGAATTGCGCACCCCGGTGACCACCATGCGTATGGCTTCCGACCTGCTCGAAATGAAAAAAGACGGCTTCGACCCCTCCACCAAGCGTACGGTCGAACTGTTGGCCGGCCAGATCAGTCGATTCCAAGACATGCTCGCCGATCTGTTGGAAATCTCCCGCTACGATGCCGGTTATGCGGCACTTGACCTTGTGGAAACCGATTTATGCGAACCAATTGAAACGGCAGTGGACCAAGTTGCCGGCATCGCCCAAGCCAAACGGGTGCCGATTCACACGTATCTGCCCAATGTGCAGGTTTTGACTCGTATCGATTCGCGTCGAGTGATTCGCATCGTCAGAAATCTGTTGGCCAATGCCGTCGATTTCGCTGAGGACCGGCCGATCGAAGTGCGTGTCGCGGCCAACCGCAAAGCCGTGGCCATCAGCGTTCGCGACTATGGCGTTGGTATCGACGAAGACAAAGTCGCTCATGTATTCGATCGATTCTGGAGAAGCGACCCTTCACGTTCGCGCGTTACCGGCGGCACCGGATTGGGCTTGGCCATCGCCATGACTGATGCCTTGCTGCACCACGGTACTATCCGTGTACGTTCGGCAGTGGGGGAGGGCACCTGGTTCTTGGTATTGCTGCCGCGTGACCCCGACCAAGGTGAGGTGGCGGACGCTGAACTGCCGGTGAATTTTGCTTCTGAAACGCCCGATGACCTGCGTATTACCGGTGGGTTTGGTGTGGCCACCAGCCAAGTCACACATGATTATCATGAGGTTCGCCGCGACACGATGATGGGGAGGCCGCTATGAGACGAGTGACCAGAACGATTGCCGCCGCAGGCGCGGCCATAGTCTGTTGCGTCACGATGACGGCATGCTCAAGTCCGTTCGGTTTGCCGATTAGCGGCTCGGTGCAGACTCTGGCACCGGTGGAACAGCAGACTCAGCGTGTTTACACCAATCCTCAGGGACCTGCGGACGATGCGCAGCCGGAAACCATCGTCAAAGGGTTCTATGATGCCATGCCTGCCGGCGTACAGTCCGATGGCTACCGTGTGGCCCGTGAGTTTCTGACCGGTTCGGCGTCGGCCGGATGGAATGGCGATTCCTCGGCACTGGTCTACAGCGGTACGCCGGATTTCCGCCGCCGTGCCAATACGATGAGTACCCCGCAAGGGGCGGAGAGCTCGCTGATTGTAGAAGTACAGCTCCAAGTGGTCGGCTCTCTGGACTCGCATGGCGTGTATACGCCGACAGATAGCAGCACGATCAGCAAAGTTCCTTATATCTTGATTAAAAGAAGCGGCCAGTGGCGCATCTCCTCGTTGGAGAACGGCGTGGTGATATCCACCGCCGATTTTGAACAAGTCTTCCGCCAAGTATCCGTGTATCAGGTGAGCACATCCGGCAAACAGCTCATACCGGATGTTCGATGGCTGAGCTGGCGCAACTGGCGCACCCAGGCAGTCGGTGAAGTACTCTCGGATGCACCCTCCTGGTTGGAAGGAGTGCTGCGAGGCACCGGCTTGCCTACCATCAAACTCGCGGTCGACAGCGTGCCGGTGAAGAACAATGTGGTGGAGATACACCTTAACAGCGGTATCAATGCGTTGAATGAGGAAGAACGAGGCCTGCTGGTACATCGCATCCGTCTGACTATGGGCGACGGCAATGCCGAATACGCGCTGAAGATTACCGGCGACGGAGTGGACTATTCTGATGCCGACGCAAATGTGAAACTTACTACCGAGCAGCCGACAGCGGGCGTATACACGTTGACCGGTGGGCATATCGTTTCCCTGGCCAGCTCCAGTCCGTTGCGTGTAGGGGAGGCCCCCGGATATGACGATGCTCGGGGCTTCGTTTTTTCCTCATCCGGCGGTGCGGTGTTGCGTGCGGACGGTGTCGTCGAATGCCTGAAATCTGATGGTGCGTCCTGTGGGGTGATGTTCTCCGGCGAGTCGATGCGATCGATTACCGAAGGTCTGGATGGCGAAGTATGGGCTGTATCCGAGAACGGGCGCGAATTGCATGTGTCAGATGGGGGTAAGGAAACCGATCTGAAGCTTGATTGGCTTGGCGCTGCCGACAGCATTGTGGCATTGGCGGTTTCTCCGGAAGGGTGCCGATTGGCGTTGGCAGTCGAGGGCGAGGACACGAACGGCGTGATGATGACCGGTGTGGCGCGCAACGGTGATAAAACACTGAGCGGTCTGAGCAAAGCGGCCACCCAAGTGAGTGTGCTCAGACACGTCACCATGCTCACGTTCTACAACGATCTGAATCTGGTGTACGCCACCACACCTCCTGAGGGAAACAGCGAACAACAAGAGGCATGGCGTCAAATGGCACCAGGCCCGGCCAATGCGCAGCGTCTGCCTAATGGAACCATAACGTCGATGGCATCGGGGCAGATTAGCCTGTCCCGTCGCCTGGTCATTGTGGACGATTTGGGTATTGTTCGCTCCGTTTCTGGCTCACTCGACGGTTCCTGGACCATCGCCGATAGCCAGGTCACTGCCCTCGGTGCGCAGTAGATGGTATAAGAAAAACGGTGTTCATAATAACCTTTCTTGTTGTATGAGGCAACGGCTTTGTCGCTCGGCTGGCGAGCGGCATTGCCGCTGCGCAACCAATCACTATTATTGGTCTGTTATCAAGGCAAAACAGTGTTGCGACGCCATTTTTGAACCACTGTTATTAATTTGTTATAAACCTGTTATCAAACTGTTATCGCATGCGATTGAACATTTGGCCTGTGAGCGTCACACTAGAGATTGTCGATGACGAACAGTCACCAAACAGGATGAAAGATCATCCAAAAAATAAACACTGCTCGAGGAGGAGTATTTATGAAGAATTGGAAGAAGTGCTTGTTATGGCAGATCTGGGTATTCATACAACGGAGAATATTATTGAGGAATTGAAGCGGAAGGTTAAGGAACAGCATATCAAGGAACCACAGGCATGCAAGCAGCTGCTGTCAGATACGATCAAAGAGCAGATGCGTGTCGATGAGGAAGCTTATCAGTTTGAGCATCAGACGTCCGTGGTACTGGTCATCGGTGTCAATGGCGTCGGCAAGACAACAACCATTGGCAAACTTGCGGGACAGTACAAAAAGGCAGGCAAGAAAGTTGTTCTTGCTGCAGCAGATACATTCAGAGCAGCGGCCATTGAACAGCTGACAGAATGGGCCCATAGAGCAGGTGTTGATATCATTGCCGGCCAGGAGGGTTCTGATCCTGCATCGGTTATTTATGATGCCATTGCGGCAGCAAAAGCCAGAAAAGCGGACATTCTTCTGTGCGATACAGCAGGCCGTCTTCATAATAAGAAGAATCTGATGGAAGAGCTGAAGAAAATCAACCGTATTATCGAACGGGAATATCCGGAAGCTTATCGTGAGAATCTGATCGTGCTGGATGGTACAACCGGTCAGAATGCCCTTGTTCAGGCAAAACAGTTTAAGGAAACAGCAGATATTACAGGTATTGTGCTGACAAAACTGGACGGTACTGCAAAGGGCGGCATTGCCATTGCCATTCAGGCAGAACTTGGTGTGCCGGTGAAATATATCGGAATCGGCGAAAAAATCGAAGATCTCCAGAAATTCGACACGGACGCCTTTGTTGACGCTCTCTTCACACCGGCAGAAGAAAATTAAGTTAAAGACCGGCGTGCAGTCTATAAGTTGTACACCTTTTTAGTTTCAGAAAAATGTCAGACTTTCATTAAGAAATCTTTAGGATTCATTAAGGCTGGCTGAAGTGTTATTATATAGGATATAAGGGTAGGAAAGGAGCTGATAGTTACAGCAATGAGCAGAATGCGAAATGTTTTAGAATATTTGGAGCAAAGTGCGGAACGCTTCCCGGAGAAATCGGCCGTAACGGATGGTATCTGTACTTATACATATAAAGAATTGTTAGCGTATTCCAGGAAGATCGGCAGTGGGATTGCGGCATACTGCAGATCGGAACAGCCAGTCGCTGTTCTTGCAGAAAAGGGGGCCGATACATTGGCTGCTTTTCTGGGGATTATTCAAGCCGGCTGCTTTTATGTGTTGATGAATCCGGAGCTGCCAATCGGCAGGTTAGAGCAGGTACAGCAAGTTCTTCAGGCTGCGTATATTGTCACGGACAGGGAACATCGGGAGATGGCTTTGCAGATTGTGCCTGAGCATCAAATCCTTTGGATGGAAGAACTGATGGAAACCGATGAGAATCAGACATTATTAAGTGAGCGCAGAAAGCGTGCCATAGACACAGCACCGCTGTATGCTAATTTTACTTCAGGCTCTACGGGGCAGCCTAAGGGTGTGGTTGTCAGTCATCGGAGTGTTCTGGATTTTATTGATGTTTTTACGGAATTATTTGGCATTACATCAGAAGATCGGATTGCTAATCAGGCACCTTTTGATTTTGATGTTTCTGTGAAAGATATTTATTCTTCACTGAAGACAGGTGCAACCCTTGTCATTGTGCCGAAGCAGCTGTTTTCACAACCGGCACCGCTGTTGGATTATCTCTGTGACCATGAAGTGACGGTGATGATCTGGGCAGTATCGGCGCTTTGTCTGATCAGTATTTTTCATGGATTGGATTATAAAGTGCCTGCAAAAGTTCGAAAAGTATTGTTCAGCGGTGAAGTGATGCCGCCGAAGCATCTGAAAGCCTGGATGGACCATCTGCCGGAAGCAGATTTTATTAATTTATATGGTCCGACGGAGATCACATGTAACTGTACATACCACAGAATTGACAGGAACCGTGATTATTCAGAGGGCGTCCCTGTCGGAAAGGCATTTCCGAATGAACATGTCTTTTTGCTGGATGAACAGGATCATGAGATAACAGAACCGGACAAGGCAGGTGAGATCTGTGTGCGCGGTACAGCGCTGGCCCTTGGCTATTATCGGATGCCGGAGCAGACAGCGGAGCATTTTGTACAGAATCCGCTGAATCATTGTTACCCGGAACTGATTTACAGAACCGGAGATCTGGGGCGGTATAATGAATATGGAGAAATCCTTTTTGGCGGCAGGAAGGATTATCAGATTAAGTATATGGGACACCGGATCGAACCTGAAGAGATTGAGCGCGCCATGGAGAACATTGAGGGCATCAGCAGAGCCTGCTGTATTTTTGATGAGAAGAAGTCGAAATTGTATGGCTTTTATGTGGGCGAAATCGAGAAAAAGGAACTGCATCACCGGATGAGCAGCAGTTTGCCGCCGTTCATGGTGCCGGGGGCTTTGAGAAAGGTGGAGCAGATGCCGCTTACCAAGAATGGCAAGACGGACAGAAAAGCATTGATGGAGAAACATGCAAAGGGGGCAAGAGCATGATGACAGACGAACAGATGATGGCATTGGCCCAGACCTATCAGACACCGATGCATATTTTTGATATGGCGATATTGAAGAAGCGGGTTGCTTTTCTGAAAAGTCATCTGCCTGAGCAGGTTTCATTGTGTTATGCAGTGAAAGCGAATACATTTATTATTAAGGAATTATGCGGACAGGTAGAACGCTTTGAAGTGTGTTCTCCAGGGGAATTGGCAATCTGCCGTCGTCTGCAGATCCCGATGCGCCAGGTGGTTTTATCCGGTGTATATAAGACACCGGCAGTTATGGAGGCTCTTTTCAGGGACGGTGTAGATATCGGTATTTTTACGGCGGAATCCATGGAACAGTATTTGTTGCTGGCCGGGCTTGCCGAGCGCTATACGATGAAGATCAGACTGCTGCTCAGATTGACAAGCGGCAATCAGTTCGGCATGGATGAGAACGTGTTGATTCAGACGATCCGCATGAGCCGTTCGAATGAATGGGTGGAAGTGGAAGGAATCCAGTTCTTTTCAGGGACTCAGAAGACTTCTGTCAAAAAGCTCAGACGGGAGCTGACATATGTGGATGCCTTTATTCAGAGACTGGAGACGGAGGAAGGTTTCCGGGTGAAAGAACTTGAATTCGGACCGGGACTTCCTGTATTCTATTTCCAGGGCGATGATTTTGATGAAGTTTCATTTTTGGCAGAGTTTTCGGAAATGCTGAGTGAGATGACCAGTCAGGTGAAACTGACCTTTGAACTTGGCAGAAGTATAGCTGCATCCTGCGGAACCTATATGACTTCTGTTGTGGATGCCAAGGTGAACAAGAAGCAGAATTATGCCATTGTGGATGGCGGTATTCATCAGCTGGTATATTATGGACAGTCTATGGCAATGAAACATCCGTATTGTCATGTGCTGCCTGAGAAACAGGAAGGTGAAACCATGGA
>OLQT01001751.1_pt1 | contig 12807 bp, 8 predicted proteins | sample 1672651 | NCBI WGS metagenome assembly OLQT01 (sample SAMEA3136709, study PRJEB25190) | human gut metagenome | biome: human gut; feature: human-associated habitat; material: faeces | place: Austria | collected 2013 | reverse complement strand
GAAGTCAAGTGAAACACAAAAAAATGATGCATTTGGCGCTCGCTCTTACCACCTTGTTTGCTCTATGCGCCTTCGTCGGGCACGGATTCGCGGAAAAAGTCGAAGGAAACGTCAACAATGAAAGTATTGCGGCTGTTTCGGTAGGCTTAAACCATATCATTGGTCTAAAAGCAGATGGAACGGTGGTTGCGAGTGGGGATAATTCGTTCGGTGAATGCGATGTGGACTCCTGGGCCAATATAGTGGCGGTCTCGGCAGGTTCACTGCATACCGTTGGTCTAAAAGCGGATGGAACCGTGCTTGCAGTTGGGGATAATTATGAAGGTCAATGCGATGTCAGTTCCTGGACGGATATAGTGGCGGTTTCGGCAGGCTGGTACCATACAGTCGCTCTAAAAGCAAATGGAACCGTAGTCGCAGCTCCAGATAATGGAATTGATGAATGCGACGTCAGCTCATGGAAAGATATAGCAGCCGTTTCGGCAGGCGGGCAGCATACCGTCGGCTTAAAAACAGATGGCACTGTGATTGCAATCGGAAGTAATGAATATGGGCAGTGCAACGTGCAGTCGTGGAGGGACATGGTAACGGTTTCGGCAGGCGACGATTTTACCGCCGGCATCAAAAAGGACGGAACAGTCGCAGTTAGCTCCAATACAGTTCGGCGTGTTGATTCGTGGATGGATATGAAAGCGATTTCGGCGGGCGACTTGTACGCCGTTGGCCTGAAAAAGGACGGAACCGTAGCTGCGGTTGGGCTTAATGAGCTTGGTCAAGGTGATGTGGAGCTGTGGACGGATATAGCAGCCGTTTCGGCAGGCACAGCGCATACCGTCGGCTTAAAAGCAGATGGAACGGTGGTCGCAACGGGAGACTATTATGGCCAATGTGATGTAGATTCCTGGACGGATATCGCGGCGGTATCTGCAGGCTGCGAGCATACCGTTGGTCTGAAAGCAGACGGAACGGTGGTTGCGGTCGGAAAGAATGAATATGGAGAATGTGATGTTGGCTCCTGGACGGATGTGGTAGCTGTCTCGGCAGGCTACAAGTACACCGTCGGCGTAAAAGCGGACGGAACGGTGGTTGCGGTTGGAAAGAATGAAGACGGTCAATGCAACGTTGGCTCTTGGAAGAATATAACGGCTGTCTCGGCAGGCATTTTTCACACTGTCGGCCTAAAAGCGGATGGGACTGCGGTTGCAGTTGGGAACAATGCAAGCGGTCAATGCAACGTGGATTCCTGGACGGATATAATAGCCGTCTCGGCAGGCTATGATTATTTTTTCTACGGGGAAGGCGGAGATTATTCTATCGGTCTAAAAGCGGATGGAGCTGTGGTTATAGCAGAGCCTGACGATATTGCAGCTTGGAGGCTCTGGTAATTCTTCGACTGCAATTTGTCCTGCATCCCGTTTTTCCCTTGACGAAGCGAACCGCAGCGTTGTACAATAAGCCAAAAGACAGGAGGGTGCGGGGAATGCTTTACGAGGGAAAAATCTGGGTGGCCACGGACAGCAGCCACAAGCCCGTTTTTCTGCTGCCTCAGATGGCGAACCGGCACGGGTTGATCGCCGGAGCCACCGGCACCGGCAAAACCGTCACCCTGAAGGTGATCGCCGAGGGCTTTTCCGATATGGGGGTTCCCGTCTTCTTGGGGGACATCAAGGGCGATCTGAGCGGCATGGTCACTCCGGGAACCGTCAGCGAAAAAATCGGCAAGCGGCTGATGGAAACAGGGGTTTCTGCGTTTCGAACGGAAACCTATCCTACGGTTTTCTGGGATGTGTATGGCGAGCAGGGACATCCGGTGCGGGCTACCGTCAGCGAGATGGGGCCGCTGCTCCTGTCCCGGATGCTGAATCTGAACGAAACTCAGTCCGGCGTGCTGAATATCCTGTTCCGGGTGGCGTCCGATGAGGGCCTTCCCCTGTATACGGTGAAGGACGTTAAGGCCATGCTGGCCTATCTGGGCGAAAACGCCGGTCGTTATACGCTGCACTACGGCAATATGTCCAAAGCCAGCATCGGGGCCATTCAGCGGGCGGTGGCCGTACTGGAAGACCAGGGCGGCGACTGCTTCTTCGGCGAACCGTCGCTGCAGATTTCCGATTGGATGAAGACGGACGAAAACGGCAAGGGCTATATCAATATTCTGGCTTGCGACAAGCTGTTCCTGAGCCCGCTGATGTACTCCACCTTCCTTTTGTGGATGCTGAGCCGGCTTTACGAGCTTTTGCCGGAGCGGGGCGATCTGGAAAAGCCCCTGATGGTCTTTTTCTTCGATGAGGCTCACCTGCTTTTTAACGATTGCTCCAAGCAGCTGATGGAAAAGGTGGAGCAGGTCATTCGGCTGATCCGCTCCAAAGGCGTGGGCGTATACTTTATCACGCAGAATCCCTCTGACGTGCCCATGAGCGTTCTGGGCCAGCTCGGCAACCGGGTGCAGCATGCGCTGCGGGCGTTTACGCCGTTGGATCAGAAGGCGGTGAAGGTAGCGGCGCAGACCTTTCGGGTCAATCCGGCGTTTGACACGGAAGACGCCATTTCCGAGCTGAAAACCGGCGAGGCGCTGATCTCCTTCCTGGACGAGTACGGCGCGCCCGGAATCGTTCGGCGGGCTACGGTTCTTCCGCCTCAGAGCAGCATGGGCGCCATTTCCGCCGACATGCGCGCTGAGGTCATAGAAAAAAGCCCGCTGGCCGGACGGTATGATCTTCCCATTGCCATGGAAGGGGCCTATGCCATTTTGATGAAGGAAGAAGAAGAAAACCGGAAAGCGCCTCCGCCGCAGGATACCGGGCCAATTTTCATTGACGATATGAATGAATTTCTTGCCCGGCTTAACGGCCAAACGCCGAGCGCACCGGCCGGTTCCAGCACTGTGGTTTATGATCCGCTCACCGGACAATACATTCAAAAGGAGCCTGAGATTATGCAGAACCAGAACAACAACGTCCAGCCCACCATGCAGGCCGATCAGACGGCCCAGCAGCCCGTACAGTACGCTCCCCAGCAGTATGTACAGCAGGCCCCTCAGCCTTATGTGCCGGTGCAGCAGATGGCCCAGCAGCCTTACGTGCCCGTTCAGCAGCAGGTTCCTGTGCAGTACGCGGCCCAGCAGCCCGTGATGCAGCCGGTTCAGCAGCCGGTGATGCAGCAGCAGCCCGCTCAGCCGCAGATCGTGACGCAGAACGTGCTGGTGCTGGACCCCACCACCGGCGGCTATGTGCAGAAGCAGATGACGCTGGCCTATAATTCCGCTACCGGCCAGTATGTTCCCGTCCAGACCGAGGCGGAAGCCAAAGCCGCCGCCAAGGCTGCCAAGGAAGCTCAGGCCGCTCAGGAAAAGGCGGAGCGGGAGGCCGCGCGCAAGGCGAAGGAGGAAGAAGCGGCGGAACGCCGTCAGCGCAACGACGAGCTGCGGGAAGAGGCGGCGGAACGCGCCCGGGTCAATAACAGCGTACTGGGCCGCATGAAGAACACCGCCATCAGCAGCGCCACCCGCACCGTGACCAACAAGCTGACCAATGAAATTCTCAAGGGCCTTGGCCTCGGCAAGAAAAAGTAAACAGATTGCTAAATCAATCCCCGTTGGCTGAAACTGGCCGACGGGGATTTGCTGCATAGGACAATAACAGGGAATCAAAACCAGTATACGGCATGTCTTTCGCTTACTGCCTCCTGCACCTCCGCTTTTTTGACACTCAGCGGTGCTCCAGCAACCCGAAGCGCCGCTTTGAAAACCTTATGCCACAATTTTTTCGTATTCCCGGGCGGTAAGCAGATAAACCACCGCGTAAAGCAGAGCGAAAACCACAAAGCTGATGCCCATGCAGCGCAGCATGAGAGGAATGTTCTGCATGCTCAAAGCGGCGAACATGTGGGTGACGCTGGGGAAAGAGAAGCAGGTGTGGATCAGCGCCGTCAGGAGCGGCAGGAAGAAAACCATCAGGATCTGCGAATGAATGCAGCGGCGAATTTCGGCTTTGCTCAGACCCACCTGACGCATGATGCGGAAACGCTCCCTGTCCTCATAGCCCTCGGAAATCTGCTTGTAGTAGATAATCAGAATCATCGCCATGGTGAACAGCGACCCGAGGAACAGCCCCACGAACATCAGACCGCCATACAGCTCGGAAAGCTCCTGCCGGAGGGTCACCTGATTTTCCGTACGGTGGAAGGTGATGGTACCTTCTGCTTCGGTCAGCAGTTGCTCAATAATATGATGGAAGCAGCGCTGGATCGTTTCGTTGTCGTTGGTGGTCAAATTGACGAACAGACACAGCGCGGGTTTGGAGGCGTTCTGCCCGTAGGCAGTCAGCTGAGCCTGAACGATCTGATCCAGCACGGCCCGATCCTTCACGATGAACCAGCGTACCGGATAAATGTAAAGCGAATCGGAAGGAATAAACACATCATCGGCCGCGAAACGCCGCGTGATGTGATAGTGGCGGTCGAAAAGGAACATATCGTCCTCCGAATGGGGGAAAGAGCCGTCTACCAGCCACATTTCATCCTCGGCCAGATTCGCCTGTTCCCCGGTGAAACGGGCAAAATCGTCCGCCGCCATCAGCCGCAGCATGGCCAGACCGTCCGTGGCCAGATCGCTCAGGTTTTCCGCGTCCGGGTTGGTCAAATAGACGTTGCCCTGCTTGTAGCCTGCAAAAGAAATGGTGTAATAATCCATTTCATCGGCAATCGCGGTTTTTTCTTCCCGCACAGCCTGATTCAAACAGTTCACAACCGTCTCCCGATTCAAGGGCGTTTCGCTCTTAAAATCCACGATCTCAAAAACCATCTGAGTGGGGCAGTGGGAGCGGAGCGTATCATCCATGCCGAACCACAGGGAAAAGGTGGAAAAGATCATCACCAGCACCATGGTGGAAAGAATGGCCACGTTGGCCAGACCCACGGCATTCTGCTTCATCCGGTAGATCATGCCGGAGACATTGATGAAATGGGCAGGCTTGCCGTAGTAGAAACGCTTGTTTTTCCGCAGCAACTTGAGCAGGGTAACGCTGCCCGCCGTAAACAGCAGATACGTGCCGAGAATCACGCAAACCACCGCCACGAAAAACAGCAGCATGGAGGTTACTGCATCTGTCACGGCAATGCTGATGTAATACCCCGCCCCCAGAAAGATCAGGCCCAGCAGCGCCAGCACCCAATTGGCTTTGGGCTCCCGCTCACCGACCTCGCCGCCGCGCAGCAGCTCGATGGGATTGGCCAGATGAATCTGCCGGATGGAGTTGAGCAGAATCAGCAGAAAAACCGCACTGATGATCAGCGCCGTGCTGACAATCACACCGGGAAGAATCTGGAAGGAAAGCTCCGACACGCCGGTCCCCAGCAGCTTCATCAGCAGCAGGAACATCAGCTTGTCAAACAGAATGCCCAGACCGATTCCAACGACCAGACTGATCAGCAGCAGAATCAGTGTTTCGCAGAAGATGACCAGCGCAATGTGCTTCTTGCCCATGCCCAGAATGTTCAGCAGGCCGAACTCCTTCTTGCGCCGCTTCATCAGAAAGCTGTTGGTGTAGAAAAGAAAGATCACCGCGAAAAGCGTCGTGACCAGCTTGCCCAGCTGCAGGGTGATCAGAAGGCTGCCGGAGCCCAGACTTTGATTGGATGAGAGCGAAGAGATCACATACAGCATCATGGCGGTCAGAATGGCGGTCAGCAGATAGGGATAATAAATCTTCCGATTTTTGCGGATGTTTCCCGCCGCCAGCTTCCAGTAAAAACCCTTACGCACGGGAGCCACCGCCCGTCATCAGAAGATTGAGGGTGTCCGTGATATGCTGGTAGAAATCCTGATCGCTGCCCTCGCCCCGGTAAAGCTGATGGAAAACCTCGCCGTCCTTGATGAACAGTACCCGTCCGGCATGGCTGGCCGCCTTGACGGAATGCGTGACCATCAGAAGGGTCTGTCCGCTTTCGTTGATGCCGTTGAACAGCCGCAGAAGACCGTCGGCGGCCTTGCTGTCCAGCGCGCCGGTGGGTTCGTCCGCCAAAAGCAGCTGCGGCTCGGTGATCAGCGCCCGGGCAACGGCAGCTCGCTGCTTCTGACCGCCGGAAACTTCATAAGGGAACTTGGAGAGAAGCGCTGTGATGGCCAGCTTATCCGCCAACGGTTTTAGCCGCTGCTCCATTTCCCGATAGGGTTTGCCTGCCAGCACCAGCGGCAGCAGAATGTTATCCCGCAGCGAAAAGGTGTCCAGCAGGTTGAAGTCCTGAAAGACGAAGCCCAGATGATCCCGGCGGAAAGCGGAGATTTCCCGCTCACTGACCGCGGAAAGCTCCCGGTTTCCCAAATAAACATGGCCCTCGGTGGGCTTATCCAGCGCCGCCAGAATATTGAGCAGCGTGGTCTTGCCGCTTCCGCTTTCGCCCATGATGGCGATGAATTCGCCCTCTTCCACCGAAAAATTCACGTCGCGAAGCGCCTGCACCTGCTGACCGCCGAAACGGGTGGTGTAGACCTTTTTCAAATGTTCGACCTTAAGTATGGACATTTCCCATAACCTCCTTTGCGCTTGGCGCTCCGCCAGTATAGCAGAGGATGGGCGGCTCATCCATGCCGTTGGCTTACAATTCGGGCTTGCAGTCTTACAGTTTTGTAAGGTTGCAAGCCCGAACCCTTATTCATACTCCCGTTCTTCCCGCTCCAGCCCCACAAAGACGGTCGTTCCTTCCCCGAGCGTGCTTTCCAGACGGATGGAATGCCCCAGCCGGTTCAGCGCCTCCCGGCACAGGTACAGCCCCAGCCCGGTAGCACGCTGGTGCTCTCGCCCGTTTCCGCCGGTGTAGCCCTGCTCAAACACCCGGGGCAGATCCTCCGGCGCAATGCCGATGCCGGTGTCGGCAATGGACAGAAGCTGTTTTTCAGTATCCACCGTCACGGTGACGGAACCGCTTTTCGTGTATTTGACGGCGTTGGAGAGAATCTGTTCCACGGCGAAGGAAAACCATTTTTCGTCCGTCAAAAGCGGGCAGGAAACAGGCTCGTAGCAGAGCCGCAGCTTTTTCTGAATGAACAGCGGCGCAAACCGGCGCAGCACCTTGCGCAAAAGCGCGTCCAAGTCGCAGGTGCGCAGCACATAGTCGGTGGAGGAAGCGTTCATCCGGGCATAGTTCAGGGCCATATCCGCATATTGCTCCACCTTAAACAGCGCGTCGGGCCGGTCCTGCAAAAGGAGCTTCATGGCGGAAATGGGCACCTTGATCTGATGCGTCCACAGGGAAAAGGTGTCCAGCTGGCGGCGGCTGTTTTCTCTGCTGTCTGCCAGCAGCTCGCCCTTTTCCTTGTACAGCTGACGCAGGAGCCGGTCATATTCCGCTTCCGTCTGGGTCTGGGGCGGCGGCAGCTCGGAGGGATCGCGGAGAGTATCCAGCTCCCGAAGAGAGCAAAGCCGCTGCAAATGCCGCCAGAAACCAAAAGCACAACCGGCCAGCAGCCCCGCCAGACACAGAAGCGCACCGTACAGCGCGACCGTCCCCGGCAGGCCGCAGAGCCAGCCGAGCAGCGCAAAGCAGACGACAAACCCCAAAAATCCCCCGAGCCAGCCTGCCTTTTCCCGAAAATAGCTCCGCAGGGCCGTTCCAAATAATTCCTTTTTCATGCTCATGAAATCAGATACCCAACGCCCTTTCTGGTCTGGATCATGTCCGGCGCACCAACGCTTTCCAGCCGGCGGCGCAGACGGGTGACGTTCACGGTCAGCGTGTTTTCGTCTACGAAGCAGTCTGTTTCCCAAAGAGCGTTCATCAGCGTCTCCCGGCTGACGATTTCGCCCTTATGCCGGAGAAGAACGCCCAGAATACGGCTTTCATTTTTGCTCAGCGGCGCTGTTTTCCCCTCAAATTCGATGGTGCCGTCGGCGGGATTGTACAAAAGTCCTTCGTGGCTGTAAAGTGCTGCGGAAGCCTGCGCAAAATCATAGGTGCGACGGAGAAGCGCCTGAATTTTGGCCATCAGCACCGAAAGGTCGAAAGGCTTCTGGACAAAGTCATCCGCGCCTGCGCTGAGGGCCATGAGAATGTTCATGTTCTCAGCCGCCGAGGAAAGAAAGATCATCGGCGCTTTGCTGAGCTTGCGAATTTCGGCGCACCAATGATAGCCGTCATAAAAAGGAAGGGAAATATCCATCAGCACCAGATGAGGCGCATAGGCGGCAAATTCCTCCGTTACTTTTCGAAAATCCTCCGCGCCCCGGCATTCGAAGCCCCACTTCTCCATATGGGCGCACAGGGCGGACACGATCACCGGGTCGTCCTCCACGATGAAAATACGGTACATCACGTTCCTCCTTTGAACGGGCCGTTTTGCTTTTCTTCTTTATTATACGATGTTTTGGATGGGTTGGCAACGTGTGCTGCCGTTTCCGTCTTGACAAAGCGTAAAGAGAGAGGATACAATCAGATTTGGCGCACTGCGGGCGCGCCGTTTTATGGAGATTGCGAAGGCGGCGCCGCACCCGTTTGGCACTGTCTTAAGAAAATGGAGATTGACCAGAGATGCAGCTTTCCGAAAGACTCAAGCCCTACCGGGCGGACAAAGATTTCTGCCGCCGGGCGCTGGGCGTGATGCTGCCCGTGGCGGTGCAGCAGCTGATCAACAGCCTGTTTAACATGGTGGACAACCTGATGGTAGGCAGCCTGGATCTGAACGGACTGGCTATGAGCGCCGTCAGCGTAGCGAACAAGCCCTATACGATTTTTACCTGCCTGCTCTTTGGCCTGACCGGAGGAGCCGGACTGATGATCAGTCAGTACTACGGTGCAGAAGATCACAAGACCTGTCAGGGCTTATTTTCGCTGCAAATGGGCCTGAGCATCGCTATTTCGGTGGCGTTTTTCGTGCTGCTTCGGCTGCTGCCCCGGCAGATCATGGGCCTGTTTGTCAAGGATGAAAACACCATTCTGCTGGGCCTGAGCTATCTGGCGGTGGTCAGCATCAGCTATCTGCCCACTTCCATCAGCAATGTGTGCGTGTTTTCTCTGCGCTCCATCGGCATGAACCGTCTGCCCATGCTGGTCAGTCTGGGTACCATCACGGCGAACGCTGTGTGCAACTACATCCTGATTTTCGGCAAGCTGGGCGCTCCCGCGCTGGGCGTGGCAGGCGCGGCATGGGGCACACTGATCGCCCGAACGCTGGAAATGCTGGTCTATCTGGTGCTGCTCTGCGGCAAACGGATGTATTTCAACTGGAACCTGAAGGAGGCGCTGCGCCTGCCGGGCAAAACCGTCCGCACCTTCTTTGTGAAGGCCGCGCCGCTGATCGCCAACGAGCTTTTGTGGAGCGTGGGCCTGAACCTGTATTTCTGGTGCTATGCCCGGCTGGATGAGGCTTCGCTGCCCGCTATTTCCATTGCGGAAGTGTGCAATATGTTTGCCGCCGTACTGGCCTCGGGCACATCGGCGGCAGTCTCCGTGCTGATCGGCACGGAGCTGGGCGCCAACCGCCTGAAGGAAGCCCGGGAAAGCTGCAAGAAGCTCTTGGGGCTGGACGTGGCCGTCGCTCTTTCCAGCATGCTGCTGTCCTGCCTGCTTTCCGTGCTGCTTCCGCAGGCCTATCAGCTGACGCCGGAGCTGCGCCATACTGCCACGCTGATTTCCCTGATTATGAGTGTGCTGTGCCCGCTGCAGTTCGTGTACGGCTTCTGCTTCTTCTGCCTGCGCGTCGGGGGCGATACCCGCAGCGCCATGCTGCTGGACAGCGGCTACATGTGGGTGGTTCCCGTGCCTGCCGCCGTGCTGATGGGCATTTTCCTGCCGGGAAAAATCGCCCTGTGGGTCGCCGTGCTGATCGTGCAGTTCCTGATGTACGCCAAGGTATTCCCGGCCCTGTGGATTTTGAAGCAGGGCAAATGGGTCAAAAATATTACCGTGTGATTTGCGCTTGCGGCCGGAAGATGCTACAATAGAGCGGAAAAAACAAAGCAAAAAGCGATTTGAAGAAGTAAGAGGGTTGAAGCATGGATCAGATTACGGAGCTGATTGCGGAGGGCAAGGGCAAGCGCCTGTATGCCACGGAAAATCCCGACGAAGCGGTGGTCTATTACCGGGACGAGACCTTTGCCTTTCACGGCCTGAAACGGGGCCGCATCATCGGCAAGGGCGAGATCAACAATCTGATCTGCGAGTACATGTTTACCCTTTTGAAGGACAAGGGCGTGCCCAATCATTTTATCAGGCGGATCGACAACCGCTGCTCACTGGTCAAGCGGGTGGAAATCATTCCCGTGAGCGTAAAGGTGCGCAATATCGTGGCGGGCAGTCTGGCCAAGCGCATCGGCTATCCGGACGGAACCAAGCTGAAAAACACCGTGGTGGAATACTGCCTGAAGGACCCCGAACTGGAGGATCCGCTGGTAAATCTGACGCATATCACCGCCATGGAGCTGGCCACGCCGGAAGAGATCGAGATCATGTCCCACTATGCCCTGCGGGTCAACGAGATCCTTTGCGAGTGTATGCGGGAGATCAACATCGAACTGATCGACTTCAAGCTGGAATTCGGGCGTTTCCATGGCGAAATTCTGCTGGCGGACGAGGTTTCCCCGGATACCTGCCGCTTCTGGGACGCCCGCACCCACGAACCGCTGGATCTGGATTGTTTCCGGCACGATCTGGGCAACGTGGAGGAAGCCTACCGGGAAGTGCTGCACCGGCTGACCGGCAACGTGCTTAAGAATGGCGAGGAGGACGAATGACATGCTTTTCAGCGGCAAAACCCTGATGATTACCGGCGGCACCGGCTCCTTCGGCGGCGCGGTGCTGGATCGCTTCCTGAACACGGACATCAAGGAAATCCGTATTTTCAGCCGGGACGAGAAAAAACAGGACGATATGCGGCATCACTACAAGTCCGATAAGATCAAGTACTATATCGGCGATGTGCGGGATATGTCCAGTGTGAAAAACGCCCTGTACGGCGTGGATTATCTCTTCCACGCGGCCGCGCTCAAGCAGGTGCCTTCCTGCGAGTTTTTCCCCATTGAAGCCGTCAAAACCAATGTGCTGGGCACGGACAATGTGCTGACCGCCTGCATTGAGGCCGGGGTGAAGAAGGTCATCTGCCTTTCTACGGACAAGGCCGCCTACCCCGTCAACGCCATGGGCACCTCCAAGGCCATGATGGAGAAGGTGTTTGTGGCCAAAAGCCGCACCGTGGCTCCCGAAAAGACCACCATCTGCGGCACCCGCTACGGCAATGTGATGTGCTCCCGCGGCTCGGTGATTCCGCTGTTTATCGATCAGATCAAGGCGGGGCTGCCCCTTACGGTGACGGATCCCAACATGACCCGTTTCATTATGAGCCTGGAAGAAGCGGTAGAGCTGGTGCTTTTTGCCTTTGAAAACGGCACAAGCGGCGATATTCTGGTGATGAAGGCCCCGGCCTGCACCATCGGTACGCTGGCGCAGGCAGTGCGGGAGTTGTTCCATGCGGACAATCCCATTCAGGTGATCGGCATCCGCCACGGTGAAAAGATGTATGAAACCCTGCTCACCAACGAAGAATGCGTTCACGCCGTCGATATGGGCCGTTTCTTCCGGGTGCCCGCCGATACCCGCGATTTGAACTATGATAAATATGTGGTCAAGGGCAATGTGGAGCGCAATCCGCTGACGGAATTCAACTCCAACAACACACGCCTGCTCGATGTGGAGGAAGTGAAGGAAAAGCTTCTTTCGCTGCAGTATATCCGTCAGGAATTGGCGGAATGGGAAGAAAAACGATAATCAGACGCTTTTGAGAAAAGCCGTCCTTTCCGAACGATGGAAGAGGGCGGCTTTCTTTATGGGCGATGTCTCATTTTATAAAGAAAAGCAGAATCGCCGCCGGGGAAATTGAAAAGAAAATGTCATTTTGTCCCTTTTCCATAATCAAATGGTACGGATTCATACAAATGCGACAAAATTTTGTTTTTTGAATAAAAAGAGAAGGACAATGAAGATTCAAAATCGAATGGGTATATCAATAAATATATAACCGCTATGCTCTGTCAAAAGCAATAACGACCGGGTCAGTACTCAAACATTAGGAGGGCATGGCGCGAAAGAAGGAAGACAATGGACATCTTCGTATGCATTAAGCAGGTGCCGTCCACCAACAAGGTTCAGGTGGATGAAAAGACGGGCGTGCTCAAGCGCAGCGGCATCCAGAGCAAAATGAACCCCTACGATCTTTACGCGCTGGAAACGGCGCTTCGGCTGAAAGCCCTGCACGGCGGCACGGTAACGGTAGGCACCATGGGTCCGCCGCAGGCGCAGGCCATCATCCGGGAAGCCTATATGATGGGCGCGGACGACGGATATGTGTTCTCCGACCGGCGGCTGGGCGGCGCGGATGTGCTGGCCACCAGCTACACGCTTGCACAGGGGCTGCAAAGCAGAGGAAGGTTTGACGTCATCCTTTGCGGCAAACAGACGACTGACGGCGATACCGCACAGGTGGGGCCGGAGATTGCCGAGCATTTGGGCCTGCCGCATGTGACCAATGTGACGAGCATCCTGAAGGAAAAGGACGGCCGGCTCACGGTTCGTTGTATGCAGGATGGGCTCATCGTTACCCAAACCGTGCGCACGCCGTGTCTGCTGTGCGTGGACGGTGCGGTCAATACTCCGCGCTTGCCTTCTTACCGGCGCAAAAAGCAGTTTGTCGGGCAGACAATCGAATTTTTATCCCTGGCCGAAATGCAGGACAGGGACGAGCAGCATTACGGCCTTTCCGGCTCGCCCACACAGGTGGTGCGCATCTTCCCACCCGAAAAAAACGATACAAAGGAGATGTGG
>OLQT01001731.1_pt1 | contig 12876 bp, 9 predicted proteins | sample 1672651 | NCBI WGS metagenome assembly OLQT01 (sample SAMEA3136709, study PRJEB25190) | human gut metagenome | biome: human gut; feature: human-associated habitat; material: faeces | place: Austria | collected 2013 | reverse complement strand
ACGCGCGCGGCGCGGTCCGGCGTTCGCCCGGCCTGCGGTCCTTCACTCTGCGCTCTTCACTCATAAACGCACCTCGTCAAGCGTCGTTCCTTCGGGGATGGGATGTCCCAGCAGAAAGGCCTTCGCGTCCATGCGGCGGGCGTTGGGCGCCTGCACCTCCAGCAGCGAGAGCGCCCCATCACCGGTGGCCACCACCAGTCCGTCGCGCTTGTTGGCCCGGAGCACCGTGCCCGGCACGCCCGAAGCCTCCTCAAACGCGGCGGCGTTCCATACCTTGAGCGCGCCCTCCGCCAGCGGCACAAAGGCGCACGGCCACGGCGACATGGCGCGCACGCGGTTCACGCATTCCCGCGTGGTCTGTGTGAAATCCAGGCGGCCCATCTCCTTATCCACCTTGGGATCATAGGTGGCAAGGGTCTCGTCCTGCTTTTCGCGGGGGCAATCACCCGCTTCCAGCCGGCGCAGCGTCTCGATGAGCAACTCCGCCCCCATCTTCGCAAGCCGGTCGGTAAGGGTTCCCGCGGTATCGTCAGGCAAAATGGGCGTTTCGGCGCGCAGCAGCATATCGCCCGTGTCGATGCCCCGGTCGGTGAACATGGTGGTCACGCCGGTCACGGCGTCGCCGCTCAAAAGGGCCCACTGAACGGGGGCCGCGCCCCGGTGCCGGGGCAGGAGGGAAGCGTGCACGTTCACCGTGCCCAGCCGCGGCACGTCCAGCACCTCCTGGGAGAGAATCTGCCCGAAGGCAGCGGTTACGCACACGTCCGGCGCGAGGGCGCGCAAAGGCTCCAGCCCGTCCGCGCGGATTTTCAGCGGCTGAAACACGGGGATGCCCAGGCGCAGGGCCAGCTCCTTGACGGGGCTCATCTGCACCTTGCCGCCGCGCCCCTTGGGCCGGTCCGGCTGGGTAAAGACGCCGGCCACCTCGTAGCCCGCGTCCACCAGCGCCTGAAGCGTAGGCACGGAAAAGTCCGGCGTGCCCATAAAAACAACCTTCACTCGCCTTCCTCCTCCCCATCCGTCTCCGCTTCGCCATCCGCCTCCGCCTCTTCGTCGGGGAAGATTTCGCGCACCATTTTGTCTACATACAGGATGCCGTCCAGATGGTCGATCTCATGGCAGAAGGCGCGCGCGAGGAAACCCTCGCCCGTCACCTCGATGGGCTCGCCATGCGCGTTCTGGGCGCGGACGGTCACGCGCTCCGGACGCACCACGATGCCGGAGCGGCCGGGCACGCTCAGGCACCCTTCAGGGCCGCTCTGCTCGCCCTCGGCGGATACGATTTCGGGATTGACCAGCTCAATCAGGCCCTCCCCCACGTCCACCACGACCGCCCGCTTGAGAATGCCCACCTGCGGCGCAGCCAGGCCCACGCCGTCGGCCTTGTACATGGTGTCTGCCATATCCTTGAGCAGAATACGCAGGCGCAGGTCGAATTTCTCTACCTTTTTGGCATGCTTGCGCAGCTTCTCGTCTCCGATTTCCACAATTTTTCTGGTTGCCATTTCAGACCAAACTCCTTGTTCCCCCTACATCATCGTGGCGGGGTTGACTTCACAGTAAATGGTGCACGCGCCGTCCTGTACGCCCGCCAGCTCGGCCAGAAGGGCCAGCAGGGGCGACACGTCCGGGTGATCGAACAGCTTCATCAGCACATGGTAGCGGTATTGGCCGCGGATGCGCTTGACCGGGGCCTCATCGGCACGCAGCATGAGCGTGCGCTTTTTCTGGACGGGGTGCGACAGCAGATAGGTACGCACCACGTCGTAGAGGCGCTCGGCAGTCTGGTGGGCCGCTTCCTCGTCGGGGCTTTCCACCAGCAGGCGCGCAAGCAGCGTAAAGGGGGGATACAATCCCGCGCGGCGGCGGCTGAACTCCTGCTCGAAAAACGTTCGGTAATCCTGCGCCGCGGCGGCTTGGATGCAGGGGTCCTCCGGCTTATAGGTCTGCACGATCACCTCGCCTGGAAGCCCGGCGCGGCCCGCCCGGCCCGCTACCTGGGTGATGAGCTGAAACGTGCGCTCCGGCGCGCGGTAATCCGGCAGGTTGAGCGTCATGTCGGCGGCAACCACGCCCACCAGCGTCACGCGCGGAAAGTCCAGTCCCTTGGCGATCATCTGCGTGCCGATGAGCACCTGCGCCTCGCCCCGGCCGAATCGGTCGAGCAGCTTTGCGTGCGCGTCGCGGCCGCGGGTGGTGTCGATATCCATGCGCACGGTCCCCACCCCGGGAAACAGGCGGCGCACCTCCTCCTCCACGCGCTGGGTGCCGCTGCCGAAGTAGCGGATGTAGCGGCTGCCGCATTCGGGGCAGGTTTCCGGCGGGGTGCGCTCCGCACCACACATGTGGCACCGAAGCTTTCCGGGGCCCTCGCCGCCCGGCTCGCGATGGAGCGTCATGCTCAGGTCGCAGCGCTCGCACTTGACCACGTATCCACAGCTGCGGCAGCTGACGAAGGTGTTGTACCCGCGCCGGTTGAGAAACAGCATGGCCTGCCGCCCCGCCCGCAGGCATTCGCCCAGCCGCTCGATCAGCAGCTGGCTGAAGATGGAGCGGTTTCCAGCCTCCAGTTCGCGCCGCATGTCCACCACGGTGACATCCGGCAGAGGCAGCCCTCGCACGCGGCGGGGCATCTCCACCAGCGTGTAGTCGCCCCGGCGGGCCATGGCGAAGGACAGGATGCTGGGCGTGGCGCTGCTGAGCACCAGCGTGGCCCCCTCGCGGGTGCAGCGGCTCATGGCTACGCGGCGCGCGTCGTAGCGGGGATGCCTGTCGCTGAGGTAGGTCTGCTCGTGCTCCTCGTCAATCACGATGAGACCCAGGTTTTCGACGGGGGCAAAGACCGCGCTGCGCGCCCCCACCACCACCCGCGCATAGCCCAGGCGGATGCGCCGCCATTCGTCGCAGCGCTGGCCGTCGGTGAGGCGGCTGTGCAAAACCGCCGTTTCCGGCCCGAAGCGCGCGCGGAACCAGCGCACCATCTGCGGCGTGAGGGCTATTTCCGGCACGAGGATGATCGCACCCTTGCCCGCCTTGAGCGTCTCGGCCACCATGGCCAGGTATACCTCGGTCTTGCCGCTGCCGGTAACGCCGTGCAGAAGAAACGCGCCCTCGCCCCGCCGGAGGGCCGGGAGCATGGTATCCAGCGCCTCGCGCTGGTCCGGCGTCCATTCCGGGGGCTGCGTATGCGCCGCATCCGCCTCGCCTTCGGGCGCACGGAACACCTCGCGCTCCTCCAAAACCACCAGTCCCGCCTTTTCCAGCGCATGCAGGGTCTCGCGCGGCTGGTTGACAAGCGGCTCAAGCTCCTTGACGGCGCGCAGCTCGCCGCCAGCCAGCAGCCGAAGCAGCGTGGCCCGCTTCGGTGCCCGGCGCTGGGCCTGCGCGGCAGTTTCGCCGTCCACGCCGTCGGCAAGGCGGGCATAGAGCTCCTTTTTGCGCTTCACGCGGCCGGTGCGCATGGCTGCGGGCAGCATCAGGCGCAGCGTCTCGGCCAGGGGGCAATGCGCCTGCGCGGACAGCTCACGCGCCAGGTCCAGCAAGGGCGGCAGCAGCGCCGGACAGTCGTCCAGCATGGCGCCGATGGGGCGCAGCTTTTCGGGCGGCAGGCCGTCGGGCGGATTCTCCAGCAGCTCCACAACGATGCCGTCCACCCGCCGCCGGCCCAGCGGCACGCTCACCCGCGCGCCCACCGATACCTCCGCGCCCTCCGGCACCAGGTACGAAAAGGGGCGGGCCACGTTTGTGTGCACCACATCCACAATCACCTGCGCGACCACGGCCCCGCCTCCTTTCGTATGCGTGCTTGTCAGCGATAGAAGCGGTTGCGCGGCCTGGGCACGCGGCCCTTGCGGTGCCGGCCCGTGCGGCGGAACACGCGCATCAAAATCCGAATGGCCACAAACACGCCGCCTACCGGCAAAAAGATCATGACCACCAGCTCCGCCGACAGCGGCGGGAAGGGGTTGGGATCGGCGTAGACCTGCTCCACGATCTCCTCCAGCGAAAGAGGCGCGTTTTCACGGCGCGCGATGGTACGCGAGGCCACCAGGTCATAGGTGACGGGGCTGCCGCCGTCGGTGGGGTAATAGGTCATGGTGCCCATGACCTCACCCGCCTGAATGGGGGCGGCAAAATCGCGCGTGTACTCGATCAGCACGGTCTGCCGGAGATTTCTGGCCATGCTTTCCATCTCGGCTTTGGTGGCCACGATGCTCACCTCGCGCGACCCGCTGCGGGCCTGCACATTGAGCTCCAGTCGGCCATAGCCCTCATCGTCCAGGGAGAAGCCGGAGGTTTCCACCATGATGGGGTTTTCGGCATACAGCTCCGCGGGCGTCATGCTCACGAACTGGGAAAAGCCGTATTCCATCAGCTTGACCGTATCGGTCCAGCGGCCGTCCGCCGTGGTGTAGAACACCACGGAGATCAGCTCCACCCCGTCCCGCTCGGCCGCGCCCACAAAGCAGTGGCCTGCCGCGTTGGTAAAGCCGGTCTTGATGCCGATGGCATAGGGGTAGTAGGCGTCGTTTTCCTCCAGGCTGGGGTTGAAAAATGCACGGGAGCTGGAGGTGAGCACGCGCGCGCTGTGCAGATTGCTGGCCGGCAGGGAATAGGTGTAGGTTTTGGCGATGTCGCGGAAAGTCTCATTTTGCATGGCAGCCTGGGCAATCTTGGCCATATCGCGCGCGGTGGTATAGTGGTTTGGGTCGTGCAGGCCGTTGGCGTTGGCAAAATGCGTGCCGGTGCAGCCGTACATGGCGGCGGCCTCGTTCATGACCTCGGCAAAGGCCGGCACGCTGCCGTAGAGCGTTTCGGCGATGAGGTTGGCGCCCTCGTTGGCGGAGCGCACCATGGTGCCATAGAGCAGGTCCTTGAAGTTGATGCTCTCCCCCACATCCAGGCCCATGTCCGAACTGTCGTCGCCGATGTCGGCAGCGGTCTGCGACAGGTAGACGGTCTGGTTCATATCACCCATCATGATGCCCAAAAGCACGGTCATGATCTTGGTGGTAGAAGCGGGATACATGGTGGCGTCCGCATTCTTTTCAAAAATCACCTCGCCGGAGGATGCTTCGATGAGGATGGCCGACTTGGCGTAGAGCTGGTCCTCGTAAAGATCCTCCGGATGCTCCGGATCGTAGGGCTCCACATCGCTGGGAAGCTCCGGTTCGATATAGTAGATGACGTTTTCCTCTTCGGCGACAGCATGGAGCGGGAGCGCCGCAGGGCACAGCGCGATCAGCATCGAAAGCAGCAGGCATACAAGCGCACCCATCCGTTGGCTGTGCATAGGCGGGTCCCTCCTTCCGTGCGGGTCAGGCATGCAGGCCATACCACAACAGTTTATTATACCACCAAAGCAGGGAAATGCACAAGCCAGGCTCCCTTTTTACACCTGTGAGCCCTCCACGGTGATATTACGCACCCACTTTCCCCTTTTGAGCACCCACAGGGCCGGGATGACTTTCAGGTTCATCAGCACCTGCACCACCAGCACCGCCGCGGCGATGTCGATGCGTCCCGGCAGCAGCAGCGCCATCAGCAGGCTTGCCGGCACGGGCACCAGCCACATATAGCCGCTGTCCAGCAGCATGGCGCTGCGCGTGTCACCCCCTGCTCGCATGCAGTAGAAGCAAAAGCCATAGAGGAAGTTGAACGGTGAAAACACCCCCATCACGGTCGCTATGCGCGCAGCGAGATCGCGCAGCCGGGGCTCTACCCCAAAGGCGTTGGGCAGGATCGCGCCCAGTCCCAGGCATAGCGCCACGCACACCAATCCGATGGCCACCACCAGCGTGAGGAGTTTTTTGCAGTTGGCCTTTGCCTGCGAAAGCCGTCCCGCGCCGAGTTCGGCCCCGATAAGCACCGAGACCGCCGAGGACGTTCCCATGGCCAGCACCGCCGCGATGGTGGAGATCTGTTCGCCGATGGTCACGGCAGGCAGGGCGGTTTCGTCCAGGCGCGCATAGCTCCAGAAGTAGACGTTCATGCCCACGTTCCACAGGATTTCGTTGAGAATCAGCGGCACGGCCTTAACGGCAAATGCACGCACCACCGTGCGCGGCAGGCGGAAGGCGGCTCGGAGGTCCAGCGTGAACAGGGAGCGCCCGCCAAGGAGCATACGCAGGTAGAACAGCATCTCCACGGTCCGGGCGATGAGCGTACCCAGCGCCGCGCCGCGCACGCCCAGAGCCGGCATGCCCAATCGACCAAAGATAAGCGCGTAGTTGCAAAGCGCGTTGACCCCCATGGCGGCCAGGCTGACCAGCATGCTCATGCGGTTTTCACCGATGGAACGAAGGGAGAAGATGCATACATTGCTCACCGCCAGGGGCAGATAGCTTAGCCAGATGATGCTGAGGTACTCCATGCCCAGCGAGATGGTACGCGGATCATTGACAAAGATGCGCATCACGCTTTCGGGCCACAGTGCCAGCCACAGCCCCACGCACAGCGAAGCAGCCAGCCCGATTACCAGCTGCAAGGCAAACAGAGCGCGGCAGGTCTTGACATCGCGCGCGCCGTAGTACTGGCTGATGAGCAGCCCTGCCGCGCCCGTCATGCCGAAGAACACGCCGAAAAAGATGGTGTAGGGGCGGTTGGCCACCGTCACGGCGCTCATGGCCAGGCCGCTGGCATCCAGGCTGCCCACCATCAGGTTATCGATCATGTTGAACAGGTTGTTGATCAGCTGCTGAACCGCGACAGGGGCCATCACCCCCAGCGCGCCGGCGTAGAAGGAGCGGCTGCCCACAAAGGGGCGGGCTTTGGCAAGCAAGGTCTGCATAGACGGCTATCTCCATGTGCGTATCGTCCGCCTCCGGAGGCGGGCGCGGGGCGCGGAGCCGCGCGCCATTTCATCATAGCCCGCCGGCGGCCGCCTGTCAACCATAAGGGCTTTGCAAACCCCACACAGGCATGGTACAATGTATCACACCGTTGTTTCACCAATTTTGTAAAGGAGCCGGCTATTATGATTGACTTTGTGTTTCAAAATCCCACCAAGATCTACTTTGGCAAAAGCGCGCTGAGCAACCTGAAAAGCGAGGCCGCTCATTGGGGCGAACGGGTGTTGCTGGTCTACGGCGGCGGCAGCATCAAGCGCACCGGCGTATATGACCAGGTAATGGCGCAGCTGGCGGGCATGCAGGTATGGGAGCTGGGCGGCGTTCAGCCCAATCCGCGTCTTTCTCTGGTGCGGGAAGGCATCCGCCTGTGCCACGAGCATGACATTCAGCTGGTGCTGGCGGTCGGTGGCGGCAGCGCCATCGATACCGCCAAGGCCATCGCCAACGGCGCCTGCTATGACGGCGACGTATGGGACCTGTTTGACGGCAAGGGCGAAAATACGGAAGTCCTCCCGCTTGGCACGGTGGTGACCATCCCCGCTGCAGGCAGCGAGATGAGCAATTCCAGTGTCATCACCCGCGAGGAGGACCTGTGCAAGCGCGGGCGCAACACGCCGCTGAACTTCCCCAAGTTCTCCATTCTCAATCCCGAATTCACCTATACGTTGCCGCCCTTCCAGACGGCCTGCGGCGTGGTGGACATCATGGCGCACATGATGGAGCGTTATTTCACCCGCGTCACGCATGTGGAGCTGATCGACCGCATGACCGAGGGTGCGCTCAAGACCGTGGTGGGCAACGCCCCCATCGTCATGCACGAGCCGGAAAACTACGACGCGCGCGCCGAGATCATGTGGGCTGGGTGCCTTGCGCACAACACGCTGCTGCAAACCGGCCGCATAGGCGACTGGGCTAGCCACAAGCTGGAGCATGAGCTCAGCGCGCTCTACGATATCGCCCACGGCGCGGGGCTGGCCATCGTGTTCCCGGCGTGGATGAAGTACGCACTGGCCCACGGCGGAGAGGCCAAGCTGGCGCAGTTCGCCGTGCGGGTGTTCGATGTGCCGATCAGCGGCGATGATGCGGCGGACGCCGCCGAGGGCATCCGCCGGCTGGAAGCGTTCTATCGCAGCCTGGGTCTGACGACCACGCTCACGGAAAACGGCATCGGCGATACGGACTTCGGCCGCATGGCCGAACGCGCCGTGGCCATGGCAGGCGGCACGCTGGGCCAGTTCGTGCCCCTGAAGGCAGCGGACTGCGAAGCCATCTACCGGCTGGCGCTGTAAGGAAAAAAGAAGCAGTCCCGGAGGAAACGCGCTTCCTCCGGGACTGTTTTCGTTAAAACTGGAAATAAATGAATTGGCTCGCATCAAAGCCTGGGCCATACACGCCAAAGATAAGAATACAGAGGATCGCCGCGAGATAGGCCAACCACCGAAAGGCCAGGTTCTGCCGTTCCAGACGCTTTCTGAGCGTCACGCCATGCTCATGGGCCACATCCACTGCCAGCACCACCGCGGCCGAGGCCACCAGCAGGCCCAATTCCAGCCGGGAAAGGCCCAGCGTATACAGCGTTTCATCAAAGAAAATCCAAGGATTGTGAACCGAAAACATCTGCCGCAGCACGATCATTGCCGCTTCCAGCGATTCGGCACGGAAGAATACCCACGTCAGGCAAATCAGCGCAAAGGTCATCAGCCTCTGAAACAGGCGGTAGCTGAAGCAGTCCCGGTTCACGACGGGCCGGCCGTCCTTCAGGGTGGCGGGCAGGCGGGACAGCAGCGTATTTTTCACGTTTCCCGCAATCTGAAACAGGCCGTTAAGACCGCCCCAGATGACATACGTCCAGTTGGCGCCATGCCATAGGCCGCTGAGCAAAAAGGTAATCATCACGTTGAAATACCGGCGTACACGCCCCACCCGGCTACCGCCCAGGGGAATATACAGGTAGTCCCGGAACCAGGTGGACAGGCTGATATGCCAGCGCCGCCAGAAGTCGCTCACGCTGGTAGCCAGATAGGGCTGGCGAAAGTTCTGCGTCAGGTTTATGCCGAGCATCTGCGCCGCCCCCAGGGCGATGGATGAATAGCCCCCGAAATCGCAATAGATTTGCAGGGCGAAAGCGACGGTGGCTACCGCAATGCTGTAGCCTGCATAGGCCTGACTGTTGCCGTATACCTGATTGACCAGCAATGCGGCCCGGTCGGCCACAACCATCTTTTGAAAGTATCCCCACAGCATCATCAAGGCGCCGTTTTTAAAGGCGTCTGGATCGAAAGGCCTGGGCTGTCTGAGCTGCCCCAACAGGTCGCGGCTTCGCTCAATGGGCCCCGCCACCAGCTGCGGAAAGAAACTCACAAAGAGCGCATAGCGGAAAAAGTTCCGCTCCACCTCCACCTGCCCCCGGTACACATCCATCGTGTAGCTCAGGGCCTGAAAGGTATAAAAACTGATGCCCACCGGCAGCAGCACATCCAGCTCCGGCGGCTGCCAGCTGATCCCCATATTCGACAGCAGCGCCGTTAGGTTTTCCGCTGCAAAGCGGTAATACTTGAAGCAAAACAGAATGCCCAGGTTGATGATCAGGCTCAGCGCCACCCATATCCTGGGATGATGCCACAGTGCGCTTCCCGCTCCGTGTTTTTCCTCCGGAACACGGCAACGGGCAATGAGCAAACCGCTGAGATAGGTTACGGCGGTGGAGGTGAGCATCAGGAGCGCATAGACAGGATTCCAGCACATGTAAAAGTAGTAACTGACCACCAGCAGCCATATCCACCGGACACGGCGCGGCAGCACAAAATGCACCAGCAGCACCGCCGGAAAAAACATCAGAAAGGGCACCGAGTTAAACAGCATGCAGCGTTTCCCCTTTCTTACTCATCCCAGGCCATCTGGGTCAGATCAAAGGTGCGGCAGTCCATGAGCATATGATCCGGCAGTGAATAAACGGCGATGTTCATGCCCGTGTTCGTGCTTCCGGCCGAATTGCCATCCACCCTCCATCTGGAATCCTCAAACGTTATCTCATGGCCCAGCAGATTCCAAGCAATCGTTTTGGTTCGGCCTTCCGATGCATAGGCGCTGGCAAGCATCCTTCCTTCACAGCACACTCCATCAAGCGTGCCTGTGCCGGTATAGTACCACTCCTCCACAGCCTCGCCGTTCATGCCCAACATCTCGGTCATCAGCAGCCAGTCGCTTTCGGTGAAGCCTTCGTACACATCGCCTTGGGCAGAAATCAAAACCAGATAATCTCCATCCAGCGCGGCCAAAGCCTCCAAATATCCTGTCAGCCCCGTCTCCATGCCAATCAGGGACATGGCGGCGCGCTGAACATCGTAACGTCCCGTCCCCTCACGCCATGGAGTGTAGCGGCTGTCCGCACTTTCACGCCGGTCGGGCAAGTCATAATGATCGGCAAGGTAATCACTCCAGAACTCCGTGTACAGGCGGGCGCCCCTGTCGTTCAGATGGCCCAGATCGCGCATGTACTGCAGCCCTTCGATGCCCGACTCCTCCAGCCCCACAAACGGGACGCCGAGCTCGTCTGCCAGCTCACCCACCTGGGCAAACAGCTTTTCCTCGGCCCGGTTGGTCATATAGGGTGCGGCGCACAACACGATCTCAATTCCCTTGTCCCTGGCATACTCCACAATACGCCTGATGGCAGTAACAGACGCATCCAGCAGTTCCGCAGCCTGAAGCTGCTCGTCCGTAAATTCCCAATAGGTGCCCACTTCGTTCGCCTGCAGGGCCGCCTCCTGCGTATAGGCCTGCACGGCATACTCCTGTCCTTCCATGCTCTGGTCGCCGTAAAGATAGCCAAAATTTCTGATGGAGCGTGTGTCTCCCCGCAAATATTCAAAATTGTCACGTGCCAGCTCCCCATAGCGGCTATGCATGCGCGTCAGTTCAAAATAGGCTTCTCCGCCTGCTCCGGAACGCATATAGGCCTCGGCTATGGCCCCGGGCTTAAAGGGGCTCCCCACCGGCAGCCACCGCGCCACGCCAGTGGCCGTGTTGTAAGGATTTGAGCCCTCACTCATGGCGGCGCGGTATTCCAGTGCCAGCACATTCTGCACATAGAAATAGCAGTACGGCGCTGCCGCTGGATACACGTCCAGCACAATCACCTGCGGGCTCTGCGTAAGCAGCGCCTGACGCAGCATCCAGTATGAAGCGTCAAGATCCACCGAGTTTCCCGTGGCCATGGCGCTGGTTACACCACACAGATCATAGAGATATTGCGGAATAATGTTATAGTTCATATGCGATGTACCCAGCCAGAGCACATCCACGCTTTCGGCTGGCAGGTGTTTAAGAGAGGATGCGCTCTGCGTGACATCATCTCCACCGCTCAACAGCGTTCCCGTTGCGTTGACCGCAATCGCCAGCAGGCACAGAAACACGAGGAATTTCAGCCAGAACGCCGCCAGCTTGCGCATGTCATTCTTTCCTTTCTTTATGGGTAATTTAATCATTTCGCTTTATTATAGGTAACGTTTGTACTCCTGTCAAGCTGTGCAGCCCATGGGACCTCAGCCGCAGCGCCATTGCCGGGAATGAAGCGGCTACATTATTCCTTCCTGCGAAGGCCCTCTTTCCCGGCCCGACGTGCAACGCGCCCTGGCAACGTCTGTTCACTTTCATGACCGGGAGCTCGCCTTTTCGTCCTATGCCCAGTTGTCCGGGTCAAATGGCATACAGACAAATTACCCCTCCGGACAGATGATGTCCGGAGGGGTGTTGGCATAGGCGTTTTGAGAAAACGCTTACGCCTTCTTGGCCTTGAGCTTTTTCTGGCTCTTGTGGGCGAGCCGCAGTTCCTCCAGAGCAGCCCATACATAGCCGTTGATCATGTTGGCGCTGTAGGCGCCCGCCAGAATGCCGATAATGATGGGCAGGCTGAACTCGCGGATGGTGTCCACGCCCAGGATGTAAAGGGTCACGATCGTCACCAGCGTGGTCAGCGTGGTGTTGACCGTGCGGCCCAGGCTTTCCCGCACGGAGATGGAGACCATCTCTTCGCGTTTCATGCCGGCATACGCGGGCTTTTTGTTGTTCTCGCGAATGCGGTCGAAGATGACGATGGTATTGTTGATGGAATAGCCGACGATGGTCAGCATGGCAGCGATGAAGGATGAATTCATCTGAATTACGCTGCGCAGGATCACCATGAAGGCGATCATGATAAGCACGTCGTGCAGCAGGCCGATGACCGCCGCAAGGCCCGACGCGAAGTCAAACCGCAGGGCGATATAGGCCAGCATCAGCACAGCGGCCAGCAGCACGCTGATCACGGCGTTGCGCACCAGCGTGGCGCCCGCGACAGGGCCGACATAGCTGGCGGTGGCGGTTTCGGTATCCATTTCGGGATAGATCTGGGACAGCTCGGCCTCCAGGCCGTTTTGCAGGTTCTGGATTTCCTCATCGCCGCTGAGCGTGGGCACGCGGATCTGCACCACATGTCCCTCGGCGCCGGAGGAAGAAATGGTGAACTGGCTGATGCCCTGATTGCGCAGAGCCGTTTCCACATCGGCCTGGTTAAAGGCGGCGCCCATGTCGTACTGAATATTGAGGCCGCCCGCGAAGTCAATGCCATAGTTGATGCCATAGCCCAGCAGCGACATCACCAAAGCGGTCACCAGAATGGCGGCGGAAACGCACAGGCAGACACGGGCGCGCTTCTGAATTTTCATATTACTTCGCCTCCCCTTCAACAGCGGCGTCTGCGGCGGGTTTAACCGCTACAAACAGCCTGGGCTCATGGAACACGCGCACAAAGCGCGTGAGCAGGAAACGCGTGACCACAATGGCCGTGATCATGCTGGTGATTACGCCCAGCAGCAGCGTCGTGGCAAAGCCCTGCACCGAGCCGGTGCCATAGAACAGCAGCACCACGGCGGCGATGATGGTGGTCACGTTGGCGTCGAGCACGGCGCTCATGGCGTTTTTGAAGCCGATGCGCACTGCGTGAATCATCGGGCGGCCCAGGCGGACCTCCTCCATCACGCGCTCG
>OLQT01001726.1_pt1 | contig 12911 bp, 9 predicted proteins | sample 1672651 | NCBI WGS metagenome assembly OLQT01 (sample SAMEA3136709, study PRJEB25190) | human gut metagenome | biome: human gut; feature: human-associated habitat; material: faeces | place: Austria | collected 2013 | reverse complement strand
TCTCTCCTCCTCATAAGAAGATCATTAAAAATATTGCTGCGCCTTATTTGCGGATGATGGTGCCCGTGGCGCCGCTCAGCGCCTCTTTGGCACGCTTCAGGGAGGTAATCAGCGCAGTGCCGCCGGATTTATTGTTCTGCACAAAGTCAAGGCAGGCCTCCACCTTCGGAAGCATGCTGCCGGGCGCGAAGTGGCCTTCCGCAATATACTGCTTGGCCTCCTCCACGTTCATCTCCAACACTTCGTAGATGTTCTTGCCCTTGTAGGTCACCTCGAGGGTTTCCCGGTTGTAGCGCTTGCCCTTGCACACCTCGCAGGGCACGTAAATATCCGGGAGGAAATGCATCTCGATTTTCAGCAGCCCGTCCCCACCGCAGGCCTCGCAGCGGCCGCCCTTGACGTTGAAGGAGAAGCGGTTCTCCTTGTAGCCCCGGGCCTTGGCCTCCGGGCACAGGGCAAACACCTTGCGGATCAGGTCGAACAGCCCCGTATAGGTGGCAGGGTTGCTCCGGGGCGTGCGGCCGATGGGGCTCTGGTCAATGCAAATGATCTTGTCCAGCTGCTCCACGCCCTCCATGGCGTCAAACTGCCCGGGGCGGGTCTTGGCCCGGTTGAGCACCTTGGCCAGGTGCTTGTAGAGAATCTCGTTGACCAGGCTGCTCTTGCCCGAGCCGCTGACCCCCGTAACGCAGCACAGCACCCCCAGGGGAATCTTCACGTCAATGTTTTTCAGGTTGTGCTCCTTGGCCCCGCGAACGGTGAGCCAGCCCGTGGGCTTCCGCCGCCGGACGGGCACCGGGATGCGCCGGACGCCGGAGAGATACTGCCCCGTAATGCTGCGTGGCGCCTTGCAGATATCCTCCACCGTACCTTCCGCCACCAGCTCGCCGCCGTGTATGCCCGCGCCCGGGCCGATGTCCACGATCCAGTCCGCCTCACGCATGGTCTCTTCGTCGTGCTCCACCACGATGAGCGTATTGCCCAGGTCGCGCAGGCGCTTGAGCGTAGCGATGAGCTTTGAGTTGTCCCTCTGGTGCAGACCGATGCTCGGCTCGTCCAGCACATACAAAACACCCGTCAGCGCCGAACCGATCTGTGTAGCGAGGCGGATGCGCTGGCTTTCGCCGCCGGACAGCGTGGCCGCGTTGCGCGCCAGCGTCAGGTAGTCCAAGCCCACGTTCTGCAAAAAGCCCAGCCGCTCGCGGATCTCTTTTAAAATCCCATCCGCGATCATATGCTCCCGCTCGGTGAGCTGAAGGCCGTTGATGAAATCCAGCTCCTCGCGTACGCTCATCTGTGTAAATTTACTGATGTTGACGCCGCCCACCGTAACAGCCAGGCTGGTCGGCTTCAGGCGGTCTCCGTGGCAGTCCGGGCATTCCACACCCGTCATCACGCCTTGTATCTCCTCTTTCATCCACTCGGAATTTGTTTCGCGGAAGCGGCGCTCCAGATTGTTGATGATGCCTTCAAACTCGGTGCTGTATGTCCCGGTGCCCCGGTCCGTCTCGCGGGTCATCTCCAGCTTTTCGCCGCCGGTACCGTACAAAAGCGCATGCACGCCTTCAGGCGGCATGTCCTTGATTTTGGTGTCCAGCGTAAAACCGTATTTTTTGCCCAGGCCCTTGTAGTACATCTCGCTCACAGAACCGTCCGCATAATACCAGCCGCTTGCCTTGATCGCGCCCTCGCGGATGGAAAGGCTGCGGTTCGGAATAACGAGCGCCGGGTCCACCTTCATAAAGGTACCGAGGCCCGTGCATGTCTCGCACGCGCCGAAGGGATTGTTGAACGAGAACATGCGCGGCGCAAGCTCGTCGATGGAAATGCCGTGCTCCGGGCAGGCATAGCTCTGGCTGAACAGCATCTCATCGCCTCCGATGACGTCGATGCCCACAAGGCCGCCCGTCAAACCGATGGCCGTCTCGATGGAATCCGCCAGGCGGCTGCGCACCTCATCATTGACGACGAGGCGGTCCACCACGACCTCCACCGTGTGCTTCTTGTTCTTTTCAAGGGCGATCTCCTCGTCCAGCTCGTACATATTGCCATCCACGCGCACACGGGCAAAGCCGGAACGGCGCGCGGCCTCGAACTCCTTCTGCTGGGTGCCCTTGCGCCCGCGCACAACGGGGGCCAGCACCTGGAACCGCGTGCCCTCGGGCAGGCGCAGCACCTCGTCCACCATCTGGTCCACCGTCTGCTGGCTGATGACGCGGCCGCACACCGGGCAGTGCGGAATCCCGATACGCGCATACATCAGGCGCAGGTAATCGTAGATTTCCGTCACCGTGCCCACTGTGGAGCGCGGGTTGCGGGAGGTCGTTTTCTGGTCGATGGATATGGCCGGCGACAAGCCCTGTATCTCGTCCACATCAGGCTTCTCCATCTGGCCCAAAAACTGGCGGGCATAGCTGGACAGGCTTTCCATGTACCGGCGCTGTCCGTCTGCGTAGATGGTATCAAACGCCAGCGAAGATTTGCCGCTGCCCGAAAGGCCCGTCATGACGATGAGTTTGTCGCGGGGGATGGTCACGTCCACGTTTTTGAGGTTGTGCTCCCGCGCGCCTTTTATCACGATTTTGTCTGTACTCAAAGCTTGGTTTTCCTTTCCGCCTGCTTGCGCAGCTTTTCAATGCGGTCGCGCAGAAACGCCGCGTGTTCAAATTCCAGTATTTTAGCCGCTTCCCGCATCTCCCGCGTCAGCTGATTGATCTTCTGCTCGATCTCCGCGCGGCTCATGCGTTTGGCGGGCTTGTCCGCACTGTCGTCTTTGGAGGATATCTCCAGCACGCCCATACCGCTGATTTCCTTGACGATGGTCTTGGGTGTGATGCCGTTGGCGGCGTTGTAGGCCTCCTGGATGCCGCGGCGGCGCTCAGTCTCCATAATAGCACGCTCCATTGAGGGCGTGATGGAATCCGCATACATGATAACGACGCCGTCCGCATTGCGCGCGGCACGTCCAATGGTCTGCACGAGGCTCGTTTCACTGCGCAGAAAGCCTTCTTTGTCCGCGTCCAGGATGGCGACAAGGGATACCTCGGGCAGATCCAGCCCTTCGCGCAGCAGGTTGATGCCCACGATCACATCAATAGTGCCCTTGCGCAGATCACGCATCAGCTCCACACGCTCGAAGGTATCCACCTCGTGATGCATATATTTTACCTTAACGCCATGGTCGGAGAGATAATCCGTCAGGTCCTCGGCCATCTTCTTCGTCAGCGTTGTGACCAGCACGCGCTCGCCCCGGCCACTGCGGGTGTTGATCTCGCCCAGCAGGTCCTCGATCTGCCCTTCCACAGGCTTGACGATGACACGCGGGTCCAGCAGGCCCGTGGGGCGGATGACCTGTTCCACGATCTGTGTGGACTGTGCGCGTTCAAAATCGCCGGGCGTGGCCGAAACGAACACCGTTTGGTTCAGCTTCGACTCAAACTCCTCGAATTTGAGCGGGCGGTTGTCAAATGCCGACGGCAGGCGGAAGCCGAAGTCCACAAGGCTTTTTTTGCGGGCGTAATCGCCGCCGTACATGGCGCGCAGCTGGGGCAGCATCACATGGCTCTCGTCCACAAACAACAGGAAATCCTCGGGGAAATAATCCAGCAATGTTGTCGGCGTGGAACCGGGCGCACGGCCCGACAAAACAGCGGAGTAGTTCTCGATGCCCTTGCAGGTGCCCACTTCGGTAAGCATCTCAATGTCGTAATTGGTGCGCTGGGCAATGCGCTGGGCCTCCAGCAGCTTCCCCTCTCCGGTGAAAGCCTTCACCTGCCGGTCCAGCTCGTCGCGGATATTTGCAAGGCCCGCGCGCATTTTATCACCTGAAACGATGTAATGGCTGGCCGGGAAAATGGCAATATGCCGAATCACCGCGTGGCGCTCGCCCGTCAGCGCGTTCACTTCGCTGATGCGGTCGACCTCGTCGCCGAAAAATTCGATACGGATGGCCACATCGTTCATATAGGCGAGGTTGATCTCAACAATGTCGCCCCGCACGCGGAATTTGTTTCGCACGAAGTTGAGGTCGTTGCGCTCGTACTGCAGCGCCACCAGGCGGTGCATCAGCTCATCGCGGCTCATGTGCATGCCCTGCCGCACGCTGATGACCATGCTGCGGTAATCAATGGGGTCGCCCAAAGAGTAAATACACGACACGCTGGCCACGATGATAACGTCGCGCCGTTCCGACAGCGCGGCTGTGGCCGAATGGCGCAGACGGTCGATCTCCTCATTGATGGCGCTGTCCTTCTCAATATAGGTGTCAGTGCTTGGTATATACGCCTCCGGCTGGTAGTAATCGTAGTAGCTTACGAAATACTCCACCGCGTTGTCCGGAAAAAACTCCTTGAACTCTGTACAAAGCTGCGCAGCCAGCGTTTTGTTGTGCGCCAGCACCAGCGTGGGGCGGTTGAGGTTCGCAATGACGTTTGCCATCGTAAACGTTTTGCCGCTGCCTGTCACACCCAGGAGCGTCTGACATTTATCGCCCTTCAGCAGCCCGTCCGTCAGCTGTGCGATGGCCTCAGGCTGGTCGCCCGTGGGCTTGTAAGGCGCCTTGAGAATAAATCTGTCCTTGTGTTCTTCTTCCATTTCCATCCCTCAAAATACAATGCAGCCGCGGGTAAAACGTCATTCTCCAGAGAATCTTCCCAGAGGTTCTATTATACCAATTTTGGTAGAAAACTGCAATCTTATACCCTCCTATTTTCCCTCGTACGCCAACCGCTCTTTTGGTTATTTTGCCCCGCACATGCAGATCATACCCGTCCGGCGCCATCGCCGGAGCACGCTTGCGCGGACGTGCTATCCGCCCAACAGCCGCCCAACCAGCCGCGCGCCGTTCGCCACCAGAGCACAGGACGCAAGACCGGCGGCGGTGGGAAGCGCAAACGCGGCTGCCGTCCACTTCCAGCTCTGCGATTCCTTGCGAATGGTGAGACATGTTGTCGAACACGGCCAGTGCATCAGCGAAAACAGCATCGTGCACACCGCCGTCACCCATGTCCAGCCGTTCTGTACCAACAGCGTATGCAGCGCCGAAAGATCGTTCATCTCCACCAGACTGCCTGTTGAAAGATACGCCATGATGATGATGGGCACGACGATCTCGTTGGCTGGGAAGCCCAGAATAAACGCCAGCAGGATTACGCCGTCCAGGCCGAAAAAGCGGGCCGCCGGGTCCAAAAACGCCGCGCTGCGCGTCAGGAGCGTTTGGCCGTCCAGCGTGAGATTCGCCATGACCCATATAAGCATGCCCGCGGGCGCGGCCACCATTGCCGCGCGGCCCAGAACAAACAGCGTGCGGTCGAAAATGGAACGCACGATCACCTTACCTATCTGCGGCCTGCGGTAGGGCGGCAGCTCCAGTGTAAATGAGGACGGCACACCTTTGAGCACCGTGCCGGACAACAGCCGTGATGCAAGAAAAGTGGCCCCCACGCCCAGCAGCACCAGCCCCGTGAGCAGCGCCGCCGAAGCCAGCGAAGCGCCGAATCCGCCGGAGGCGCCCACAAAAAACATCGTCAGGATCGCGATCAGCGTGGGGAACCGGCCGTTGCAGGGCACAAAATTGTTGGTGAGCATAGCAATGAGCCGTTCCCGCGGGGAATCAATGATGCGGCAGCCCACCACCCCTGCCGCGTTGCAGCCGAAGCCCATTGCCATGGTGAGAGCCTGCTTGCCGCAGGCCCGGCATTTTTTGAAGGTGCGATCCAGGTTGAATGCCACCCGCGGCAGATATCCCAGATCCTCCAGCAGCGTAAACAGAGGAAAAAAGATAGCCATGGGCGGAAGCATTACAGATACCACCCACGCCAGCACGCGGTATACGCCATCCACCAGCAGGCCTTTCACCCACACAGGCGCGCCGGCCCAAGCCATCGCTCCGCCCAGCCGGTCTCCCACCCAAAACAAACCGTCCGCCAAAAGCTGGGACGGCACGTTCGCGCCGGTGATCGTCAGCCAGAACACCCCCAGAAGCAGCAGGAGCATGAGCGGAAAACCCGTGCGGCGGCTCGTTAGAATCCGGTCCAGCTTCCGGTCACGCAGCTCCTGCGGCGTGGGCGTGTGGCGTACCGCACCGATGCACACGGTCTCCGCTGTGCGCACAAGACTGCGCACGACTTCATCGTGCAGCGCCTCCTGCGTGACGCCCCCTTCCGCAAGAAGACGCCTTGCCCGCGCCAGTATTTCCGCCACATCCGGATGCTGCGCAAGCGAAAAGCCCAGATACCGCACAATTCCGGCATTCAGCTCCGTGTCTCCTTCCAAAAGGCGCAGCGCCAGCCACCGCGGAGCCGGGCCGCCTGTTCCCACGGCGTTGGCCACGGCGGGTGTCAGCAACGCCAGCGCAGCCTCCAAAGGCTGTGCGTAGCGCACCCGGCACACGCGCGCCGCGCATTCTCCCCGAATCACGCGCTCCACGGCACACATCAGCTCCGGCAGGCCTTCGCCGCTGCGGGCTGCCGCCGGGACGACCGGTACGCCCAGCCTTTGCTCCAGCAGGGCCGCATCCACTTCCACGCCTTTGCGCCGCGCCTCGTCCATCAGGTTCACACACAGTACCACATTATCCGTAATTTCCATTGCCTGCAACGCCAGATTTAAATTGCGTTCCAGGCAGGAAGCGTCGCACACCACCACAACGGCGTTTGCACCGCCAAAGCAGATGAAATCCCGCGCCACCGCTTCCTCCGCGGAATGTGCCATCAGAGAATAGCAGCCCGGGATATCCACCAGCACGCAGCCCCAGCCGCCCGTCTCGCAGTATCCCTGCGCGCTGGCCACCGTTTTGCCGGGCCAGTTGCCCGTGTGCTGGTTCATACCCGTCAACTCGTTGAACACCGTTGATTTGCCCACATTCGGATTGCCTGCCAGCGCGACGACGGAATCCGTCTCCCGCCGCTTGACGACGGCCAGCATGCCGTCCGCCGCGTGCGCGCCCGTGGAACGGTTTGTCAGTCCCATCCTCTCTCCCCCCATCCCTTCAGCAGCCCGTGACCAGCACGCGTGCGGAGTCCTCGGCCCGCAGCGCGATAAGCGCGCCGCGGATGCGGTAGGCAACCGGGTCTCCTGCGGGGCTCTTTTGCACGCATTCCACCTCCGTGCCCTCGATCAGGCCGATGTCCTGCATACGGCGGCGCATGCCGCCCTCTGTCAGCAGCGCGGCCACCCGCGCGCGTTCGCCTTCCCGCAGCGCGGTGAGCGTTCCTTCCTGTGTCATATCCAGACGCCTCTTTTCATAAGCATATACCGTAGCCGTTAGGCCGGGGAAACTTTGTTCCCCTGTTGACAATATATGGCGTTTCTTCCGAAGGCGTTACAGGGGGGCGGAGCATGGATACAGAACAGCTGTTTTACACGCAGAACGGGTACGACCGCGCGGACACCGGTCCGCTGACGACAGCCATGGAGGATTATCTTGAAATGATCTGCCGTCTGACGCGGACCGGCGGCTATACGCGCATCTCCGCGCTGGCGCGTGAGCTGCATGTCCAGCCTTCGTCGGCCTCCAAAATGGCCGCGCTGCTGCGTTCCGGAGGCTATCTGACCAACGAGCGGTACGGCTGCCTGCGCTTGACGGAAAAGGGCTCTCAGGCGGGCGCATACCTTTTATACCGGCACGACGTGCTCAACCGCCTGCTGCGCCGCATCAACGGCAGCGCGGATGAGCTGGAACAAACCGAACGCATCGAGCATTACATAGACGTGCGCACCGTGCGCAACATCGACGCTTTTCTGGACGGTCTGCCTGCGCGCTGACGGTCCGCCCCCTGCATGCCAAAACCGCGCCCCGGGCAGCAAACCCGGGGCGCGGTTCATTTTTATCCGAATACCGGAGCACAGGTGCTCAGTCCTGCACGCTCTGACGGATACTGTCCATATAATTGCTCTGCACAAAGGAAAGAAATTCATTGTCCGCAAAAATGAGATGCTCCAAAAGCTGGATATTCACCAGCCGGAGCGCACGGTAGATCTCCCTTGTGACAGCCATATCACTGCTGGAAGGCAGTGTGATGCCGCGCGGATGGTTGTGGGCCAGCATCACGCCCGTCGCCCCGCATTTGAGTGCTTCGGAGACCACTTTCGCCACGGAAACCGCCGTGGCGTTGGCGCTGCCCTCGGAGATGAGCACGCAGCGCAGCAGCACGCGGCGGTCATCCACAGCCGCCATATAAAAAGCTTCCTGCGTGCGGGCGAAAAATTTCGGCATAAAAAATGCGCTGGCTTCTTCTACGCTTGTAAGCGGCACTTTGTGGGACGTCTTGTTCTCCAGATAATATGCGCACATCTGCGGGATAAATTTGAGCGCGACGGCGCTGGAATGCCCCACGCCGGGCACACGCTCCAGTTCTTCGATGGGCGCGTCCAACACAGCCGAAAGGCTGCCGAACCGGTCGATCAGCGCATGCGCCAACGGATTCGTATCGCCCCGGGGGCGCGCAAGAAAGAGCAAAAACTCCATGGCGTTATGCTCCTCAAACCCGGCCAGTCCCTCCCGCAGGAAACGCTCGTATACACGCCGGCGGTGGTCGTCATGTACGCCCAAAGCAGTTCCTCCTTTACGAACGGTTGAGATTATTATATACTAAAAGGACGAATTTTGAAAGCACGGGAGGAAAAGGCGCATGAAAAGTTTCACAGCCGGAAAAAACGAGGACGGAGCACGGCTCTCGCGGTTTGTCGAAAACGTCACCTCCGGCATGCCGAAATCGCTGCTCTACAAAGCGTTCCGCAACAAACGCATCAAGGTCAACGGCAAAAAAGGCGCGCCGGACACGCGCCTTTGCCCGGGCGACTTGGTGGAGCTTTACATCAACGATGAATTTTTTTCCGCAGCGCCGCCCACGGCCAGGCCCCTTCCCTATAAAAAACGCCCACCTCTGCGCATGGTGTACGAGGACGAAAACATCGCCGCGCTCTACAAGCCCGCCCATCTGCTGTGCCATTCCGACCGCACGGGTGACGTGAGCCTTGTGGAGCTGTTCACCGACTATCTGGCGCAAAAAGGTGAATACGACGCCGCGGCGGAAGCCGCCTTTTCTCCCGCGCTGTGCAATCGCATCGACCGCGGCACCGAGGGCCTCGTTCTGGCCGCCAAAAACTACGCCGCGCTGCGGGATATGAACGAGCTCATCCGGCGCGACCTCCTTCAAAAGGAATATTACTGCATCACCGCAGGCGTGCCGCCCAAGGGCCGCCACACAGCTTATCTGCGTCACTTTGAAAAAAACAATAAGGTGGACGTGCGTGCCGAAACCGCGCCGGGTTACAAAGAGATCATTACCGACGTCGCCATATTGCAGACAAAAGGGCCGTTTGCGCTGTGCCGCATCGGGCTCGTGACAGGGCGCACGCACCAGATCCGCGCACACCTCGCTTTTTTGGGCGCACCCATTCTGGGCGACGTCAAATACGGCAACCGCAGGATGAACGACCGCTGCGGCTTTAAAACCCAGGCGCTGTGCGCGGCCAGCGTGACGTTCCGCGACATTCCTGCGGAAAATACGCTCTCTTACCTTGCCGGGCGAACCATCGCACTGGAGGAGCCTGAGATCATAAAAATCTTTGCGGCGCTGTGAGCCTCATTGCGCGCCCCGGCTTTCGCCCGTTCCTTCCCCGCAGAGAAAAGCCCAGCCCCGTGTTCAGCGGGGCCGGGCTTTTCTCTGCTTTTCCACCGGACAGACCGGATACTTATTCTTTCGGCGCTTCTTCGGCAGAAGGCGTTTCGCTCTGCACAGAGGCAGGCTCCTGCACAGCCGGTTCCTTCACGTGCACAGAAACCCTGCGGCGCGGTGCGGAGCTTTTTTCGTCCTCCGCCTTTTCGGCGTCTGCGCGGGGCGCGTCGTCCTTGTCCAAGGGCGGCAGTGTGCCGCCTTCCATCAGTATGCAGAATTCCTCACCGGAAAGCTTCTCACGCTCCATCAGCGCTTTGGCCACGGTGTGCAGCTTATCGATGTGCTCGCTGAGCATCACACGCGCCGCCTCATAGGCCTCGTCCAGCATCTCGCGGATCTCGGCGTCTATCTCAGAAGCAACTGTTTCGGAATAACCGCGGCCTGCACTCAGGTCTCGGCCCAGGAACGTCTCGCTCGGCTCGTTCCCATATACGACGGGTCCCAGCCGCTCTGAAAAGCCATAACGCATCACCATGCTGCGCGCAATGGCCGTGGCGCGCTCCAAATCGTTGGACGCGCCTGTGGAGATATCGTCCAGAACCAGCTTCTCGGCCACGCGTCCGCCCAGCAGCGTAACGATATTGTCTTCCATCTGCTTTTTGGTAACGTAGTTCTTATCCTCTTCAGGCAGGCTCATGGTATAGCCGCCCGCCGCACCGCGGGGAATAATGGAAATTTCATGCACGGGGTCTGCCGTCTCGCAGTAATAATGCGTGATGGCATGCCCTGCTTCGTGGTAGGATGTCAGGCGCTTTTCCCGCTCGGTAACGACGCGGCTCTTTTTTTCGGGGCCGGCCACCACCTTGATGCTGGCTTCCTCGATGTCCTGCTCCGTGATGGCTTTGCGCCCGCGCTTCGCTGCAAGCAGCGCCGCCTCGTTGACAAGGTTCTCCAGGTCTGCGCCTGTGAACCCGGCTGTTGATTTCGCAATGGTTTTGAGCACCACGTCCGGCGCGAGCGGCTTGTTGCGCGTGTGCACCTTGAGGATCTCCTCACGGCCTTTAATGTCAGGCAGGCCCACATATACCTGGCGGTCAAACCGGCCCGGGCGCAGCAGCGCCTTATCCAGGATATCCGCGCGGTTTGTGGCCGCGATAACGATAACGCCCTCGTTTGCACCGAAGCCGTCCATCTCCACCAGCAGCTGGTTCAGCGTCTGCTCACGCTCGTCGTGTCCGCCGCCCAGCCCTGCGCCGCGCTGGCGGCCCACTGCGTCGATCTCATCAATGAACACGATACAGGGCGCAGTCTTTTTCGCCTTATCGAAAAGGTCACGCACACGGGACGCGCCCACGCCCACGAACATCTCCACAAAGTCAGAGCCGGAGATGGAATAGAACGGCACGCCCGCCTCGCCCGCACAGGCGCGGGCCAGAAGTGTTTTACCAGTGCCCGGAGGGCCCACCAGCAGCACGCCGTGCGGGATGCGCGCGCCCAGCGTGTTGAATTTCGTCTGATTTTTGAGGAACTCGACAATCTCCTGCAGCTCTTCTTTTTCCTCGTCTGCACCGGCCACGTCCTTAAATGTGGCCTTACGGCCCTGCTCGGCCTGGTCCTTTACCTTGGCCCGGCCTACATTCATCGCGCCGCCCCCGCCGGACTGCTTGTACATGAAATAGTAGAAGCCTGCCATCAGCAGAACGGAGATCAGCAGCATCGGCAGCATCGTCAGCCAGACCGGCGTTTCCGTGGCGGGCAGCAGGTCCATCTTCAGTTCCGCACCGCCATTCTTTTCGGCATAGATCTCGCGGTAGCGCTGCAAATTATCCTTGTCCAGCAGTTCGCCCGCATACGGCAGCGTATAGGTGAGCACAGCCTGTTTTGCCGTGTCCGAAGCGGCGCCCGATGACGAACCGCCCCACAGGCCGCCCAGAGCGCCCGTTTGCTGGCCGCCGAGAGTCATGCCCGGCTGCTGCTCCAGCAGCTCCTGCGTGGCCTCCTCCGTCAGCGTAAGCTGCATGGCCCCGTTTTTCATATTGAGCACGAACTCGGACACTTTGCCCTGTTCAAAATAATCAATGACCTCTGAATATTTCATCGTCTGGGTATCGCCGCCTGTGCTGAACAGGATGAACGCCATGATGATGAGGCCCAGCAGGGCGATGATCATCAGCCCGCTTGTGCTTTTCCGGTTTTTATTCAAATCAGTTTCACTCCTGAAGGAGGCTTCTTCGGCGCGCCTGCCTTAAATACGCTCGCACCGCCGCGGTGCGCCGGGCCGTCCGCTTATACGGAATAGACCTCGGGTTTCAGAATGCCGATGTACGGCAGATTGCGGTATTTTTCATCGTAATCCAGCCCGTAGCCGATGACGAACTCGTCCGGCACCGAGAAGCCGATGTAATCCGCCTGCAGGTCAACCTTGCGGCGGCTGGGTTTATCCAGCAGCGTGGCGATGCGGATGGAGCGCGGCCCCCTGCTCTCCAGCAGCTCCTTGATATAGCTGAGCGTGAGGCCGGAGTCCAGGATATCCTCAACGATCAGAATATCCTTGCCTGCAAGGGGGACGTCCAGATCCTTTACGATCTTCACGACACCGCTGGATTTGACCCCGGAGCCATAGCTGGACACAACCATGAAATCGATCTCGGCAGGCACGTCGATCTGACGCATCAGATCCGCCAGAAACACCACGGCGCCCTTCAGCACCGTCACCAGCATCAGGTTGCTGTTTTTGTAATCCGCCGTGATCTTGCCGCCCAGCTCCCGCACCTTTTCGCGGATCTCATCCTCGCTGAGCAGGACGCGCAGGACGTCCTCTTTCATATTATCGTTCATGTTACTTCCTCCATCTGCCGTGCCGTGACCGTCACAGCGGTTTTTGTAAATTCATCCGGGGCCAGGCCTTCGGCAAAACCGAAGCCCGCCGCCCATAAGACTGTGCCTCCGCTGGCGAGCACCGGCAGGGCGTCACGCGCCGCGGAAGGCACCCTTTGTTCCGAAAACAGCTTTTTCAACGGTTTTGTCACACCGCGTCCCGCGGGGCGGAACATATCGCCCGGGCGGCGTGTACGGAAACACGGATTATCCTGTATTTTACCATAATCCGCGCAAAATTTTAAGAGGTTTCTCACATCTTTCTCAGAATTAACCATTTTTTCATAATTGACCAGCTGAACCTCTACCAAAAGCCCGCCCGGCGCGGCAAAAACACCCGGCGCAAACGGCTGCCGCCAGCTTCCGGCCTCTCCGCGCGGCGGTTCCGGCCGGGGACCTACGGCCAGCAGGCCC
>OLQT01001717.1_pt1 | contig 12996 bp, 6 predicted proteins | sample 1672651 | NCBI WGS metagenome assembly OLQT01 (sample SAMEA3136709, study PRJEB25190) | human gut metagenome | biome: human gut; feature: human-associated habitat; material: faeces | place: Austria | collected 2013 | reverse complement strand
GACGATACAAAAATTTATTATTTTTTATTGTCCTCTTGACGGGGAGCATACCATTATTATAGTGGTTTATTTTTTTTATTCCAATGCAACAAACATGTAAAATGTCTGATGTATTTTTGCAAGTTTTGTTCCATAGCAGTGTTTATCTTATTTTCCGTCTTCTTCTGAAAAACAGAATCATGATAATACTTATGGCAAATAGTAACCATACATGCCTGCTTGTTTCCAGACGAACCCCTGTTTCCGGTATTAATTGTGTGTTTTCGTTTGTGATTTTTAACTCAATCACGTCTCCTCGTGCAGCCTCAATCCGCTGTTTCATGACAGCTGTATTTCCATTCGATGTTGCCTGCACTGGATTTGAATACTTATCATTCTCTTCTTTTTTAGAAATCGAAACAGCGTATTTTGATGTATCAACAGTTTCTGTTATTATGATATCCGAAGATATATCTACATTTTTTAATGTAACTTTATCTCCATGTTTCAAAGAAGTTCTAATTGTCTTGCTACGCAGCTTTTGACCATCTTCCCAATAGAGAATTTCCATATCAAATGGCTTCTTGCGGTTTCCAAGTGGACCAGTGACTTCCTTTGTAATCTCAACCGTCACCCCGCCTTTTTGCGGATGATTGACGATATGTCTGTCCGAAACAGTTCTCCAGGTATTTGTCATCGGTGATTTCTCATATAGGAATAAAATATCGGATTCTACATCGACCATATATAAATTAAAATTATCCTGATACTGTGTTTTGGTTTTATCTGCTTTGTCCTTTTTGTTTGGAGTAACAGATTCTACCATCCAGTATCGTCCGTTCTCAAAGTCCTCCGGTAATTGAAGCATTCCATTTTCATCTGTTTCTAAAGAACGATACGTCGTACACGTTTTTCCATCCTTTTTCAGAACGATATCGTCCTTGCTCTGTGTATTGTCATAATCTACTGTATATCCTGTATCATCCGCATATTCTTTCGTAACATCATCATACGGTACTTTGTAGAACAGAAAACCTGCACCAGCAAGTCGGTTTCTTGGAAGATCATCCGTCTTTAAGAAACTTCGTTCAGCAAGATTGAAATGCAGATTCTGCACTTCCAGTTCCATCTTGGAAACATCCTTGAACTCATTCTCATCCTTCGGGAATATTTGTTGTCCATTTGAATCGAAATACTGAATCTCTGGATAAATAACTTCATAATATAGGAAACCATCTCCGTATTCCGAAGAATAATGCGTCTTTCCTATCTCAATTTCTTCCACCTTATATTCCACCGGATTTCTGTCCTGGAATAGTGGAACATTGTCGACTGTGTGTTCCCATCCGTTCTCTTCATTCAGCAGGAATTCCTGTCCTGTAGAAATTCCATTCTGATACAATCTGATTTTCACCTGTTTTTCCGTCAGTGCATCATTTGGATTTTCCCATGTCTTTTTGATATGCAGAGTGCCTGTTTTAGCAAAATTTCGGATATTAAGGCTGGTATCTCCTCGCTGAAGCAGAACAGATTTTCCGTCTATCTTACCATCAACTGGTGCCTTAACAGCCTCCTGATTTTCGTTAGCCTCCCTATCCACCAGTTTTGCATCAGTGATTTTGAATGCTCCATTGGCAATCTCAACTGTGATCTGTATATCTCCTGTGTCTACATATCCCGTCGGTAAGTTTGTCTCTCGCAACAAATACGTCTCAGTTGCTGTTCTGTTCTGTTTGTTTTCATCTTGTAACGGAATGTGAAGTTGTGCGATTCCGTATTTATCAGTTGTTACCGTTTCCTCCTCAACACCGTTCTTACTGACAGCAAAATTGATCTTCTCCATTCCCTGTCCGGTAGACTCATCAAATTTGTTCAGTGTGAGTATTCCCTCTTTCTGATAACGGTTCTCCAATTCAATCGTAAGAGTCTCACCACCGCGTCCAATTCCACGTCCTGTGAATTGAATTCCACTTTCTGGATATGCTTCCCATGAATTTACATTATCTCCTTGTTCATGAGAATTGCGAACATTGTACCAACCTGAAAATTTCACATTCGCATCTTTTGGCTTATAGTTGTACTCTTTTAATGTGTATTTCCAGAATGAGTCCGCCTTAACGATCCACGTACAGCTTGTATGTGTATCATCTGTCCATGTACCTACAACTTCTATTGGAGCATCCTCCGCTTGCGGAGCTTCTGCATCCGGTTTCTGGCTATCTTCTGAAGGAAGCACAAGTTTCATATGCTCATGAAATGCAGGTGGCTGAGGTTTTCCATCTAAAAGCTTTTCATCCATATCTACCTGGATATAATAATCTTTCTTGACTTTCTCTATTGCTTCCGGCATTCCGACAAAATCTTTCTTTACTGTCAGGTAACCATTTTTTGCTACAATACGTCCGTCAATATGCCACCCATCGGACATTTCACTTTTGAAAGAATACCAATAAATGGTGAAGAATTCGGTATCTAATTTCGATGGCGGAATCTCCCTGTCTCCGATACGAATCATACGTCCGCTTTCACGAATTGTCTGGAATACCTCTTCATCGGAAGGAATTCTATCTATCTTGTAGATATAGTCTCCATTTCCAATATATCCCTCATCTGGTTTAGTTCCCTGCAAAAGTTCTTGCACTCTCTTATTTCCATCCGCATACTGTTCCCACGTAGATGGATTCTTATTTCCAAGAACTGGAACATCATGCAATATACTTGCCTTCACATTACAGTTTGCCACGGCAACCGCACTTGTATAATCGTCTACATTCGTGGTTGGTAATGCTACCGAACCATCTTCCGGCATCGCTGACTTACAGATATAAAACTGTACCTGTTTTCGATTTTGGTTACTCACCTTACGCCACGCTGCATAGAGGGTGATTGGCTGTCTTGCATTATTATTTATAAGATCAGAAATAGAATCCCCTGCACCGCATTCCTGCCACTTTCCGTCTTTGTTTCTGTAATCCCAATGATCGAATTCATACTGTTCCAACTCTTTGCTGTCATTATCTTCATGATCATAAACCAGAGGATATGGTGACTTAACGTTATGTTTTCCAGCTTCTATTTCATTCTCATAATCATCTGTATGTCTTGTCTTATTCTCAACCTGAGGGGTCAACTTAGCTTCCTTAGGAAGTTTCTTCATATAACGAGTTGTATTATAGATAACCCTGACTGCCCCAGACTCCAGCGGTTTGTCTGCGATCACCTCATAAGATGAGTTAACATTCGGAATTTCAAATTTTACCTTATCATCTCCGGACGGTTCCGGAAGAACCTCATTTTCGTCCCTGTCATTAGATGTACAACTCCAGACAATCTCCTTGCCATAATACTCACCTTCTAAACTTGCCCTCTTTGGTACTTCCACAGTATATGCTTCCCCATGGCCTACATACTGTCTCTTAATCGCCTCTCTTTTGGTCAGGTTCAGTGGATCCAACACTTCAATCAGATGAAAACTTCCCTCTACACTGAAATGTCTTCCTGCCAGCCCAACCTGAGAAGAAAGTCCTGTCAAACGATCAAAATAATTTTCGATTCTGTCTGGATTCAGTGGGTTTGGCTGTGAGAAATAATAGACAGATACATCTTTCCCGTTTTTCAGGACAGGAATATACCATGTACCATCGTTGTCCTTATAAGGGTGCTGTACAAACACACGGCTGTCTGTCGCATAACCAAACAGAATCTTCTCTTTCTGATCTGCGCCGGGCTCCAGCTTGCTCGGAGTGAAACCAAACTCACTGTAAATTTTAGAAATCGTATCATCTGGTTTAGCTCGCAAATAATAACGACTGGCTCGGCCACTGTTTGCTTTGATTATGTAATGCTGCTCAGCATTGAGGTTCTTTATCAGCTTATAATGTCCATCGATAAATACATAAAAACTGATATTTGCTTCTTTTGTTGCTGCTGGTTTTTCTGTATTATCAGGAACAATCACATATGGACGTACTGCATCATCTGGCTTAATAGTAAAGCTCATGGTATGCTCTTCTTCATTTTTACTCCATGTAACTGCTGAAAGAGTACCATCTTCCTCTCTGCATTCCCAGTTTATATCCTGCGTTTGTTCTTCTACACGCGGGTTTGTACTAACTGTTCTTGTAAGTGTTGACTTTCTTGCAACAAAATCAATTGCCGGAAGATCACGCAAAGCTGTTTGGCTGTAAACCTGTCCATCGTCATCCTGTACTGTCACACTGTAAAAACCGTTATATCTATCATCGTCGTGTTCGAGTAAGGTCTTTGCACTCATGGTGCTTATATTCTGTCCGTCTGGCAGGTAATACACATCCATCGGCTCTCCGGACTTTCCTATATAAATACATTCATGACCTTCTATCGTGTATTTCCCTGCATTATGGATTGTATCGTAATCTCTCTTGGAATAATAAAAACGCTCTTTTGCTCCATTTTGAATAGAACCATCGTAATGAAATTTTTCAAAATGCTTTTTTAACTCATCATTAGAAATATAATAATAAACTGTTCCCGGCTTTGTTGTAGTATCTTTTATAACAGGAATTTCTTCGTTTAGAACATTATATCTCTCATTATTTACAAAAGTATAGAATTTAATGTTCAAGGTTGCTGGTGCAAAAGTGCTGCATGCAACCGTATATGGTTGCTCTATCTTCCCAATAGAAAAGGTTAGTTTATCGCCCTGTTTCACCGGAAAAATTGTTTCATTTTCATCCTCACTGGCACAAAGCCAGTCGCTTTCCTTCGTATCTCCTGGATCAACGGAAATTGTGACCGCAGAATCTTTCTTATAGTAACTCACAGTTCGATTTCCATCCGGATTGATCACTGTAACCGAATAGAAACTGTTCTTATTCTGCTTAATCTGGTCTGAATAATTATCCGGAATTTTTTCGTCATCAGATGCTCCTTTTGGCATATAATAAACGTCTGTTGGTACAGTTGCTTCCTGCTTGTCCAGGTTATAAGATACATATTGCTGTCCTTTATAAGTTACCACTGTCGCCTGTGCTAATGTCTTCTCACCACGGACTGTATATGGAAAATAATTTCCGGACTGTGTTTCCTCTGCATTCAAGCCGAACTCTCTATAAATCTCAGCAAGATCACTGACAGATAAATAGCATCTGCCCTGACGGTTCCATTTATACACCTTTTTCAGTGAATCAGCCGGCAGCTTTCGAACCTCATTGTCTGCATATATATAAAACTGAATGTCAAAGGCTGTCTGATCCGCTCTCTGGATCACATAAGACTGTGTGATCTTTCCGATTGTGAACCTCGTCTGGTTCCCTGATTCCCGTATACCATCTATCACCTTATCATCTGTTCCCATACAGGTCCATTCGATCTGGTCTGTCTGGTCTGGCAATTGTGGATTAAAGTCAGCCACAGCTTCTTCCACTACAGTTCCTGTTAATGCATAACGAATCCGATCCTGCCCTTCTCCCTTTACCTCTACGGAATAAAACGAGTTGTCCTTTTTTACAGAATCTTTTAAATTAAATGCACCGCCTTTTCCATTTGGAAGGTAGTAAACATCTATCGCTTCCCCTTGTTTATTCTGTCCATAATTGTAAGAAACATATGTCTTTCCGGATTCTGTGTCTGTATAAACTTTTCCGTATTCTATCCCGCTTTTTCCCCGGTATGCAGATACAAACTTATTATTTGCATCCGGATTCTGATTCTCACCATTTTTCACAAATCCAAATTCTTCATATATCAGGAGCAGGTCCTCAATGGAAACACCATAGTAGGTAGTTCTTCCGTCTTTCCATGTTGCAATGCCGGTAATGTCATTATGCTGAAGCTTTACCTTGTTTCCATCAATAATGACATAGAAATCAATATCAAATCCTTCGGAAATCTCCTGAAGTTTCGGTGATTCCTCTTGTGCAATCTGCTCCTCGAAGGCTTTTTCTTCTTCTGAAAGCTCTCCCTGGGATGGAGTAATTTCTTCCTCCGGAATCTCTTCTAATGGCGGGGTGATTTTCTCTCCAGGAGTCTCTTCTGATGGCGAAGTATTTTCTTCTTTCGACGTCTCTTCCGACAATGATGTACTTTCCTCCGGAATAAAATCTTCTGTGCGCATTTCACCCTCTTGAGTACTATTTATATTTGGAATATTCTCTTCTTCCACTGAAACTGCCAAAACTGTCGTTCCTGCGCTATTCATGCACAAAACCAATAAAAGTGTCCAGGCTATCCATCTTAGCCATCTCTTTTTCCTCTTCACACAAATTCCTCCTAAAAACATATTTTCCTTTTCTCAACTATCTGCCTTTTTTATCCATTCCTTCTGCATTGCCGCTGCTATAAAGCACTGCAATAGTTTTTTTGAAAATACACCACATTCACCGTTGGCAATCATTCTTATGGCTTCTTCATGCTTTAATTTTCTTTTATAGGGGCGTACACTGACCAATGCATCATAAGCATCCACAAGGCCTACTACCTGAGCACAAAGTGGTATTTCATCACCTTTTAGTCCATCCGGGTAACCAGATCCATCATATCTTTCATGGTGATATCTGCATATTTCATAGCTATACTTATTGAGTTTTTCTGTCGTAGTTCCTCGTGGAAACCGCAATGTCATCTCTGCCCCTGTAAGAGGATGCTGCTTTACAATTCCCATCTCATCAGCTGTTAATTTACCGTTTTTGTTCAATATCTCTATCGGCACACGGATTTTTCCAATATCATGAATTGGAGCCAGATGAGAGACATTTTCTATTTCTTCCTCTGTAATCCCATACTCCGGATAGTTTTTCTGAAGTTGAAGATACACTTGTTTTGTATAAAAACAGATATCATCCTGATGTTCTGTTTCTATAAGATTATTGTGATTCAACACTGCAGCCAGAAGCGAAACCATTTTCCAATACTGTTTTGTCTCATCCTGTGCTTTTTGTCTTAATTCCCGTTCCATATTTACAATTGTGTTAGGGATAACTTTTGCATTATGGAATGTAATAACAGCAGTTTTCTCATTTTCATCCACAAATCTTTTTACTTCCATCCAAACATAAGTCTCTGAGTTTTTCTCGCTTCTTCTTTGATAAACGATATCTTCTTCTGAACAGCCCTTTTTGAAATGCTCTGTCAACGAATCGCTTTTCAAAAATTCCTGCAGTTTTTCACAATCTTTTTCACATACATATTTTTCACAATATACTTTCAGAAAATCATCATATGTTCCTGCAGTTTTTACATCATCATAAATCCCCCTGTTATGAGAATAGATACATTCATAACTGTTTTCCGCTAAATTAACTTTCAGAATGATATAAAATCGCCCAAAATATTCATCTTTCCCCGGTCTGATAATATCAGAGATTTTCACATTTTCTAATCGGTTATTGTAAATGTTCTGTAAGTCCAATAAGACTTGATGTACTTTACAGCAATCCGTATAGTTTCTGGAGCAAAATCCATCCTTTTCAAGACAGCGACTGATTGCCATTGTTGATTCCATACATGATATGACATCAAATAACGAAATCTTTTCTGGATTTTTGGCAATGGCATATCCTCCACTGGTACCTTCAGAAGCTGAAATAATCTTCTCTTTTTTTAACTGCTTTGTGATTTTGGGAATATAGCTCTCCGGAATCTTTAATTCAGAAGCTAATTTTGCCGTTGTAACCCTGCGCTTTTTTATTGCCAAATAACAGACAATCCTGATTGCATAATCCGTTGTATTTGTAAGCTGCATAAGAGCTCACCTCGCTCTTTTTTCTTTCAGCAGTATTTACCTTTACCGTTCCTGCTTTTGTCGTAATCGTACCAGCTACTCCACCTTCCGGGATTTCTTCATTGACTGTAATATTGTAATACTCCTGATAGGTCATTGTTAGTTTCTGTTCTGCTTCCATCTTGATCGCAACAACACCATCTGTACTATAATATAGCACTCCGTTATATTCCCCGATATACACACAATCTTTTCCATTTACCTTCGCACTAAGGAAATCGAAATGTTTGCCATCTATCAAAAGAGCCTTATGTTCAGAAATATTTCCATAAGCGATTGTAGTAGGTGCTCCATTAATTAGAGTTCCCTTTGCATCCACATATTCCACACGATCTGTCGTCTGTTCATCACCATTCGCAACACTTCTCTGCATTGCGATATTCAAACTCTGTACAGATATCGTATCTGGAAGCTGCTCATCACTTGCCTGTTCTGTAGATTTTTCATTGTCAATAATCTGCTCTGAAGACTTCTTTGATATTTCTGTTTCAGATTCTTTAGTTTCTGTAGTATCTTTTTCTTGCTCCAGGTCTTCTGTCTTCGATATTTCTGACTCTTTTTCCTTTTCTTTCAATGCATAAGTCATAGTCAGTTTTTGTCCATCTGCAAACTTATTGGCATTGATATTATCGGAACTCCAATAAACCGTATCTTTATATACTCCTATAAAGAAACAGTCTGCATCATTTACTTTTGCACTCTTAAATTCATAATCTTTGTCAGAAATATTTAACTCTGAATGATCTGATATTTTTCCAAGCTCAATGGTCTCTGGTGCTCCTTCAATCGCATTGCCGGATTCATCTACATATTCCACCAATTTTGTGGTCGGTACCTGACCATTTGAAGTTGCTTCCTGTATTTCTTTCTCCAGCTTCTCCACTTCTATGCTATCCGGAATCTGTTCCTCAGTTTCTGCCGATGTCTCAGTTTCTGTTTCTGATGTAAATTGCTCCGAAGTTTGCTCGGTTTCTGTCTGTTGTGCATCTGTCTCACTTGTAAATGCTTCTGTATCTTGTGTTTCTTCCTGCTCTGTAACCACTGATGTTTCATCTTCTGATGCACTTACGGTTTCCAGATTCATAAAACAAATAGAAAAGATTAGAAGCCAAGAACATGCTATTTTCAAATATGTTTTCCAATTCTTATGCCTCATTTTTCGCATCTTCCTTCCTGTTCTTCTGCTTCTCCATGAGTAATCCGCAAAGGCAGATAACTGAGCCAAAGAATAAGAACAAATAGCCTGCAACCGGACTATCATCGCCTGTCTTTACCGGCGAACCATTATGAATAATATCCTTTGATCTTGGGGAAGATGGAACCGGGTTTTGATTTTTACCAGTTTGACCGGTATACGAGTTTTTGAATGAAACCTTCGATACTTTATCTCCATTTTCATTTTTGACCACTGTTACCGCCATCAGTTCATTATTGGAATCAAAGAATCCTTCAATCGTTACATCATAGGTTTTTGAATCATATGTATAATTTTCTTTATTCTCTGTTGCCTGGTACAGCTTGTAATGATATTCTCCTGCCTGTCCGACATTCATAATCAGCTCTGTAGAAGAATTACCACTCATATTCCAGGTAAATGTTCTTCTATTGCTTCCCTCCGGCATTGGATTTTGTATCTGATCTGCTATTAAAACATAAGAGCCTGTTTTGTCAGCATCTGCAGAATTGTTTACTTCAAATATCTGTTCCACTGGTATTTTCACTGTTGTGTTTCTGTCAGCTGCCAGTACTGGTCTTTGAACACCCAGAAAGAATATCATGGACAGGAATATAACCATGGCTATTTTTGTCAAACGTGTTGTTCTCATGCTTCTCCCTCTCCTTCTTTCTTCTTGTTTCTTTTCTTTTCTATCTGTCTTGCTATCAGAATCAGTACAAGGACAATCAGGATAAACCATACAATAACTGGCACTTTTCCTACTGCATTTTTCAGTTCATCAATTCCTGTACCTACGTTTTTGGCTTTTTCTTTTTCCGGATATATCTGATCTGTTAAGCGTCCCACCAGGATATTTCTTCCATTTGTCATATCCGATGTACAGGTGGTCAGCAAAACCAGATGATCATCTTCCGTTATATTCATATCTCTTTTATATAAAACATTGTTCTCGATTTCCTGCAGATACTCCTGTTTCGCTTCTGGTGTGTCCAGACACACATTGAAAATCGTTTCATTATAGGCATCTACCTGCATCAATGCATAGAATTCGATTCCATGGTCTTTTCCGTCAAAGAACAGATTTCCATATGGATGTTCGTTGAAATACTGTTCTTTTGTAAATTCACCGATATCTCCAAACATCATGTGTTTTTCCATATGGTGGCCATATATAATATTATCAAAATCCGAAAAATCCGGCTTATTTGCACAATGTAAAAAGATTGCTCCGCTTAAGGAATAGTTTCCTTCCGCATCTGTATTCATATAAGTATCATCATTGTCCGTCTGCACCAATGGATAATTGATATTTGTGTCATTCACTCGTATCCATCCAATCACATCCGGATTGATTTTCTGTAATTCTTCAAAAGATTTCGTATTCTTTTCAGTAGGAATATATGCTTCATAATTTTTTGCATCTGCAGTCTGATATACCTGATGGGAATCCCACAGCATATAACCGGAGAGAAACATAGCTGCAAGAATCAGTGATAATGCTATAAAATTTACAATATGGTCTAATCCTCTGATAATTCCTTTCAGCACTTTCTTCATCCGAAGCATATGTACAAGTTCCTTTCACCATTTCTGTTTCTTTTATATTTATCAAAACTGGTTCATCTGACCAATTTGCTCGCAAAATTAGCAAAAAGGGATGCGGCGGAGCAACGCCGCACACATCCCCTTTCCTGGTTGCTATATTTTATTATTTCTGTAATCTTCTGCGTTTGAATCCTACAAAAGCGATCAGTGCTACACCGCAAAGTGCAATCATCAGAACGTATGGAAGAGTGTTCATGATGATACCAGTTACAGGTACATCGTTGTATGTATTGGTTACATCAACGGTATTCTGTTTCTGACCTAATTTCTGACTATTTACTGCTGTAAGTTCTCTGTTGTATGATGTTTCAGCAACAGGAGTCAGCTTATTACCATTGATAGTGATTTCAGCACTACCTTTATAGTTTTTAGCTGCAGACTCTTTTACAGTAATTGTTGTTCCTACTGGAACACCAGTGAACTTCATGTTTTCATTTGCTTTCAACTTGAATGTGTATGTTCCGCCCTCAACAGATGTAACAGTATCTCCATTAGCAGCCTTGATTCCGCCAAGTGTGTTTGCATCTGTTCCAGTCGGGAATGCAAATGTTGCTGTGAAAGCGAACTCATCGTCAGGAGTTGTTGTTGTACCATTTGCATTAACAATCTTTTTAGACACATTCAAAGAGCCAAACTTATTATAAGTCGGATCTGGATCTGTAGGATCTGTACCTGTACCAGCTTCCTGTACATAAGTGTTAGTAAAGTTGAAAGTATTAGTATCGGTATTTCCAATATCTACTTTACCAGTTTCTGTCTGACCTGCATCATCTTTCACTTTATTTACAACGATATTAGAAATTTCTGTACCAGTTGCACCATCTGTAACATATACATCCATTGTATACTCAGCCTGTGACATGATCATTTTTTCATGATCACCGTTGACTACTGCTGGATCTGCTGTCTGTATCTCTTTTACAGTATACTCATACTTTCCTGCTTCTGGATATGTCGGAAATGTAATCTTACCTCTCCTAGAAGTTTTTCCTGTTTCAGTATCGGTAAATGATATCTCCGGCATAGTAACCGCTGCATCTGTTGTAATGATACCAGTTCCTGTCTTGACCTGCTCTGCTGTAAAGCTAAACTTCTCAGCCTTTCCGACCTCTGTGTTGTAGGTCTTAGTAATCCATGCCTCCGTTGTCTTGCCCTCATCTGCCGCAAATGTTGGCATTGCCATTCCCATCGTCATGGCACCAGCAGCAACAACTGCGAGCACTTTTTTGAACATTTTGTTCATGCTCATAATGCTTCCTCCCTTGTAAATAATATTGTTTGTTTCTATTTGATTAACGGAGGAGGGGATTAGAGTCCTCTGGTCCGAATAACCGCAATCGCTTTTCCTTTGACATCTTTTACATTGATACAGCCATAGATTCTGCTGTCTGACGCCTCCGGTCTGTTATCACCCAGTACAAATATCTGACCTTCACCAACAGTGATTGGAAAGTCAACTCCATTTTGAAACTGTGTGGTGTCAAAATAAATATCCTGTGAAATCTGCGTAGCACCATTGATCATCAACCCATCTTTTGTAATGTCCACAGTATCGCCGGCTACTGCCACAACTCTGCCTGTGGTGATTCTGTCATCTTTCTTGAATACTGCAATATCACCAGATACAAAATTCTTATCCAGGCGATAATACATGACCAGGTCACCATCTTTAATTGCAGGTTTCATAGATACATCATTGATTCTTGCCATCCCATACATAAAAGTAAAAACAAGGATGACTGCCAAAATGATAAGAACAATCTTCAATAACAGTTGAAAGATATCTTCTCCCAGTGTCGTTTCCTGTCTGGGAAGCTGTTTCTCATTATTCTGTTCTTTCTCAACCTGTTTCTTTTTCATGTTTCATTCCTGCTTCATATCAACTTAGATAATCAAGGTATTCTTTTATGTACCGGTTAAAGTATAGCACTTATTTTTTGCAAAAATAATACAGAGAATAGGAAGATATTTTCACGTTTTGCTACAAAAAATTTGTAGTTATCGGTTTTTCGCAAAAAAAGAAACCATACCATAGAGATATAGTTTCTCTTTGAATTACAGTGTTTCTGCCATTTTGAATAAAACGATTCCATTTCTAACAGCCAGCATCTCAGCAGAATTCTTGAAATCAATGCCGGAAATATCTTTTATTTTTTTCAATCGTCCTGAAAGAGTACGATAATTTACATAGAGTTTTTCAGCTGCTTTATTCGCACTCTTATCACAGTCCAGATACGCCTGCAACGTTTCAATCAGTTCTCCATCATGTTCTTTATCATACCAATATAATTTCACAAGTGACTCTGGCACATATTCCATCAGTTCATCACGATTTTTGATTTTTTCAAAAATCTGGAAAAAACCGAGCTTAGAAAAATCGGCTACCGATATATTCTTATCACCATAGAGATATCTGAGCATATCCATATAGTCTATGATTTTCTTTGAATCCTTAAAAGATTTTTTCAAATCTCCA